>ERZ773197.194-NODE-194-length-51451-cov-7.546132_pt1 | contig 51451 bp, 43 predicted proteins | sample MGYA00580999_ERZ773197 | MGnify/ENA primary metagenome ERZ773197 (study PRJEB29015, sample SAMEA2738166) | human oral metagenome | biome: human oral; feature: human-associated habitat; material: saliva | place: China | collected 2185 ...
GTTTGAAAAATCAATCTTTTCCGGAACGGTCGCAACTTGGTCGCAAATTCCGTTTTCACTACCCTTAGATGCCCTATTTCCCTCATCCTTCTTGTCCAAAGACTTCATTGTGGGGAAGAGCAGTACGTCACGGATAGATGCCGCATCGGTAAGAAGCATTACCAGACGGTCAATACCGTAACCGATTCCTCCTGTAGGAGGCATTCCGATTTCCATAGCGTGTAAGAAATCTTCATCGGTGTGGTTTGCTTCCTCATCTCCCGCATCTGCCAAAGCATCCTGCGCCTTGAAACGTTCTCTCTGGTCGATAGGATCGTTTAGCTCGGAATAAGCATTGGCCATCTCTCTTCCGTAGATAAAGAGCTCAAAACGCTCTACCTTGGAAGGATCGGATGGCTTCTTCTTGGTAAGGGGAGAAATCTCCACCGGATGATCCATAATAAAGGTTGGCTGTACCAGCTTCTCCTCGCAGTACTCTTCGAAGAAGAGGTTTTCAATGTCTCCGATACCATGATGCTCTTCGTAGGCAATTTCCTTTTCCTTCGCAAGGGCTCTTGCCTCTTCTAAAGTCTTAATCTGGTCAAAGTCAATGCCTGCATATTCCTTAATCGCCTCAGTCATGGTCAAGCGACAGAAAGGACTCTCCAAATCAATGGGGGTTCCCTGATAGCTGATGTGCAGGGTACCGCAAACCTTTTCCGCAAGATAACGGAACATGGACTCGGTCAGCTCCATCATTCCCTCGTAGTCTGTATACGCCTGATACAGCTCCATTAAGGTAAATTCCGGATTATGTCTGGTGTCGATTCCCTCATTACGGAACACTCTTCCAATCTCGTAAACTCTTTCCATGCCGCCGATAATCAGACGCTTTAAGTAAAGCTCCAAGGAAATACGAAGCTTTACGTCTTCGTTTAAGGCATTGTAATGGGTTTCGAAGGGACGAGCTGCTGCACCACCGGCATTTTCCACCAGCATCGGTGTCTCCACCTCCAAGAAATCTCTTCCGGCAAGGAAGTTACGGATTTCCCGAAGAATCTGAGAACGCTTCATGAAAACGGTACGACTGTCCTCATTCATAATCAGATCCACATAGCGCTGACGATAACGGGTGTCGGTATCGGTTAAACCGTGGAACTTCTCAGGAAGTGGGTACAGGGACTTGGAAAGCAGGGTAATCTTCTCTCCGTGAACGGAAATCTCCCCCATCTGGGTTTCGAAAACATAACCTCTAACTTCCACGATGTCGCCAAGGTCCAGCTTCTTAAACTTCTTGTATTCTTCTTCCCCGAGACTTTCCCGGCTTACATAAACCTGGATTCTGCCGTCTCTATCCTGCAAATGCATAAAGCTGGCCTTACCCATGACACGCTTGGATAAAATACGTCCTGCAATCACGACCTGCTGATTCTCTAAACTCTTGAAATTCTCTTTGATTTCAGTAGAATGATGGGTCTGTTCAGCTTTGGTAATTTCAAACGGATCTTCCTTAGCTGCCTGATACTCTGCCAACTTATCATATCTGGCCTTCAAAATGTGGTTCATGTCCACCGGTGCATTTCCCTTTTGCTTTTCCTGCTCTCCCATCCTTCTATCCTTTCTTTACACTGTTCTGTTACTACTTATTATACTTTCACTAAATTATCCCTTTATAGAAGCATACCTTCTTTGAGACAATTATTTTGAATTGTTCTACTCCGAACGGCTCTTTACTGAACTATTCTTCGTTGGATTTTTCCACGGAAAGCACCTTATATTCCAAAACTCCAGCCTGGGTCTCTACGGTAACCTCATCTCCAACCCTGTGACGCAATAAAGCCATACCTACCGGAGATTCGTTGGAAATCTTTCCCTGTAAAGAGTTTGCCTCTGTGGAACCTACAATCATGTATTCCACTTCTTCGTCAAATTCCTTGTCGAACAGCTTTACCTTACATCCGATATTAATGGTGCCTTCTTCCGCATCATCTACTACTTCCGCATTTTTCAACAAGGACTCGATGGCAACGATTCTTTCTTCGATTTCTCTCTGCTCATCCTTTGCTGCATCATACTCAGCATTCTCAGACAAATCTCCCTGTTCCCGGGCTTCCTTAATCTTTTCTGCAATCTCTTGTCTCTTATTCACCTTTAAATTATGAAGTTCACTCTCCAACTTATTTAATCCTGCCCTGGTAAGGAGGTTTTTCTTTTCTTCAGCCACCTGCTATCCTGCCCTTTCTCTAAAACTGCAATGACGGCTTCTGGAAGACCCAGAAGCCGTTTCATCCAATGATTCGATGTAGTATTCTAGCAACGGAAGCTTGATAAGTCAATGATTTTCCCCATTTCTTGCCTTTTTTTCAGGCTTTTTTTACTCCTCTTCTTTCTCTCTTTTCTCCCTGCCACTTTTTAAAAAAATCTTTTTTTATTTTAGAAAAACGCCAAGCTTTCTCCACTGAAAAGGAAGCGCAAAAACTGCAGTTTCCGCCCTTCCTTTTATCATGCAAAACATAAATACCAGATAAGATATATACTATTCATTTCCTACATCTTATTTTCTATTTTTGTTTTTGCTTTCTTATATGCGCTTCTGATGCTTCACGGAAAGAATGATTATAATAAGCTCTTGAACAGCTCCTGAATATCCTCAAGCTTAGGATCTCTTGGGTTTCCAGGTCTGCAAGCATCATCCATGGCAGACTGAGACAGGAAATCTACATCCTCAGGCTTCACAATGTTCTTCAAATCTTTAGGAATACCTACATCCTCAGCCAGCTTCTTTACCGCATCAATCGCAGCCTTTTGGTACTCTTCCTTACTCATCTTCTCTGTATTGGCAACGCCCATAGCCTTTGCCACGTCTCTTAACTTCTCTCCTACCGCATCCTTATTGTATTCCATAACGGTGGGAAGTATGATGGCGTTTGCCACACCGTGAGGAGTATCATACAATGCACCTAAGCCGTGCGCCATGGAGTGAACTATACCCAATCCGCAGTTAGAGAATCCCATTCCGGTGAGGTACTGCCCTAAAGCCATTCCCTCTCTACCCTCAGGAGTATTTTCCACTGCTCCCCGAAGGGACTGTGCAATCAGCTCAATAGCCTTTAAGTTAAACATATCGGTAATGGTATTGGCCCCCTTGGTGGTATAGCCTTCAATAGCGTGGGTCAGCGCATCCATTCCGGTGGATGCGGTAAGTCCCTTTGGCATACTGGACATCATATCCGGATCCACAAAAGCCACTACTGGAATATCGTGGGAATCTACGCAGACAAACTTTCTTTTCTTTTCCACGTCAGTAATAACATAGTTAATGGTTACCTCTGCTGCAGTTCCTGCTGTTGTGGGAATAGCAAAAATAGGTACTGAAGGCTTTGTTGTTGCAGACAGTCCCTCTAAGCTTCTTACATCCTCAAAGGCAGGGTTTGCAATGATAATGCCGATAGCCTTGGAGGTATCCATGGAAGAACCTCCTCCGATAGCAATGATATAGTCTGCACCGGAATTTTTAAATGCAGCTACGCCGCCCTGTACATTTTCAATGGTAGGATTTGCCTTGATCTCGGAATAAATCTCATAGGGAAGCCCTTCCTTATCCAGTAAATCTGTCACTTTTTTGGTCACATTAAACTTAATCAAGTCCGGATCAGAGCAAATGAAGGCCTTCTTAAAACCGCGACGCTTTGCTTCCTCTGTAACACTTAAGATTGCTCCCTTTCCATGATAGGATACTTCATTCAGTACAACTTTGTTTGCCATATTATCCTCCTAATGAAATAAATAAATTCTCTTTGCTCTTAATTGTTTTGTCTTTGTGTTTTGTCTTTTGTTTTATCTTTCCGCTTTATCTGTTTCTATTTTTTACACTACTCCCTTTTGCAACATAATATTGCCGTAGAGGGCCTTTTCCGATGTAGCGATAATCAAATAGCAGGTCTTTGCCTCTTCATAAAAAGCAAAGCGCTCAATACTGCCAATCGCGTTTTCTTGGGAATCATACTTTGCCACAATAGCCTTAAACTCATCCCAGATAGGGGTAGCTACCTGATCTCCCGGTACCTTTTCCATGATTTTCACAGGACTTTCCGTGTAAGTATCCAAGGGAAAAAGCTGTAAAATCGCATCCAGGATTTCACAAACTCCATGACCGTCCATACGAATCACATGGGCATTTGCGCCCACGGTATGGGAGGGAAAATTTCCATCCGCAATCAGGACTCTGTCTGAATGTCCCATCTCACATAAGCGTTTTAAAAGTTCCGGAGAAAGAATTGCAGGAATTCCTTTTAACATCTTTTCCTCCTCGTATTTTTTATAGGGGCTGTAAAAAAATCAAAATAAGAAATAGATTTTCGGCAATATAGGGCTAAATGAGGGGTAGTCTGAGCCCGTCGGTACTTGCGAAAAACAAGAGAATCGAAGTTTTTCGCTTAGTATCCGATACGTGGCGAAGCTAGCGAGAGCGTGCCCCAAATTTAGACCTATATTGCTTAGAAAACTATTTTGATTTTTTACAGCCCCTTTCACTGCAGATTTCTAAGTGGAAAAGGACTCAGTCATAGCCAAGTGATTTCTCTCTTAAAAGTCTGCCCTATTCCATTTTTAAAGAATGTACTATTTACCTTGTGTTTTAAATTACTCGTAAAGACATGGAGCAATCTTCTCATCTTCCATATTGTCCTTGTTGTACCAAAGGGCACCGGTATCCACGTCAGATACGCTTTCTCCCTTTGCTGCCTTTACAGCAAGTTCCACTGCCTTGAATCCGATTTGTACAGGATCCTGTGTAACAGAACCTGCAAACAAGCCGTCTCTGATAGCCTGTAACTGCTTGCTTCCTGCGTCAAATCCCACTGCAACAACCTTACCTTCACCGATCTTATCCAAACCTTCATTCGCTGTGATAATAGCATTTGCTGCGAACTCATTGGAGCCGTAGATAGCAATAAGGTCGGACTTCTCTAAGATAGCGGAAGCAACTGCAGCACCATCAGCATCCTTAACTTCTGCAGGGATACCTACATCAATGATAACCTTTGCGCCGGACTTTTCCTTCTTCAAGCTGTCGTGTCCTTCTACAGAAACCTTATCTGCCCCGATAAGCTCTGTCATAGCCTCTACGAATCCCTTAGTTCTTTCTACGATAGACTGAGAGTTGGATTCCTGAGCAACTACACCGATTCTTACAGTATCAGATGCACCGTCAATCTTATCCTTGATTAAAGCATAAGTCTCTTTTGCAGCAAGCTTTCCTGCCTCATAGTTGTTGGTGGAAGCATTTGCCTTGATAGCACCTTCCGGAGCATCAGGTACACCGGAGTCAAATCCGATAATGGGAATGCCCTTATCCATTGCATTCTGGATAGAACCGATACAAGCCTTGGTATCCAGAGCTGCAAGACAGATTGCTGTCGGCTTCTGTGCAATAGCTGCATCAAGATACTCAACCTGCTGAGCAATAGCGGACTCGTTGTCCGGTCCCTGGAAGGAAACTTCTACACCATATTCTTTTCCTGCCTGCATTGCTCCCTTTTCAACCGCCTTCCAGAACTGGTGCTGGAAGCCCTTAGCAATGACGTTAATCTTCTTACCTTCTCCGTCCATCTTGCTTTCGACGCTTTCAGCATTTTGTTCTGCTGCAGAGCTTCCTGCTGCTGCAGTGCTCTCGGACTTTGCGGAAGAACCTCCACATGCTGCCAGAGACAGGGCCATCATACCCGCCAGTGCAACCGCCATAATTCTTTTTTTCATCTTTCTTTCCTCCTTATACCTTTCTTTTTCTGTTTAGGATATCCATATACACAGCAAACACTAAAATGATTCCTGTGATAAAGAGCTGATAGTGAGACTGTACTCCGATGTAAGGGAAACCGATTTTTAATACCGTCATAATAAACACACCGATGATGGTTCCCAGGATGGAACCCACTCCTCCGGAAAGGGAGGTTCCGCCGATTACAACTCCGGCAATGGCATCCAACTCAAATCCGTTTCCGGTATTGGGCTGTGCTGTGGAGAATACTGCCACATAGGCAATTCCTGCCAAAGCGGCAAAGAAGCCGGAGAAAACATAAGCCAGGGTTTCATATTTCTTTACATTGATTCCGGAAAGTCTGGTTGCTTCCTTATTGGATCCAATGGATAGGATATATCTTCCGATTCTGGTCTTGTTTAAGACTACTGCCATGATGATGGCACAGAAAGCCAAAAGCAAAAATCCTGTAGGGAAGTTTTTGGGGAATATCCCGCCTTCCTTCGTCACCATAAAGATTTCTCTAAACCATGCTCCCTCTGCAGATCCCTGGGGGAAGGAAATGGTTTTTGTCTTAGAAACGATGGAGCCCAATCCTCTGGATACCATCATGGTTCCCAAGGTGGCGATAAAGGCCGGAAGCTCCAAACGGGAAACCAAAATGCCGTTAATCAATCCAAACAAAGAACCGCAAAGCAAAATCACCAATAGTACCAATGGCATTGGCAAACCGTTTTCCATGAGTGTTCCACCTATTAAGGCACAACAGATGGCTACCGTTCCGATAGATAAGTCAATTCCTCCTGTGGAAATAACAAAGGTAACACCGATTGCCATGAATGCTACATAGTAGGCAGACTTGGAAATGTTGGTAAAGGTGGTTCCTTGTAAGAACTTGTCTGTCAGTAGTGAGAAAACCACACATATAATGACTAGGGCAGCAACTACCACTGCCTGTTGGTTTGAAAATAACTTTTTAATCTTCACCTTTATTCCCCCTGTCTATTCGTAGCACAAGTCATAATGGCTTCCTGGTTGACTTCTGCAATATCCAAGCAACCTGTCACCCTGCCTTCGCACATAACGATGATTCTGTCGCTCATTCTTAAAATCTCAGGCAGCTCCGAAGAGATCATGATAATGGACTTTCCTTCGGAAACCAATCTTTCCATCAGCTCATAGATTTCGCTCTTGGCTCCTACGTCGATTCCTCTTGTAGGCTCATCAAAGATTAAAATCTCCGAATCCTTTAACAGCCACTTGGCAATAACCACCTTCTGCTGATTTCCGCCGGATAATTTTTTGATGATTTGGCTAACACTCGGCGTCTTGGTTCTCAATTCTTCCACGTACTTTTCGCTTCGTTCCTTACACTTCTTTTCATCAATAAAGAAGCCCTTTTGGAACTTTTCCAGAGAAGCCAGACAGGTATTTTCCTCAACGGTCTTATCAACCAACAGTCCGTATCTCTTTCTATCCTCGGACAGATAGCCGATTCCTGCCTTTACCGCATCCTCTGTGCTCTGAATATCCACTTCCTTACCGTGAATATAAATTTTTCCGGAATCTCTCTTATCCGCACCGAACAAAAGTCTTGCCACCTCTGTTCGTCCTGCACCCATCAGTCCGGAGAATCCCAGGATTTCTCCCTTACGAAGTTCGAAGGAAACATCCTTTACAGCCTTGCCCCGGCTTAAATGCTCACATTTTAGGACTACTTCCGCCCCTTCCTTCACCGCCGACTCGGTCTTTGGATCCATAAAGACGGTTCTTCCCACCATCATTTTGATGATATCGTCCTTAGTGCATTCCTTGGTTACCAGGCTTCCCACATACTCCCCGTCTCGCATAACCGTTACTTTGTCGGAAATGACATTGATCTCATCCATTCTGTGGGAGATGTAAATGATGCCGGTTCCCTTTTCCCGTAAATCCCGAATGACCTTGAAAAGCTCTTCAATCTCGGAATTACTTAGGGCTGCGGTAGGTTCATCGAAAACAATGACCTTAGCCTGGGTGGAAATTGCTTTGGCAATTTCTACCATCTGCTGCTTTCCTACGGTAAGCTCTCCGATTTTAGCACTTGGCTTAATATGTACATTCAGCTTTTTAAAAAGTTCTTCCGCATCTCTTTCCATCTTCTTATCATCGATAAAGAAGCCGCTCATTCGTTCTTGACCGATGAAAAGATTTTGTGCTACCGTCAGATCATTCATCATATTCAATTCCTGATGGACAATAGCGATTCCTGCTGCTTCCGACTCGGAAACGGATTTATATTCCACTTCTTTTCCTTCAAAGTGAATGCTTCCCTCGTCCTTGGAATAGATTCCTGTTAATATCTTCATGAGGGTGGATTTTCCTGCTCCGTTTTCCCCCATCAGAGCTACTACCTCTCCCTTATTCAGTTCCAACTCAGCATTCTTAAGTGCTGCTACTCCGGAGAAAGATTTCTTTATATTTTTCATTGATAATAAAGCTTCCATAATCTTCCCCCTAGTCTTTTTTCGTGCTCACTCTCTGCCCGTAGGTCTTGAATTTCTCCGCCATAAGTTCCATTTCTTCTTTCGGAAGAATGACCGGCTCTCCGATGGCTTTTGCCTTGGTATAAACCTCAGAGCAATACTCAATTTCTTCAACGATATTGAAAGCGTTGAGAATATCCTTCGCTCCTGCAAGAATACCGTGGTTTGCCAGGATTACAGCCTTTCTGTCCTTCATGGCTTCAAAGGCATTTTCCGCAAGTTCCTTGCTTCCATAAGTAGCATACTTTGCCACTCTGACGGTCGGTCCAGCTACTGCAATCATGTAGTGGGTAGCCGGTAATTCTTCTCTCAAGCAAGACAAAACTGCTGAATACATAGTATGAGCATGAACGACTGCATCAATGTCATCTCTGTACTTATAGGGCATGATATGCATTGCCCATTCGGAAGAAGGAACACGATTTCCCTCTACCACTTTTCCGTCCAGGTCAATGATTACGATGTCTTCCGGTTGAATCTCAAAAAAGTCGATTCCGGAAGGAGTGATGGCTACATTTCCTGTAGCTCTGTCAAAAATACTAAGGTTTCCCCCTGTTCCCTTGGTAAGTCCTGCTTGTACCAGTTTCTTTCCGTACTCGATCAGAAGCAGTCTTTCCTTTTCCATTAACATAAGTCTTCCTCTTTTCTTACCAATTCTCTAAGAAGTTTTATCCTCCATTTTCTTGCGAATAGAATAAAACTTCTATAATTTTTAAGCCCCGGCTCCCCTCTACGGGGAGCCTTCAGCATTTTTCTACTTATACAACGGTCCATAGTAAGCGCAGGCTCTGTAATCCTGTCCCTCTAAATCCGCTGTGCCGAAGCCGTTGAAGGAGTGAGGTCTGAAGATTCTTCCCTCTTCCACATTGTGGAAAGCTACCGGAATTCTCAGCATGGAAGCTAAGGTCAAAAGTCTGTCTCCCACATGACCTTCTACGGTAGCACCATGGTTCGCACCCCACTTAGCCATTACATTGTAAACGGAATCTGCCGCTCCAACTCCAATCTTTGGTGCAAACCAGGTGGTTGGCCAGGTCTTACTGGTTCTCTCATCCAAAATCTTATGAACTTCATCCTCCAGTACACAGGTATGTCCTTCAATCACCTGTAAAGTTGGTCCAACCCCCTCTACCATATTTACACGAATCATGGTTACAGGCATCTCTGCCGCTGTCTTGAAGTGGGAGGAGAATCCGCCTCCTCTAAAGTACTCGTAGTCCGCTCTGCACCAATCGGTAGCTTCGCAGCAAGCCTTGATATCTTCCTCGGTAAGATTCCACCATTCCTTCATGGTGCCCTTTCCGTTTGCATCCTTTGCCGCCGCACTGGCATCTAAGCAGCTTGCCCCGGAGTTAATCAGGTGGATAATTCCATTCTTTGCATGGCCACTAAGCTCCTTACCGCTGACTCTCTTTACCGCCTCGGGAGACCAGTAGGTTCTTACATCGGAGAAGATGGGAGCCTTTCCTGTGGAAAGCCATCCGAACATCATTGCCACACCGTTTAAGGTATCGTTCTCTGTGGCAAAGGGAGTGGGCATCTTCTTTCCGTTCCAGTTAAAACCGGAGGCCATGATTGCCTCGGTAAAGTCTGCATTGGGAAGCCAGTCTGTCCACATTCTCTGTCCCTGGAATCCTCCTGCAATAGCATTTCTTCCCAGGGCCTCTTCATGCCAGCCAAGGGCACTTAACTTTGGATTTCCGTAGAGAATATCTCTGACAATCAGCACATGCTTTACACAGAACTCCCACTGCTTGTCATCCGGAATATATCTGGACTTTGTGATAACTTCGGGGAAATTCTTTCCGGCATTGATATCCATACCTTCTTTACAGTATTCCTTTACCCAAGCCAATGCCTTCTCATATTCTTCATGGTCATAGATTTCCAGATTGATTCTGCGAAGAACCTCTGTCATATCTACCCACTCTGTTCTCATTCCCAAATACTTTTGCAGGAAGTCTACATTTACCACACTCCCTGCGATACCCATGGATACCGCACCGATGTTCACATATGACTTATTCTTCATAATTCCTACGGCAACCGCAGCTCTGGCAAAGTCCAAAATCTTCTTCTGTACATCTTCTGTGATAGTAGTTTCATCCTTGTCCTGCACTTCGGTTCCATAGATGGAGAAGGCAGGAAGCCCTCTTTGTGCGTAAGCCGCCATAACTGCTGCCAGATACACTGCACCCGGTCTCTCCGTTCCGTTAAATCCCCAAACTGCCTTGATGGTATTGGGATTTAAGTCCATGGTCTCTGTTCCGTAGCACCAGCAGGGAGTAACTGTCAGGGTTCCCACTACATTTTCCTTGGAAAAATACTCCTCGCAGATTGCCGCTTCTCCACCGCCACCAATGGTTGTGGGAGAAATCACTACCTCCACAGGCTCTCCGTCAGGATAACGAAGATTCTCCGAAATAAGCTTTGCCGCTCTCTTCGCCATGTTCATGGTTTGTTCTTCTAAAGACTCTCTTACGCCACCCCATCTTCCGTCAATGGTGGGTCTAATGCCGATTCTTGGATGATTCATATTGCCTCCTTTATAGTTAAACACTCTATTACTTAAGATTATATTGTTAGAAAGAATACTCCCGAATTTCCGATGCCTCGTAAATCAGCCTTCTTCCCTCTTCCAAACTTCCAATCTCCCCTTCTTTTTGTAAAAGCAGGAGAATATTTCCCAGGGCGGAGCTTTCATAAGGGCCTGCCTTGACCTTTAACTTTAAGTTCTTGGCTATCTTTTCCGCCAGGTACTCTGACCTTGCCCCTCCTCCAATCATCTGAAGTTTGGAGAAAGTCTTGCCTAAAATGCTCTCTATATCCTCTTTCACTTCTCTGTATTTTTCCACCATGCTGGCATAAATCAGAGTAAAGTAGGAAAAGTCATCCTTAGGAGGCTGTTCACCCTTAGCTAGAAGATAAGCATCAATTTCTTGCTTTACCTTTATGCCCTCTCTTCCAAAAACTTCTGCGTCCATGTCCAGTAGACTTTCGGGCTCAGCATCTTTTTGTACAAAGGCTGTAATCTCAGAAAAAGCAATCTTTCTTCCCAGTCTTCCTTCCAACTCCTCCTTGTACTTTTCTAAGAGATACAGTCCTGTAATATTTTTAAAGAAAAGAGTTTCCGACTGATAACTCAGCTCATTGGTAAGATTCCTCTCATAGGCTTCTTTACTGACCAATGCCTTCTCTACAGAAGTTCCGATTAAGGACCAGGTACCGCAACTTAGGAACAAGGACTGATTCTCTGCATCTCTTTCCGTCATCAAAAGGGCACTGGCTGTATCGTGTCCGCAAACCGGAATCACGTCTATGGATAAGCTTCTAAGCTTCTCCAGCCTTGCATTCTTGGTATTTCCCTTCCATTCTCCCGCTCGAACAATTTTGGGAACCAACTCCTTCTTTAATTGAAGTTTGGAAAATAGATGGTCGGAAACGGCCTTTTTCGATAAATTGTATAAACCTGTTGTAGACCAAATGCTTTCCTCTCCAATCTTTTCTCCTGTTAAAAGGTAGAAAAGCAGATCCGGAATCATTAAGAGCTTATCAGCCTTCTCATAAACTTCCGCTTCCAAGTTCTTTAAGGCCAGCAGCTGATAGACGGTATTGATGGTCATAATCTGATTTCCGCTGTTTTGGAAAAGCTCAAATTCCTCCATTAGGGCCTTGGCCTCTTCTCGGCCCTCAGAAAACTTTTCATCTCTGTAACAGTGGGGCGCTTGCAGCAGATTCCCCTCCTTGTCTATAAGGCCAAAATCCACGCCCCAAGTGTCAATTCCGATACAGGCTACATCCGGATTTTCCAAGATGGTCTCCTCAATCTTTCCGGCAAGACTTTCCCAATCCCAGTAGAGTCTTCCCTCCCTTTTTTGAATCTTATGGGCCATTCGCATGACTTCTTTGGTGCAAAACTTTCCATCTTCTATATAGCCTAAAATACCTCTGATGGAGGTAGCCCCCATATCAAATGCCAGAACCTTTTTCATAATCCTATCTCCAAATAATAGCTCTATATCCTAGAAATGCTTAGGAGTAAGCCCTTCCCCGCTACTCCTTATAAATGATTTTTCAAGTCATTTTTTAATATCCAGAATATAGCATATTTCATAAAATAATTATATCTTTGAACATTTTATTGGAAATATTTCCTATTCCTGTGCTATACTGTCCAAGAATGAACATTTTTGTTCATGGCGAATAAGGAGAAATAAATGGGGATAAATGAAAGAAAAAGAGAAATTGTAGAAAGCCTAAACCAACATAACGGCTTTGCCAGTATCAATTACCTAAGCAAGAAGCTTTATGCTTCCCGTTCTACGATTCGAAGAGACCTGATGTCTCTGGAAGAAGATGGCATACTGAAGCGTTCCCACGGCTATGTTTCTTTGGTGGTAAAGTCTGCGAAAGAAAGCCCTATCGGTATGCGGCAAATAGAAAATCTGGATAAAAAACAAATCATTGCAAGAAAAATGGAGCCGCTGATCAAAGACGGAATGGTAATCTTCTTGGACTCCTCTTCCACCGTTTGTCAGCTGGCTCCTATTTTAAAGACGAAGCAGCACCTTACCATCATCACCAATGGCATCAATATTGCCAATGAATTATCCCATGCTCAAAATCTGACCTGCTTTCTTTGTCCGGGCGTTCTGAAGCACAAGAGTCTTTCTATTGTAGGGGAGTTCACCTGCCAATTTATCAAGAACTTTCATGCAGAGCTTGCCATCCTTTCCTGTAAAGCTATTCAGGAAAAGGGCATTTTCGAAGGAGATGATTCCCAGGGCTTAGTCAAAAAAAGCATGATGGAAAATGCGGAAAAAACCATCCTGCTTTGTGATAATACGAAGGAAAATGCTGTTGGCTTCTTTAAGCTTGCAGACTTTCAGGCCCTGTCCTGTCTGGTGTCGGATGCCCCCTTCTCCCCTTCTTTACAGAAGACTTTGGAAGAACAGATTCCAATGGTAATTTACTAAATAGAAATAGAGATTCTTTAATAATAAAATAGTTTTCCATAGTACCATTAAAATTCGAGGCACGCTCCCGCTAACTTCGCCTTCGTAGTGGACACTAAGCGAAAAACTGCATTTCATTTGTTTTTCGCAAGTGCCAACGGGCTCAGATTACCTCTCATTTTAATGGTATTATGGAAAACTCATCTACTTTCTTTAATGAAGTCTTCCTCTGACTTTCCCTATTCCCCTATAGTTCCCTAACCATTTGGAATACCTTCTCCAAATCGTTCTCTGTATTCACCCTCTGTCTCCAGCGGGCTGCATTTTCCAAGCCTTCCATATACCAGGAAAGGTGCTTTCGCATTTCCAAAAGGGCAAGGTGCTCTCCCTTAATTTCTACCATCAGTCTTAAGTGCCTAAGCATCATTTCCTTTCTTTCCGAAAGGCTCACCGGCGGCAGCTTCTTCCCTTCAGAAAGAAGGCTCCTACATGCTCGAATCAAAAAGGGATTCCCTTGGATGCCACGGGCTAAAGCGATACCGTCAACTCCGGTGGAAAGGAGCATGGCCAGAGCATCCTCTTCTTGGAAAATGTCTCCATTTCCAAAGACGGGAATCTTCACTGCCTCCTTGGCTTCCTTAATGTATTGCCAGTTGGCCTTTCCTCTATAATATTGCTCTCTGGTTCTTCCGTGAATGGTCACGGAAGCCACCCCGGAGGCCTCCGCCATTTTCGCAAATTCCACCACATTGATAGCATCCTCCGTAAAGCCGATGCGAAACTTCACGGTAAGAGGCTTCTTCAGGGCTTTTGCCATGGTGCTTAAAACCTGTTCTGCCAAAGGAAGATTGGTCATTAAAGCTGAGCCCTCCTGATTCCGCACCACCTTAGGCACGGGACAGCCCATATTGACATCAATGCCGTCAAAGTCCTCTTCGATTCGGCAGGCCATTTCCGCCATCAAAGCAGGATCAGAGCCAAAAAGCTGTGCCGATACAAGTCCCGGCTCTCCTTTGTGTTCAAGCAAAGAATCGGTATTTTGATTCCCGTAGTAAATGGCTTTCGCCGACACCATTTCCGTAAAGGATAAGCTTAATCCCATTTCCTTACAAAGGATACGGTAAGGAAGGTCTGTCACCCCCGCCATAGGAGCCATCAGAATATTTCCCGGAAGCTTGCAATCCTTTAAGGATATGGGCTGAAAGAGGCTTCCTCTCCCCTCTTCTTCTCTTTTATTCAAGGCCTCCTCATAGGAAAAGTCGGATATTCCGTGACTTTTCACGATTTCTTCTATTTTTTCCTTTTCAACTAAGTATTTGATATTGTCCTTCTTTCTTATTTCTTCTCCAGATTCTGCAATCCCGCATAATACTCTTCCAGCTTGGAAAAGAGCTCCTTATAATCCTTTTGAATCTGCTTCTTCTTTAGCTCTGCCCCTATCGGATCATAAAGATAGTCTGTCTCCTCCGCAATGCTGATAAGCTCCAGCCTACCTTCTTCTCCGAATTGCAGGAGAAACACACCGCCGATTTCCTCCGTATAAGTAACGGTTATTTTTTGCAGGCTTTCTTGTACCTCTTTGGGCAGGAGGGAAAAGCGGGGATTGAAAAAATACTGTTCTCTATAGGAATTGGCCCCGCAGAGCACCTTCTCTTCCTCTTTCTTTAAGACATCCTGATTCATTGCTTTTTCGTCCATAATCTCTTGCTCCTTTCGGAATTTTTAACCTGCATCATCATAACACAAAAGGAAGAAAGCCAAAACCCTATGCTTTCTTCCTTTTTATCCTAAGGGAAACTCCCCCCTGATATTCTGTCCTCCATAAACACGGCTACAGAAGTGCTTTTAAAAAGATAATTATAGAATCATTTTTAGCAATAAGCCTCTCTTTTATCTTACCAAAAGCTGAGCGATACGATACTGCTCCTCAGAAATATCCTTCTTCATGCGCAGTGCCTCCTGAATATCGTAATCCACGAACTCACCCTTCTTGTAAGCCACAAGGCGATTGGACTTTCCTGCCAAAAGCAGCTCCACTGCCTTAGCGCCCATAATAGAAGCATAATAACGGTCCTTACAGGTTGGAGATCCGCCTCTCTGCATGTGTCCTAAAATGGTAGCTCTGGTTTCGATACCGGTTGCCGCCTCAATTCTCATTGCCATGGAGGAAGAATGTCCGATTCCCTCCGCATTGATAATGATGTAATGCTTCTTTCCTCTTTTTCTGCTTTCAATAATGCGGTTAATGATGGCCTGCTCGTCTCCATCATACTTCTCCGGCAGGAGAATTTCTTCCGCACCATTTGCCACACCGCACCAAAGAGCGATATAGCCTGCGTGTCTTCCCATTACTTCGATAATGGAACAACGCTCGTGGGAGGTAGATGTGTCTCGAATCTTATCAATAGCCTGCATAGCGGTATTGATAGAAGTATCAAAGCCGATGGTGTAATCTGTGCAGGCGATATCCAGGTCAATGGTTCCGGGAACACCGATGGTGTTAATGCCTAAAGCAGAGAGCTTTCCGGCTCCCATGAAGGATCCGTCTCCGCCGATAACCACCATGCCGTCAATACCGTGCTTCTTACAGATTTCCGCACCTCTCTTCTGGCCTTCGGTTGTGGTAAACTCCTTACATCTGGCGGTATACAGTACAGTACCTCCACGGCTTACTATATCGGAAACAGAATGGCTGTCCAATTCTTTGATTTCTTCTTCTAAGAGTCCTGCATAACCACGCATAACTCCCTTAACCTTTATGCCATTGTGAATCGCGGTTCTTACCACGGAACGAATCGCCGCATTCATTCCGGGAGCATCTCCTCCGGAAGTCAAAACACCAATTGTTTTTACTGCTTTCCCTGCCATAACTGCCTCCAATCTACCTTACTGTTTTTATTTTATTCTTTACCGTTTCTCTATACCGGTCTTACCACCTGTTCCGCCATGTATTTAATTCTGAACAAGTACATTATATTACTCTATCCTTAAGCATTTTTCAAGGATTTTAGCTGTTCTTTCACATTTTCCGGACCTACAATTTTTGCAAGATTTTCCAGCAATTCTTGGGAAGATTGTACAGCATAAAGCTTCCCCAAGCGTTTTATAGCCTTTTCTTTCCTAAGGTAAATGGCCACGGTGCTTTCGCCCCCTTCTTGAGACAGGCATTCCAAAACTTCCTTTTCCTTCTCCAGATAGGCCTCTTTGTCGGAAAACTGCAACCAAATTTCTTTCGGCAAATTTTCAAAAGCTATAATTTTTTCCGCAATCAATTTCCCGTTGGCTTCATCGCTCATTTGCACTCTGCCGTAGACAAATACCTTCCTATCCTCCTGAATCAGCTCCTCCGTAAGCTCGTAGGTCTTAGGGAAAACCACCACTTCCATGGAGCCGGTATTGTCTTCCAAGGTCAAAAAGGCCATCATGTCATTTTTCTTGGTAATCCGCCTGTTAATGCCGGTAATCATCCCTCCTACGGTACAATGCTCATCGTCCACAAGATTCTTCTCTTCCTCTATTGCTTCCAAAGAGAAGTCTCTGGCTCTTCTGCTGCAAAGCTGCTTTAAAAGAGCTCTGTCACTGTCCAGAGGATGTCCGGAAAGATATACACCTAAGGCATCCTTTTCATTTCGCAGAAGCTCAGACTTGGGAAATTCTTCCAAATCCGGGAAAATCAGCTCAAATTCCTGTCTTTCCTCCGCCTCTTCTCCCAAAAGGTCCAAAAGGCTCATCTGCCCCGCAATCTGATCCTTCTTTCCCTTCTGTAAATCCTCCAAAACCTCCGGAAGCATTACCAACTTTTCCCTTCGATTTCCTTCCAGATTGTCAAAGGCTCCTGCATGGATAAAGGACTCCATGGCTCTTCGGTTAATGCCTCTTTGGCTTAGTCGCTGAACTAAATCTTCAAAGTTTCTAAAGGGACCGTTCTTTCTTTCCAGAATAATCTGCTCAGCGGCGGATCTTCCCACTCCCTTAACGGCGGAAAGGCCATAACGAATCTTCCCCTCCTTCACGGAGAAGCCCACCTCCGCCAACTGAATATCCGGAGGAAGGATCTCTATGCCCTGTTCCCTGGCCACTTCGATATACTCGGCGGTTTTCACCGTGTTATCCATAAAGGAGCTCATGGTGGCAGCATAAAATTCCGGAGCATAGTAATACTTTAAATAGGCGGTTTGATAGGAAAGCAGGGCATAGCTTACCGCATGGGACTTATTGAAGGCATACTTGGCAAAGTCAATCATCTTGTCGTAAATCCGATTGGCCACCTCTTCAGAAATCCCCTTGGAAATGCAGCCTGCAATGCCTTCTTTCGCATTGCCGTAGACAAAGCTCTGCCTTGCTTCCTCCATGACGGAGGTCTTCTTCTTGGACATGGCTCTTCGTAAGAGGTCCGATCCGCCCATGGTAAAACCGGCCAGGTCTCGCACAATCTGCATAACCTGCTCCTGATACACGATGACCCCATAGGTATTTTTCAGGATGGATTCCATCTCCTTACAGTCATAGTGTACGGTAGCAGGATTTTTCTTTCCGGCAATGTAGTCCGGAATAAAGTCCATGGGGCCCGGTCGATACAGAGCTACTCCCGCAATAATGTCATCCAGACAGGAGGGCTGTAAGCGCTTCATAAAGTTTACCATCCCCGCAGATTCCAGCTGGAACACGCCGGCACAATCTCCTTTGGAAAGCATGGCATAAACCTTGGCATCATCATAGGGCAGTTTATCCAAGTCCAGCTTCACCCCATGATTTTCCTCTATAAATCGAAGGGCATCCTGAATTACCGTCAGGGTTCTAAGCCCTAAAAAGTCCATCTTTAATAAGCCCAGCTCCTCTATGGTGGTCATGGTAAACTGGGTGGTAATGGAACCGTCGGAACCTCTGGACAGAGGCACATAGTCGGAAACCGGACTTCCGGCAATCACCACTCCTGCTGCATGCATGGAGCTATGTCGGGGAAGCCCCTCCAAACGAAGACACATATCAATCATTTGCTTGGTTTCCTCTTCCGTGTCATAAAGGTTTTTTAATTCCTTACTGACACTCAGCGCCTTTTCCAAGGTCATATTTAATTCGTTTGGCACCAGCTTTGCCAGCTGGTCACATTTGGCATAGGGAATGTCCAATACTCTTCCCACATCTCGGATGACCCCTCTTGCCGCCAGGGTTCCGAAGGTGATAATCTGGCTGACCTGCTCTTTTCCGTACTTCTTTCCCACATAGTCAATGACTTCCTGCCGTCTTTCGTATTCAAAGTCCACATCGATATCCGGCATGGTTACACGTTCCGGATTTAAGAATCGCTCGAAAAGCAACTGATGCTCCATGGGGTCAACATCCGTAATCCCTATAGCATAGGCCACAATGGAGCCTGCCGCGGAGCCTCTTCCCGGCCCCACCGCTATGCCGTGGGTTTTTGCAAAATGAATATAGTCCCAAACCACCAAAAAATAGTCCACAAAGCCCATATCGGAAATGGTATTTAACTCATAGTAGAGCCTATCCTTATTTTCCTGCCGGCTCTCACCGTAGCGTTTCTCCAGCCCCTTAAGACAAAGCTCCTCCAAATAGCTGTAGGCGGTATAGCCCTCCGGCACAGGATATTTCGGCAAATGATATTCCCCGAAAGTAATATTCACCTGACAACGCTTGGCAATTTTTGCGGTATTTTCCAGAGCTTCCTTGGCATAAGGAAATAACTCTTCCATTTCCTCTTCGCTTTTGATATAAAACTGTCCTCCGGGATAGCGCATTCTATCCTCGTCCATCAGTTTTTTTCCGGTCTGTAAACAAAGCAGGATGTCATGGGCCTTGGCATCCTCCTTATAGGTGTAGTGAATATCATTGGTTACCACCAGGGGAATCCCGGTTTCTTCATGCAAACGAAGCATGCCCTGATTCACCAGCTTCTGCTCCGCATAGCCATGGTCCTGCATTTCCAGGAAGAAATTCCCCTTTCCGAAAATGCCTTCATAGCGAAGTGCCGCCTGCTTTGCCTCCTCATATTGAGAAAGCCTAAGATTTCGAGACACCTCTCCTGCAAGACAGGCGGATAGAGCAATGATTCCTTCATGGTATTTTTCCAAAACCGCGTAGTCTACTCTGGGCTTATAGTAATAGCCTTCCGTGAAGCCTAAGGACACCAGCTTCATCAGGTTATGGTATCCTATATCATTTTCCGCAAGAAGCACAAGGTGATAGTATCTGGCCTCCCCCTTTTGGATAAAGCGTTCCTCCATGGAACGACTTAGGTAGATTTCCGAGCCCAGGATAGGGTGAATCCCCTGCTTCTTTGCTTCTTTATAAAAGTCAATCACACCGTACATTACCCCATGGTCCGTCAGGGCAATGGAGTCCATTCCCAAATCCTTTACCCTGGCCACCATTTCCGGAATCTTACCGGAGCCGTCCAATAAACTATAACTGCTATGTACATGTAAGTGTGTAAATGCCATCTTCTATCCTTCTATATATACACTTGCTATAAGCACTTTATTTAAGTACTATGCTGCCGTAATCGCTTTATGTAAATACTGTGCTACTGTAATCACTTATCCATAAGCGCTGTCCATTTCCCTCTATACTGTACAGGCTAATTTCCGGATTGCCTAGTCTTTTCGTATGTAAAAAGGAGCTCGTTACCGAGCTCCTCTGTTTAAATCGCTTCTCCAAGAAGATATCCGCTGATTGCTGAAATCGCATCCTCTTCATCTTCTCCCTCTGCAGATACATATAGCTCTGCTCCGTTATTAATGCCGAGTGCCATCATCCCCATAATGGATTTTGCATTTACTCTTCTGCTTCCCTCAGACATATAGATGCTGGATTGAAAGCGACTGGCAATCTGCACTAGCATCGCCACCGGATGATCATCTGTTTTGTTTGTTAAGTTAACGGTTACATTACTGTCTTTCATGGTCTGTGCCTCCCTGGTGCATTAGAGCATCCCTAAACGCAGAGTGTTGCCACTCCATCCTCAGTTCCAAAGCTGTCTGTCTAAATTGTCTTGAAAATGCAGGCCTAACCAATGTACCTTTGCGAGGAAAGCTCCTCTTTAGCATATTTAATTTTATTTGGAATCCCAATTCTTATGCGAAGCGGATTGTTCCTCCCGAAGTTCTTGTGCAATTCTGGCCAATTTACGCAGGCGATGATTAACCCCACTCTTTCCGATAGGGGGCTCTAATCCCTGTGCTAGCTCCTCTAAAGAAGCATCCGGATATTGCAAACGACGCTTTGCTACCTCTTGAAGAGCCTTCTCCAGTTGATCCAGTCCTAAGACTTCCTCAATGAATTGGATTTCTTCCTGCTGCTTTAAGCTGGCTTTCACGGTGCGATTAATGTTTGCGGCTTCAAAGTTTACGCGCCGATTCACATTTTCGCTGACCTCCTTTAAAATGCGGGCATTCTCCAATTCCATCAAGGCATCCACTGCCCCTAAGAGTTTTAAAACATCTGCGATTTCCGAAGCATCCTTGAGATATACCATATGATTTTTGCCTCTTTTTCCCTGCTTTGGATGTAGAGAATAATGCCGTAGAATCTCTTCTACTTCCCTGCCATCCTCTGCTTTAGAAAAAACAAATTCCAAATGATATTCTTTTTGGGGATTAGTTAAAGAAGCGTTGGAAAGAAAAATCTGTCTTAGTTTTTCCCTTCTTCCCTTCTCATCATCTGCCTTCATATTAAAGGTTTTTTCCAAAGCTGTAAAGTCAATTCTCCTTAGTTCCTCCTTGACTTTCTGGGAAAAAGAGGCTTTTTTTGCTTGTTTTTCTGCTGTCATCTCTCTTGTCTCTTGGCAAATTTCTATGTTATTTTTCCATAAATTTTCTATCTTTTATGAAATTTTTATGTTTTTTCCTATTTATATCATTTCCTTATATCTCTATGTTCCAGTGCTATCCCATAATCCGCAGTATCCTTTAGGGATTGATACAATTTTTCCGCCATAGTCACGGAACGATGCTTCCCTCCAGTGCAAGCCAGCCCCAGTACCAGCTGATTCTTCCCTTCCGCCACATAAAGAGGAAGGAGAAAATGAAATAAATCCACTAATTTGTCTAAAAAAATTTGTGCATTTCCATCCTGAAACACAAAGTCCTGTACCGCCTTTTCCTCTCCGGTATGGGTCCGTAAATCCGGGTCATAATAGGGGTTTGGTAAAAAGCGTAGGTCAAAAAGAAGATCCAAGTCCTCCGGCATTCCGTATTTAAAGCCGAAGGAAAGAATGGAAAGCTGAAGATTTTGATACTTCTTCTCCTCCTGTACAATCTCCTTAAGCTGCTGCCGGAGATTTTTTGTTAAGAGTCTGGAGGTATCGATAATCAAATCCGCCTTCTTTCGAAGAAAGGCCATCTTCTCTCTTTCCTTTGTGATGCCATCCTGAATCCTGCCCTCCTTGGACAGAGGATGACTTCTTCTGCTTTCCTTATAGCGTTGAATCAGCACTTCATCACTCGCATCCAAGAAAAGAATTCGAAAGGGCACCTTCTTTTCTTCTCGCCAGCTTTCAATTATCTTTTCCAATTCCGAAAGCTCTTTTCCGTTTCTGCTGTCAATCCCTAAAGCCGTCCTTTGTTCATTTTCCCTGCTGGATAGTAGAAGCTCCAAAAAAGAATTCATAAGCCCTATGGGCAGGTTGTCGATGCAGTTAAAACCGAAGTCCTCCAAATGCTTAAGACAAACGGTTTTGCCCGCCCCGCTCATTCCGGTTACAATTAAAATCTCCCCCACAGCTTTACCTCTGTTTCTAAACGCACTCCCTGCTTTTCTTCCACAATTCGAATCACTTCCCTGATCAGTCGGTAAATCTCTTTGGCATCGGCACCCCCCAGGTTCACCACAAAGCCGCAATGCTTTTCAGACACTGCAGCCCTTCCCATTTGAAAGCCCCTTAGGCCGCTGACTTCAATGAGGCGGGAAGCATAGTCCCCCTCCGGCCTCTTAAAGGTGGAGCCCGCCGAAGGCATATCCAAGGGCTGTTTTTCCTCTCTTCGTCTTTGAAAATCCTGCATTTTTTCCCGGATTTCTGTAGAATTCCCTTTTTCCAAAAGAAAGCTTGCTTTTAGACAAATATCATTTTCCGAAAGGCAGGAATGTCTATAGGAAAAGTCCATTTCGGAAAGCTCTTTCTTTTGAAGCTCTCCCTTTTCATTTAAAAGAAGTCCCTGATAAAAGAAGTCCTTGATTTCTCCTCCGTAGGCTCCGGCATTCATTTTCACTGCCCCTCCAAGGGTTCCGGGAATTCCGGACAGCGGCTCAAAGCCGGTGTAGCCGGCTTCCATGGCAACTTCCGCCATTTCCTTCAGGGTACAGCCTGCCTCCGCCTCCAAAAGTCCCCGACCGTCCTCCTGCTCTTTAATACTGCAAGCGGATAAGTTGTCCTTTACCAAAATCACTGCCTCATCCACCCCTTCATCAGAAACCAAGAGGTTAGAGCCATTTCCCAAAATCAAATAGGAACGCCCCTCTTTGTAGAGTTTCTGTACCAGTTCCTGCACTTCTTCTATAGTAGAAGGAATATAAAAGTCCTTTGCCTTTCCGCCAACCTTAAAGCTGGTATAGTCCTTTAAGCTCTGTTCCGTTCTATGCTCCATCCTGCTCTCTTTCCTCTAAAAATCTTCCGCTTCCTGTTTTTTCATGTTGGCGGTTACTCGCTCATACAGCACCTGCGCCGCATTGTATCCCATCTTCTTGGCTCTGTTATTAATGGCGGCACACTCTACGATGATAGCCACATTTCTTCCCGGACGAATGGGGATATCATAGCTGATAATATTGTTGCCTAAAAATTCTATATAGTTATCCTTTAATCCAAGACGGTCATAGTCCTTCTCCTTGGACCACTCCGCCAAATTAATGACCATATTCAACGTTTGGGTGTCCTTCACCGATTCCACACCGAACATTTGCTTTACATCGATAATGCCGATTCCCCGAAGCTCAATAAAGTGCTTAGTAATGTCCGGTGCCGTTCCCACTAGGGACTCATCGGAAACCTTTCTTAATTCCACCACATCGTCGCTGACCAGACGGTGTCCTCTTTTAATCAGCTCCAATGCGGCCTCCGACTTACCGATTCCGCTGTCCCCCATGATGAGGACACCCTCTCCATACACATCCACCAATACGCCGTGGACGGTAATCATCGGTGCCATCTTTACCTTTAACCAACGGATAATTTCCCCCTCCAGTTCAGTAGTGGGTCTTGGGCTGGATAAAAGAGGGATGCCGGCCTCCTGGCAGGCAGATATCATGCAGGAATCCGGTTCAATGTCTCTGGCATAAATAATGCAGGGGATAGGATACTTGGTAATCTCGTTGTACCTTGCCCTTCTCTCCGGTCTTTCCATCCGCATCAAATACGCCGTTTCCACATTTCCGATAATCTGCACACGCTCGGAATCAAACTGGGCAAAAAATCCTGCAAGCTGTAAGGCAGGACGGTTTACATCCGGAATCGTCATGTAAATCTGATCCGTATCTATTTCCGGAGTGAGATTCTTTAAATTTTCTTTTTTAATTAACTCCGATACACTCACCTTTTCCGCACTTTTCATGAAAACCTCCTGCTTTAGGGGGATGCATTGTCCCACTGTTTTTCTATCTTTTGCAGTATAGGTTTTTCAGGCTAAAATTGCAATCCCAAAGAAGCTATGCTACACTTCAAAATAGTCTTAATAAATAAGATGTCCCGGGCGTTTATACGCCATTTCTTTTGAAGAAATAGTTCATCAGAGGATAAAAAAGATAAAGAATATACCGAGGAAAGGAGGAGAAGGCGAAAATGGAGAAGGACAAGGCAATCGGTATTTTTGATTCCGGTCTTGGGGGACTAAGTGTCTTAAGGAAGCTCAAGCAGGAGCTTCCGGGGGAAGACTTTATTTTCTACGGAGATCAAAAGCATGCTCCCTATGGTGAAAAATCAGAGGAAGAAGTACGCTCTCTGTCCCTCTCCGCCTATCGTTTTCTACAGGAAAAAGGGGTAAAAGCCACTGTTATCGCCTGTAATACCGCCACCTCCGCAGCTGCCCCCTATCTTCGGGAGCTGTTTCCGGAGGATATCATTATCGGTATGGAGCCTGCGGTAAAGCCTGCAGTAGAAGCATTACAAGATGAATCTAAATCGGATAAAACAAAAAAAAAGATTCTGATTATGGCTACAGAGCACACTATTCAAGGCGAGCGTCTACACCAGCTGATTTCCCGTTTTGGAGATCCTTCCCAATTTCTTCTCCTCCCCTCCCCGGGCATCGTTCGTCTCTTAGAAGCAGGAAAGGGGGACAGTCCGGAAATGGAGAACTATCTTCATCAGCTTTTACTTCCCTATCAGAAAGAAGCCATTTCTTCTATTGTGCTGGGTTGTACTCATTTTCCTTTTGTAAAGGAACAGATTCAAAAAGCTCTGTCCTATCCTGTTCAATTCTTTGACGGAGCGGAGGGCACAGCCAAGGAAACCCGGCACCGTTTGGAGGAGAGGGGGCTTTTGAAGGAAGGCATACAAAAAGGAGAAGTAGTGCTTTTTAGCAGTAACGAAGACAGCTCTTTGATGGAGGCCTTTTACCGGAAGAATTGCCGTCCTTTTTCTTAAAAAAAATTTTTTTAGAAAAGTTCTTGACAAGTTTTCGGAAGTTTTGTATATTGTACGGGTGCCGCGAAAACGGCGAAAACAAGCGCCCTTAGCTCAGCTGGTAGAGCAGTAGACTCTTAATCTATTTGTCCAGGGTTCGAGTCCCTGAGGGCGCAGTTCTGAAGAATGTTGGAAGAGCAACATTCTTTTTTTTATTTTTTTCTAAAGACTTTGGCTTGTCCTTTCTCTTTCTTAAAAGCTTTGCTATACTCTGTAGGAAATAACTTTTGAGTAAAGGAGATTTTTATGCAAAAGATTTTAGTTTGCGATGATGATAAACAGATTGTAGAAGCCATTTCCATCTATCTTACCGGAGAAGGATATCAGGTGATTAAGGCATTTGACGGATATGATGTTTTAAAGATTTTGGAGAAGGAAAATGTGGATCTTATCATTCTGGACGTGATGATGCCCGGACTGGACGGCATCCGTACCACTTTGAAGATTCGAGAAAAAAGCTCCATTCCCATCATTATCCTCAGTGCCAAGGGAGAGGACACCGATAAGATTCTCGGCTTAAATATCGGTGCGGATGATTATATCACCAAACCCTTTAACCCCTTGGAGATGGTGGCCAGAGTAAAGTCTCAGCTTCGCCGCTACACCCAACTCGGCAATATGAATGAACAGTCTAAGGGAGAAGCCATTTACAGCTGCGGCGGTCTGGTGATTAATGATGACACCAAAGAGGTATCCGTAGACGGCGAGCTGGTAAAGCTTACGCCTATTGAGTACAATATTCTCCTTCTTCTGGTTCGAAATGCCGGTAAAGTCTTTTCCATTGACGAAATTTATACCTCCATTTGGAACGAGGAAGCCATCGGGGCGGACAACACTGTAGCAGTGCATATCCGTCATATTCGGGAAAAAATCGAAATCAACTCCAGAAAGCCTAAGTATTTGAAGGTGGTTTGGGGCGTGGGTTATAAAATTGAAAAGCAGGGAAAGAGCGAGGACTAAGCATGAAACGTCTTCTCCCCTTTTTGCTCCATTTTTTCATTTTATTTCTCTTTTCCATCAGTCTGGTGTTGCTGCATTTTGCCCCCAAGGGAAGTGATACCATTGCCTTTTTGCAGGAGAAGAACTATCTTTCTTCCTCCAGCTTTGACAGTGCTGTTTCGGAAAGCATCAATGATATCTTTGATTATATTGATCTTCGGGATCTTTTTGAAACCAGAGGAACCCTGGATCTAAATCATACCATAGCCCAGAGTGAAAGTAACGGTGCTACCCGTTCCTACAGTCTGGACTATTTGATTAAGTATGCCCGTTCCATGGGCTACTATTTAAACGAGAAAAATGAAATCATGGAGGACGGTCCCGCCACTGTTACCAAGGAACAGGACGAAAAAGAACACCAGATCAAAGTGATTTACCGTGCCTATCTTCCGGATTACCAACCTGCCAGCCCTGCTGACGGTTTTATGAGCTTGGGAAGACTGTCCAAGGAAGCACTGAGCTATTTGGCAAAGTACTATGCCATCCGCTCCCGATATTTTGATCAGGGCTCCAACTTCCAATTTTATGTGGCCTATAGCAACGGAAATAATTCCACCTATTATAATAATGAAAATGATGGCACTGCGGAAAAAATTCAAAAGCTGGGGAAATATGTTTTTACAGCCTCTTCTTCTTTGGAAATCAAAAGCAATCTAAAAACGATTCCCTCCAATCTGGTACCTCTTTTGGAAGCCAGAGATCCTTATAAAGACGGTTCCTATGTCTTTGCTGCAGGGGTGGATACCTCCTTCCCTGTTCATGACCAATATAAAACCATGATGGAGGAATACAGCATTCGAAGAAACCTGAGTATTTTGGGCGTAGTGCTTTTCTTCGGAAGTCTTATAGCCTTTGTGCTTAGCTTTGCTTCTCTATTATTACATACCGGTCGGGGAGAAAATCGGCAAATGATTCTTTATGCCATTGACCGGGTGCCCTTAGAGGGCATTTTGGCTATATCTGTCTTTTGGTTCTTTTTTGCAGAAGTCTTCAACCGATATTTTTTCGACAGCTTGATTCTGGTATTGGGAAAATTGCCGGAGCCCCTCTTCTTTCATAGGATGGGACTTTTCGCCCTACGCTACACTGTTTTTCTGCCTCTGCTTCTTTCCCTGGTGCGGCAGATGCGGAAGGGAATTCTAATTTCCTCTTCCTATAGCAGACGAATTTGGAGTCTTCTGGAGAGTACACTTTCCGCCAGCGGCTTTACCCGTTCCAGATTATACAGTGTACTGCTCTTCGTCCTTCCGAATTTCCTGGGCATTGGACTCTTCGGCTATAATCTTTACTGCTTTTTCCATCATAAAAGCCTCTTACATCTGGGCTTTAGCCTACTACTGCTTTTCCTTTTAATCTCCATCGACTACTACTCCTACTCCATCAGTAGAGGATTGAAGGCAGCGGTAACGGAGCAGGTAAAGGCGGAGCGTTTAAAAACCGACTTGATTACCAATGTTTCCCATGATTTAAAGACCCCTCTTACTAGCATTATCAGCTATGTGGATCTTTTAAAGCGGGAAAATATTGAAAGTCCCAGAGTTCAGGAATATATCGCCGTTTTGGAGCAAAAGTCCGCACGTTTAAAGAATCTCACGGAGGATTTGGTGGAAGCCAGCAAAGCCAGTTCCGGAAATATCTCTTTAGAGCTTATCCCGATTCACTACACGGAGATTTTGCAGCAAAGTCTGGGCGAGTTCGAAGACAAATTGGCTGCCCGCTCCTTACAGGTGCTTACTACCCTCCCTCAGGGGGATATTCTGATTCTTGCGGATGGTCGACAGCTTTTCCGGGTATTGGAAAATCTTCTTAATAACTGTTGTAAATATGCTTTGCAGGGAAGTCGGGTCTATGTGGATTTGCAAAAGGGAGAAGAAGAGGCCACCTTTACCATGAAAAATATTTCAGAAGCCCCCTTAAACGTTTCCCCGGAAGAGTTAACGGAGCGTTTTGTACGTGGAGACGTAAGCCGAAGCACAGAGGGCTCAGGTCTTGGCTTGTCCATTGCGAAAAGTCTGACCAAGCTGATGAACGGTAAAATGAGGATTGAAATTGACGGGGATTTGTATAAGGTTTCCCTTTCCTTCCCTTTAGTAAAAGAGGAATTGTAAATTGAAAATGATAAAGCAATCTCTGAAAAATAAACTGAGTCGATACAGTAGAAACAGCCAATATTTTGTTCTGCTTTTTTCCATGCTTTTTTCTTTTGTATTTTCGAAACAAGCTTTGGCGGATACCTGGCCTACTTGTGTAGACCAAATTGAGGCGGATGGTGCTTTGCTGATGGATGCCAAGTCCTCCACGATTCTCTATGCTAAAAATGAGAACACTCACTACTTTCCCGCCTCCATTACCAAGGTCTTAACGGCCATCGTCGTGTTAGAACATGTGGAAAATCTGGAAGAAAAGGTCACCTTTTCCCAGGAAGCCACCAGAGGAAATCTGGAAAACAATTCCACCGTCATTGCCGCATCTCCGGGAGATAAGTTAAGTGTTCGAGACTGTCTATACTCCCTTCTGCTTCATTCCGCCAACGACTGTGCCAATGCACTGGCAGAGCATGTGGCCGGCTCCAACGAAAAGTTTGCGGAACTGATGAACCAAAAAGCTGCGGAAATCGGCTGTACAAATTCTCATTTTACCAATCCTTCCGGACTGAACAATCCGGAACACTACACCAGTGCCCTGGATATGGCAAAAATCATGCAGTACGCCATAAGCAATCCGACATTTTGTCAGATTGATGCCACTCAGGTATACACTCATGGCCCCTTGATTAAATATCCGGACCCCAATGCCCCGGAAAACACCATCTATGCTCACCATAAGATGATGAAGAAAAGCAATAAGGAGTATTACAGCGGTGTATTTGCCGGAAAGACCGGATATACCCTTCTTGCCGGAAATACCTTGGTGACAGCCTGCAAAAGAGGGGATACTACCCTAATTTGTGTTATCTTAAACGGTCATAATTCCCAGTATCGGGACAGCAAAAAGCTCTTCGATTTCGGCTTTGCCAATTTCAACTCTTATCCTGCGGAAAGCAATGATAGGCGCTTTGCCCAGTTGGAAAACCCTTGGACGGTGGATGGACTTCCCTTGGTGGAGGCTTTGCATTTTACCGTAGGAAGAGATGAGCAGATTTGTCTTCCCAAAAATATTCCTATAACGGATATTGCCTCTACCCTTTCCTACGATATTAGCGCGGAGGAAAAAGCCAGCGGCAAGATAGCCAAAATTCTCTATCAGTACGATGGAAGAACGGTAGGCACAGCTTATGTGTACCTGGAGGATTCTAAAAGAGAGGAAGACAACAAGGATCTTCCCAATACTTCTTTAAAGAAGGCGGAGAATATTCCCAAGCAGATCTCCGTAGCCATGGAAAATCAGGAAAATGAAAGCAAGGCGGAAGAATCCACAGCCATGGAAAAAATAAACCACGCACCCATTGTCTTCGATAAGAAGGCAGGAAAAATCATCCTGCAAAAGCCTATTCTACGGGTGCTTCAGATTCTTTTTGCTATATTCACTCTGGTGCTTCTTTCTCTTCTCTTTCTCTATTTTTTCCAAAGAAGGGAGGAATTCTACAGAGCCAGAAGAAGAAAAAGAATGTTAAAGCACACAAAGGATCTTAGCCGAGAACAAAAGGCGAAACGTGACCTGATGTTTGAAAAGCGAAAGAGACAGAAAAAATAGTTGAACGGGAAGGCCTTTTTTGAATCTTGAAGGATTCATCTTGAGAAAACCTATGGAAAAGCAAAAATAGTTTTTTTAGGAATTATATCGGAAATTTTAGAATATCTTTCTTGTTCTCCATAATACCGCGTGATAAAATCCATAACACGTTACTATTATTTTTTTCAGTAGTTTGTCGTAATACTATATGATTTTAATCACAAAGAAAAAAAGACGGAATATAGGAGTAGTTAATCAAGGAGGTAAAAATGGCTGTATTACACATTATGATTCCCAATGCGGACAGTGTAAACGAATTTGTAGAGCTTACAGGAGAATTCAATTTTGATATGGATTTATGCGACGGAAATCGTTGCGTAGACGCAAAATCTATTTTAGGAATTCTGTATCTTGGGGTAGGAAGGGTTCATAAGCTTTCCGTACCGGAAGAGCGCGTAAAGTTCGTAGAGGATAAGCTCTCGACTTTTGTAGTATCCGAATAGAATTAAAAAAACAAAAAGAGCTACAGAACTGAATTACAATCTCTTCTGTAGCTCTTTTTTTATTCTTGTAAAGTCTAAAAGTCTATAAGGTAAATCTTTCCTGTCTTTGCTCTTAACCTACTGGAAAGGATACCATTCTCCGTATAGCGCTTGGTTTGTCCGGCATTATATCCTCTCCCATCGGTCTTCAGTACTCTTCGAATCTCCATCTTATCCGTAACGGATGCCCTCCATAAAGGAATATCCAGTGTACAATCCTCATCTCCACAATAAATAATAATCAGAGCGATTTGATTTTCACTGCATCGAAGATAGGATACCCAGTTTCTTCCGCTTTTCAGAAGCATAAGATTTCCGGTTCTAAGAGCCGGCGAAGCCTTTCTGTGAGAAATCAAATACCGATGATATTCCAAAAGCTCCAAGTCTTCCTTTCCCCAAGGATATGGTCTACGACAATCCGGCTCAGTCCATCCGTATACGCCTACTTCATCACCATAGAACAGGGTAGGTGCTCCCGGCCAAGTAAACAAAAGCATACCGGCCAGACGGAAAAGCCCGAAGTCAATGCCGATGCCCGCATCATCAAAGCCATCCTTCATTCTTCCGGCTCTTCTGTTGGTTCTGGTTAAGAAACGGGAATGATCATGGTTGGACAGCTGATTCATGGCAGCGTCCAAGGCATTTTCCGGAAGCTTTGCCATGTTATACCGCATAGTGTTAAAGAATAGTTCCCCATCTCCGAATTTTTCCGGCTCAGCCCTGTCGGAATGCTTTTCCATACCGGTCAGAAACCAGCTTACCGGCTCCATAAAGGCATCGTAGTTCATAATGCTGTCCCACTCCTGCCCTTTCAGCCAAGCGCTGGGATTTCCGTAATGCTCTGCTAAAATTACCGCGTCTTCATTAGCCTCCTTCACGGCTTTTCGGAACTTCTTCCAAAATCTGTGGTTATAGGCTTCACTGTGCCCTAAATCTGCCGCCACATCCAAACGCCAGCCGTCACAGGAAAAGGGAGGACTAACCCATTTTTTGGCAATCCCTAAGATTTCCGCCTCCAGTTTAGGAGCATTTTCGTAATTCAATTTTGGCAGGGTGTCGTTTCCCCACCACTTTTCGTAGCTGTCATTTTCCGGCCAATCCTTCTCTTCTTCCTTTGAAAAATGAAAGTAATCCAGATAGGGACTGTAATAGCTTTCATAAGCCCCCTTGGGATAGGGTGAATCCTCCCCGGTTTTGTAGAAATAGGAAGCATTCATATAGCGATGGAAGGAACCGCAGTGATTAAAAACACCGTCGATAATCACTCGCATCCCCCTCTTGTGGCAGGCCTCCACAAAAAGTAAGAACAGAGTATCACTGGCCTCCAGATTCTCTTTATCCGTACTGCGAATGCTGTACTTGGAGGCTTCTCTATTGTCTGTTCCCCCCTTTGGAAGCACTTTACCCCCGTCATTCACAATTCTCCCCAAATGGGGATCAATATGGTCGTAATCCTGGGTATCATATTTATGATTGGAGGGAGACACAAAGAGCGGATTGAAATAAAGAACCTCTACCCCCAAATGTTCCAGGTAATCCAGCTTCTCCCAAACCCCTTCCAAATCGCCGCCATAAAAACGATGTACATCAAAGGACTCTACAGGGGCATCCCAATCTGAAACCGATACCACGGGACGTCCCAGATAAATATACTCCCTGTCCTCTACATTATTCTTTCCGTCACTGTTTCGGAAACGGTCCACAAAAATCTGATACATGGTGGCACCTTTAATCCAGTTCGGAACAAAAAAATCCGGAAAAATGGAAAAGGCGTATTGAATGTCCAAATCTTCCGTCACACCTAAACGATTGTAATGAATGACCTCTTTTCCCTTTTCAATACGAAAATAATAATGCAAAGGTTTATCCTTCAGTTTTATTTCCATTTCATAGTAATCAAAATAGTGATCACTGCTTTCCAACTGCATAGGATAAATCTGCTGTTCATCCGGAAGATAAAGCAAAACTCTATCTACATCCTCTCTTACGGTACGAAAACGAATGGTCACATCCGAAAAGGCCGGGCTCTCTTCCGGCTCCCGATAAAACCCCTTTCCTATGCTGTATAAGGCCTCTCGATTGATTCCTCTTTCCTCCATTTCGGAAATCCTCCTTTACTCCCCCAATCCTGAAAAAAGCGATACCGCCATTCCCGAATTCTTATCAAAACTTTTGAAACTTAAAGAATCACTTCTCCGATATAGTTTAATGCTCTATACTTCTGGGCATAGTCAATGCCGTAGCCTACGACGAAAACATCCGGAACCCAGAATCCCTTGTATTTTACATCTACCTCCACCTCTCTTCTCTCAGGTTTATCCAAGAGAGTACAGATTTCCAAAGAAGCGGGATGTCTTTCCCGAAGCATATTCTCCAAATGGTGTAAGGTTCTTCCCGTGTCGATAATGTCCTCCACCAATAGAACATTCTTTCCTTCCAAGGGCTCATCCAAATCCTTTACAATCTTTACTACCCCGGAGCTTTGGGTTTGAGAACCATAGCTGCTAACTGCCATAAAATCCATGGAAACTTTGGGATTGTTTAATTTTTTCGCCAGCTCACACATAAAGGGAGCTGCCCCCTTCAAAATACAGACTAAATGCAAATCCTTCCCGGCATAGTCTCTTCCAATCTCCTCAGCCAGTTCACTTACCCGCTTTTCAATTTCCTCTTCCGAAAACAGTACTCGGATTTTTTCTTCTTTTTCCATATTGAGTCCCTCATTTACTATTTTCCTACAATATTCCGGATAGCATTTTAGTGCTTTTCTTTTTCTAAGAGCAGTCGTTTTTGTTCCACTTCCGCCTTTACACCTTTCGGGAGAGAAAGTCTGCCCCCGTTTCCCCTTTTCAACAAGCGGTCAATTCCATGGTAATGTAGCTTTCCAAATTCTGTGGTATTGCCCCTTAACAAGAAAATGGCTTCCTTATAGATTTCTCTGCGAAAAAGGGCATTTTCCTTTTTTAATTGAGGAATAGACAGAGAAATGCATTTTCCCGTAGAGCTTTCCTTCCGTTCTCCATATCGTTTTATCCATTCTGCTGTCTTCTCTTGGAAATAGGCTTCCGTTTCCGAAAAAAGCTCTGCTGCCTCCAGCAAATGCTTTACCGCTCCGGCATTCATCTTCTCCAAGCCGGGTAATATTTCCAATCGAAGATAATTTCTGGCATAACTTCTGTCCCGGTTTGTGCTGTCCTCCCGATAGGGAATTCCCAATTCCTCCAGTCGCTTTAGAATCTTCTCTTTCCGTAAAGACAGGAGGGGGCGAATAAGGGAAATCCTATCCTGCCTATTCCCAAGTTGAACCTCTTTATCCGCATCATCCTCAGCAAGTTCCCAAAGAACCTCCTCTGCCTTCATGCCGCTTATTCCGGAAAATCCTGCACCACGGATCAAATGAAAAAGAATCGTTTCCGCCTGATCATCCATGTGATGCGCTAAGGCAATCTTAGTTTTTCGGCCACTTTCCGCCTGCCAACGAAGGGCTTCTTCTTTTAAGGCTTTGTAGCGAAGTGTCCTTGCCGCCTCTTCTATTCCCAGCTTATTTTCCTCGGCGTAGTCCGGTACGGAACAAGTATATTCCCAAAAAGGCACTTGGTATAGCTCTGCCTGCTGCCTTGAAAATGTGGCATCTTCTACAGCTTCATCCCCTCTGATGCCATGTTGCACATGCATGGCTCTAAGAGAAAAAGAAAGATGGTTCTGTAATTCCTTTAAAAAATACAAAAGATACATGGAATCCGCACCGCCGGAAAGAGCCAGCAAAATCTGCTCCCCTTCCCGTATCCACTGCTGTTTTTTCACTTGTAAAAATAGCTCGGTATCGATTCCTTTTTTCATTTTATCCCTGTATACAAAGGAAAAACGAAAGAAGAATCTTCCTCTTTCGCTTTCTCTAATCTGAACCCTATGGCATAGATAAAGTCTATGACATAGGGTTTTCCCTCTTTCAGTCTTTACTCTTTCGGCCTTACAATAATCTCATCCGGCATCTGCAATCCAAATATCTCTCTTGCCTCTTCCATGATATACTCTTTGGTCTTCACATAGACTTTTTTCTCTTCCAGAGCTTTAGCTCGTTGCTCTTCCTTACTGTACTCCTCAGCCAAACTCTCTTCCATAGCAAGATAATTTTTATTTTTCTCCGTAAGCTCTCTGCCTCGAACAAAAATAACAATAGCAAGAAGGGCTACCACCATGAACAATCCCAGGACAGTAACCCCATGTTTAAACACTTTTCTTTTCTGTTTCTCTTGCTTTCTCATAGATATTGAAATAGCTCTGCCGCCTCATCCTTTCGCACAGTTTCTTGCACAGACAAAACCTTTGCTTCCACCGATTTTTCTCCGAAACGAATGCTGATGACATCTCCTACCTTCACATCATAGGAGGCCTTCTGCACCTTTCCGTTAACAGATATTCGACCGGTATCACAAGCTTCATTAGCAATTGTGCGTCTTTTTATGAGACGAGATACCTTCAAATACTTATCCAGTCGCATGAAATTAGTTCACGCGATCCTTTAAAGCCTTACCTGCCTTGAATCTTGGAGCCTTGGAAGCAGCAATCTTCATAGTCTCTCCGGTTCTTGGGTTACGGCCTTCTCTTGCAGCTCTCTCAGAAACATCGAATGTTCCGAAACCGATAAGCTGAACCTTATCCCCCTTCTCTAAAGCTTCAGAAATGGCATCAAAAACAGCCTCAACTGCTAATCCCGCATCCTTCTTAGATAACTCTGCCTGCTTTGCAACTGCGGAAACCAAATCAACTTTATTCATCTTTCATCCTCCATAATCGCCGATACTTCGGCGTAGTCTTGTTATTTAGGGCACAAAGCCCCACATACGAGTGCATTATAACTTTCTCCCTTTCTCCTGTCAACGAAAGCCTTGTATTTCCTATGATTTCCTATGTTTTTTCTCTGTTTTTGTAAAAAATTTGATAGTTTTTCTTTCTTTTTAAGGGGAAAGTGGGAGAAGCAGGGCTTCCGCTATTTCCTTCGCCTTCTCCATACTTTCCTGTATCTTAGGCAAATCCCGTAAATTCTTTTTTCTGTATAAAAGCTTGGGACTGTCTCCATTGACAAATCGAATCTCTCCCTGGGACTCGGAAATCAGTGCAGGAATGGCCGCAGTATTGATCTTGGCCTTTGGGAAGAATAAGAAATGAATTTCTCCCCTCTTGATTTTACACTCCGTTACCCCTATTTTATGAAGCAGGTTTCGAAGGCTTGCCACCTGGAAGAGATTTTCCACCTGATAGGGCAGGTCTCCGTAGCGGTCTGTCAGTTCATCTTCTAAATCCATCTTCTCTTCTTCACTGCTTAAAAGGGCAATCTTTTGATAAGCCTCCAGCTTCTGTTCCTCATTTTCCATATAGCTTTCCGGAATAAAGGCGTCCAAATCCACATCCAGCTGGGTTTCAAAATCCTCCTCTTCCTGCTTTTCTCCCTTTTCCAAAAGCACCGCATGGCGAAGCAGCTTGGTGTAGAGTTCATAGCCCACCGCCTCCATGTGACCGTGCTGCTCTGCTCCCAATACATTTCCCGCCCCGCGGATTTCCAGGTCTCTTAAAGCAATACGAATTCCGGAGCCCAGCTCCGTAAATTCTCGGATAGCCTTTAAGCGCTTCTCCGACTCCTCCGTAAGGCTTTTTCCTTTTTTATAAAGCAAAAATGCATAGGAGGTTCTGTTGGATCTTCCTACCCTGCCTCGAATCTGGTAGAGCTGGGAAAGGCCCATCTTATCCGCATCTTGAATAATCAGGGTATTGGCATTGGGAATATCCAGTCCGGTTTCGATAATGGTGGTAGAAACCAGTACATCTATTTCTCCGGCAATAAAGGAAAGCATGATTTCTTCCAGCTCCTTCTCTCCCATTTGCCCGTGAGCATAAGCAATTCTAGCCTCCGGAAGCAGTTTTTGCAGGCGAAGCGCCGTATCCTCTATGCTTTTCACCCGATTATGCACATAGTAAACCTGACCGTTTCGCCGAAGCTCTCTGGAAATGGCCTCCCGAATGGTGCCTTCCTCCTCTTCCATTACATAGGTTTGGATGGGAAGTCTGTCCATGGGAGCTTCCTCCAGTATGGAAAGGTCTCGAATACCCACCAAAGACATGTGGAGAGTTCTGGGAATAGGGGTTGCGGAAAGGGTAAGCACATCCACATTTTCCTTTAAGGACTTGATGCGCTCCTTATGCTGTACCCCGAAGCGCTGTTCCTCATCCACCACCAGGAGCCCCAGATTTTTAAAATGCACATCCTTGGAAAGTAATCTGTGGGTTCCCACTAAGATATCAATTCTTCCGCTGGCAAGCTGTTCCAGGGTCTTATGGACTTCCTTTTGACTCTGAAAACGGGAGAGAATTCCCACTTCCACCGGAAAGCCCTTCATCCTCTCCACAAAGCCATTGTAGATTTGCTGGGCCAAAATGGTGGTGGGGCAAAGGTAGGCCACCTGCTTGGAGTCCTGCACTGCCTTAAAGGCTGCCCGAAGCGCTATTTCCGTCTTTCCGTAGCCCACATCCCCACAGACCAGGCGGTCCATGATTTTCTCACTTTCCATGTCTTCCTTGGTGGCTTCAATAGCCAGAAGCTGATCTCCGGTTTCCTCGTAGGGAAAGGCCTCCTCAAATTCTCTTTGCCAAACCGTATCCTTTCCAAAGGGGTAGCCTCTCTCTTCCTGCCTCTTGGCATAGAGAGCCAAAAGCTCCTTGGCGATTTCCCGCACTGCCCCCTTAACCTTGGACTTGGTTTTCTGCCATTCTGAACCGTTTAGGCGATTTAATTTCGGAGCCTTTGCCTCCTTTCCGGCATATTTCTCAATGCCGTCCAATTTATTTACCGGCAAATACAGATTCCCCCCGTCTCCGTAGAGAATCTTTAAATAGTCCTTGCTAACGCCGTCCGTTACGATTCGCTCAATGCCCTCGTAAATGCCGATACCGTGGCTTTCATGCACCACATAGTCTCCCTTATGGAGCTCCGTCAAAGAACCGATATGGAGACTTTCCACCTGCTTTTTCTTCCGCCGTTTTCTTCCTGCAAGACTTTGCCCATATAGGTCCTGCTCCGTCATAACCAGAAGCTTTTCCTTAGGCAAATAAAAGCCCTTTCGAAGATACCGGGGCAATACCCTTATGCTTCCCGCATTTTCCGTATCCTCTCCCTCTTCTCTGTCTTCGGACAGTCTATCCGGACAATAGGCGGAAAGCCCCTCCTGTCTTAGCTCTTCCGCCAGACGGGAGGCTCTGCTTTGAGAAGGAGAATACAAAGAGATCCGAACCTTCTCCTTCTTATATTTTTCCATATCCCCCTTAAACTGGGCAAACTGCTTGCCGTAGAAGGGGATTTCTCTACATTCAACAGAAATAGATTTTAGCGGATTTTCAAAGACCTCCCCCCATTCGGAAAGTCCTCCAAGGCTTGAAAAGAAGAAAATGGGGCGGGAAGCACATTCCTCCATGAGAGTCCTCACAGAGAAAAGGTCTAATGGCCTTTGATCCTTCTCCTGATTTGCTTCCGCTTCAGCCCTTTGGGAAAAGTAGGCGATAAATTCCTCCTCTACTCTTTTTCCCTCTTCCAAAACTCGCACCGGCTCATCCACAATCACCAGACAATCCTTAGGAAGATAATCCAAAAGAGAAAAAGCCTTTAAGGAAGAGGGCTTTCCCTGCTCGGACACCGGGTAAATATTGGCTTCCTCCACCTGTTCCAAAGAACGCTGGCTTTCCAAAGAAAAATACCGAAGGCTATCCACCTCATCATCAAAAAATTCTATTCTAAGGGGCTCCTCCATTTGGTTGGAAAAGACATCCAGGATTCCTCCCCTAAGGGAATACTCTCCTCTGCTCTCCACCTGGTCTACCCTTTGGTATCCAAGAGAATGAAGGCTGTCTTGCAGGCTTTCCAAAGAAAGAGTCTGTCCCAGCTGCACCGTAAACACAGCCTGACGGAAGGCATTTTTCCCCTCCAACTTTTCCAGCATTGCCGGAAGAGTGGTCACCAGCACTCCCTCTTCCTCCTCCACCAGCTGCCTAAGGCACTCACTTCGCTCTCTACTGATATAGTTTCCTCTGGTATCTGCCTTATAAAAAAGGTAGTCCTTCGCCGGAAAAAGCAGGCAATTCTCCGCAAAGATTTTACCGTCCTGCAAAATCTCCTTTGCCCGCTCCTCCGTCTTACAAAGGTAAAGAATCCATTTTCCCCTAAAACCAAGAGCCAAAAGGGACTTTAGGGAGTCGGAAATTCCCTCCACAAACAAGGGCTCTTTCTTTTCCAAAGCCTCCGTAAGTTCAAAAAAAATCCGGGTTTTACTCGCCGGATTTTTGGGTAGAAAAATGCCCTCCTCCGGCATTTTTTCCAGATTATGCATCAGCCTCTTCCTTTCCCTTCTTCTTTTGGTTGAACTCGTTCATAGCCTGATCAATGCCCTTTTCCACAATGGCAATGCAGGCTTTTGCCGCTCTCTCATAGGCATCTTCCATCTCCGCCTGTTCCGCCTTGGAAAATGGGGAAAGCACATGGTGGGCAAGATCTTCCTTTTCTCCCTTGGCCCCCACCCCTAAACGGATTCTGGGAAACTCTTCACTGTGGAGGTGGGCGATAATGTTTTTCAGCCCGTTATGCCCTCCGGCAGAGCCCTTTTTCCGGATGCGAATGTCCCCCGGTGCAAAGGAAATCTCATCGGAAAGCACCAAAATCTGCTCCTTGGGAATCTTAAAATACTGAGCCAGAGGCACGATGGATTCCCCGGAAAGGTTCATATAGGTTAGGGGCTTTAAAAGAAGTACCTCTTCGCTGCCGATTCTGGTTTTGGTATAGGCACCACGAAATTTTGTGCTTTCCAAAGACAGATTCCCCAGTTCCTTACAAAGCACATCAATCACTGCAAAGCCGGCATTGTGTCTTGTGCCCACATATTTTTTCTCCGGATTCCCTAATCCTGCAATTAACCACATTTTCTTCCCTCTCTCTATTCTTAAGCTCGATTAAAGCACAAGGCGTATTATAGTGGGTTTTTCCAAACGAATCAAGGTGGTAGCCTCGTAGTGAAGGACTATAAGCGATATAGAGCCACGCTCTGATGCAGCATGGACCTGTAAGTGGGGCACGCTCCCGCTAACCTCGCCTCGTAGCGGATACTAAGCGAAAAACACAGTTTCTGTGTTTTTCCAAGTACCGACGGGCTCAGATTGCCCCTTTTACAGGCCCATACTGCATCAATCGCTTCAGCTTTGGAATTCTTACAGTTCTTCACTGCTCTATGGTTCAGGGATTTGGAGCAGTTCCAAGTGGGACAAGGAAAAACAAGGACTATCTCAATAAATACTAACGCAAGCACAAGTATAAAATAGGCTAAAGTGACTTATCAGCCTATTTATGATATAATATATCTTAACAATAAAACGGATAAGGGGTAATAATATGGCAATTTCTTATAAACCATTATGGCACTTATTGGTAGAAAGAGAAATGAACAAAGAAGACTTAAAAAGAGCTGCAAACATAACAAGTAACATAGTTTCTAGAATGAGCAAAAACTCTTATGTGAACTTAGAATCATTAGAAAAGATTTGCCTGGCATTGGATTGCAGAATTGAAGATGTTATAGAAATTCATAGAAATGAGGTGGAATAAAATGAAGAAAATATTTTTTAGAAAGGAGGAAATAAAGTGAGTCAAGAAAATAAGATAAATCAATCTTGCTGAGGTTCAATACAAAAAACCACTGGTACAGTGGAAGAAAAAGCAAATTGCCCCAAATGTCACAAAATAGGAGAAAAGGTTAAGAATATAACTGTAAAGCATATGGTATCAGAAAACCTTATGGGAAAGGTTGTAGATGAAGAAACTTACTATTTATGTATGAATGAAGATTGTGATGTCGTGTATTATAACTTAAACAATGAAAGAGTTTTTTATAAGGAAGATGTAAAAGTTCCTATATGGTTTAAAAAGGATGCAAATCCCAAATATATATGCTATTGCAACCAAGTTACAGAGCAACAAATTATAAACGCTGTTTTAGATGATGGTGCAAAGAATATTAAAGATATTATTAGACTTACAGGGGCAATGAAAAATGGAAAGTGCGAAATTAACAATCCTTTGGGAAAATGCTGTAGTCCTTTTATTCAAGAAACCATCAATAAGGCATTAAAAAGCAAACAAAAGTTTGCGAAACATAATTTATAAAGTACGTCACAACAGTAATAAAATTAAAAATAATAAAAAACTATAGAATTAAAATTTTAACGGTTCAGATGTAAAAGTCTGGGCCGCTTTTTTATTTTTCCCGGAAAGGAGGTCACCTATATGGTAAATGATGAAGTTAATAATAAGGCTATAAATATTGAGATAAAAGTGGCTCAGTATTCAGCAAAGGCTATTTTAAAAGCTATGAAAAAGATTATAGAAGATGCCGATGAAAAAAGCCAACCACTTGCAGATTATATTAGTGAAAAAAGAAAAACTAATTCAAGGAAACTTAAGGATATGGTAAAGAAAGGTCAGCTGGAAAATATTGATGAGCAAATCGAAAATAAATTCTATGCTTTTAAGGATTACGCATATAGGCGTAAAATAAATTGGGGGTTTGTTAGAGATAAAGATACAAGACTTTATATTAACAATACAAACTACACAAAAGAAATGAATAATGAAAACTGGAAAAGGCTAGAAGATTTATTTTAATGAGGTGTTAAATGATAGAAAACAATATTCCAAAAGTATTTATATCATATTCGTGGGAAAGCAAAGAACACTCTGATTGGGTTAAATCTCTAGCAGATAAATTGTTAGCAGATGGTATTGAAGCCATAATAGATAGCTATGATGTAAGTCTAGGGGATAGACTTCCAAAATTTATGGAAAGCTCGATAAGAGATAGTGATTATGTAATTATAATTTGCACTGAAGAGTATAAAAGGAAAGCTAATAATAGAGAAAAAGGTGTAGGTTATGAAAGTCATATAATATCTGCGGAACTCTACAATAATCACAATGATAGGAAGTTTATTCCAGTCATTAGACAAGGAGATTTTAATTCAGCTTTGCCTACTTACCTAGATGGAAAACTTGCAATAGATTTAAGAGGTAATCCATTTAATGAAGATTCATATAAGGATCTTATTGCATCAATATTTAAAGTTAAAAAGAAACCTAAAGTAGGTATAAGACCATATTATGTTGATGAATATGAACCAATAACAATTGAGGGAGACGATATAAAAATAGTGGGCATTATAACAAATGAAGTTACCTTGCCAAAAAATGATGGAACAAGAGGTTCTGCTTTGTATAGAATCCATTTTAGATTATCTAGCAAACCAACTAGCACATGGTCTGAATTGTTTTTAAGAAATTGGAATTACCCACCAAGTTTTACATCAATGCATAGACCTGGAATAGCTAGAGTTGAATCTGATAAAATCATTTTAGATGGAACAACAATCGAAGAGGTAAAACAATATCATAGAGATACCTTAATCTTGTGTGTAGAAAAAACAAATGAAGAAGAAAAACAATATAGAAGAAGAGAAGAACAATTAAAAAGAAAGAAGCAAGAAGAAATAGAAAATCATTATAGAAATATAGAAGATATTTCAAAAGACTTAAAATTTTAATTGTGACACTTTGAAAGGGATAGCAGAAATGATATCTCTTTTTTATTTTAACGAAAGACTAACTATTAATAGTCAAGCATAAGATTAAGATTTTTAGAATAAAATACGGAAACGTATTTTAGATAGATTAGTACATTGAAAACTGTATGACGAATAGAGCATCAGCGATGATGCTCTCAGAAAAGATTATGAGCTAATTTAACTTATAAAGGCTGATATGACGTATGGGTTATTTCCATCCGAAAGATGGTTCTGACAAGCTTTTTAATCACATGGCTTATTGCGACATAGTGAGATTCTTATAGTCCTTCATTGCTCTTGTGCTCAGTAAGTGAGGTGGACTGGATTGCCCCTTTTACAGGCCTATACTGGATCAATCGCTTTAGCTTTGGGATTCTTATAGTCCTTCACTGCCTCAGAGCTTAGAACGCTCCCATACTTTACATATCTCCTTACCAACTTTGCTAATACTATCATTTGTTTTCATTGTTAAAGCGGTTCTACTGCAATATTTGCAGCCTCGAATACTTCTTTCACCTTATCAAAATTGCTACTCATAATGATAGCTTTTTTCAGATTTGGAAATTGCTGTAGCTCTTCCAAAGTGATTTCATTTAGGTCAAAACTCTCGTCTTCTCCATCCCACTGGGGAATAATGTTCATGTACACATCATTCCCGCCGTCCATGTAGAGCATTTCCACATAGGGGGCAAAGTTCTTTGGAATTTCCATTTCCTTAAAGAAATTCATCGCAGGTTCAATAATGATATCGCTATCCGTATCGATCTTTTCTCCTTCATAATGGTCGGCATAATCATAAATATCAAATTCCGGCTTTAGTAAATGCAGGTCATACATCAACACTTGAATAATCGCTAATTTGAAATTCAAAGTATCAAAATGGAGAATATCGCTTTCACGTCCCTCCTGAAAACTTACCAAAACCGACTCTTTGCTATCACTGTTTTTCATACTTGTCACAAGCTTAGCCAATTCAGACTGAAGACAGTTATTTTTATAGGTAAAAGCAACAATAAAGGGGATAATGAAAACAGGTAAGAACACAATGATTCCTGCAAGAGCAACTCCTCGATAGTGATTTCCTGTATGACCACCTACCGAAATATGATTCAAAAAGTCTACGGTCTTAATAAGGAGTTCTCCTCCTAGCATAAATAGCAGAAGGAACTCTAAAGTCAATAAGCCCAAAATGATCATCATCATTTTCTTTGCCAGCTTATCACATATTTCTATTTTTCTTTCTATACTGATGGATTCCGCACCGGGTATATTGGAAAACCACTTTTCTACTCTTTCCTCTCTTGTCATAAAGAACCTCCTGTGCAAATATAACTTCCCCCTAATTTTGCAACAGTATTATACAAAACTCATTTTATTTTCTCTATAACAAAAGTCTCATACCCTTTATAAATCCTCCGTAACTAATTGAAGGGCTGTAATAAGCCACTTAATGCAGCATAGGTCTGTAGGTGGGGCAATCTTAGCCCGTCATGACTTGTCGAAAGTGAGGAAGTGAAGGACTGTAAAAAACAACAAGTTTCAGCGACTGATGCAGCATATCCCTGTAAAAGGGGCAATCTGAGCCCGCCGGTACTTACTGAAAGCGAGTAAAACGAAGCTTGAAGTTAGTACCGCTGCGAAGGCGAAGTTAGCGGAAGCGTGCCCCACTTACAGGGATATGCTGCATCAAAGCGTATATTGTTTTATAATTACAGTCCTTCACTACAACAAAGGGCGAGGTTAACGAGAGCGTGCCCCACTTACAGGTCTATATGGCATCAGAGCGAATATCTATAATGTATAGCCTTTCACTACGACAAACTAGGTTGGCAAGAGCGCCCCCAATACAGGTCTATACTGCTGCAGCGCCGGCAACTTTACTCTTCACCGCTTTCTTTTTCTTTTCTGCGAAAATCAGCACTCTATCCAAAATGCCTAAAAGCGAAGGCATCAAGAAGATTACGAAGAAGAGAGAGCATACGGCGCCTCTTCCGATCAACTTTCCCAGCTGTCCGATGGCCGGAACGGAGGAGATAAAGGAAATCACATAGCCGACCACCGCCAAAATCGTTCCGGAAACAAAGAGGGAGGATAGGCTCTTTTCAATGGAGGCAATAATGGCTTCCTTTCTGCTCTTTTTCTCTCTTTCTTCCTTGAAGTGATCCAAGGTCAAAATGGCGTAGTCCACTGTTGCGCCCAGCTGAATACTGGACACGATAACGAAACCTATAAAAATCATATTGGTGCCTTCCAGGAAGGAGAAGGACATATTGCTCATAATGGCCAGTTCAATAGGAATCATGGCTACAATAGCAAAGAGTACCGACTTAAAGGAAAGCATAACCACAAGAAAAATCACAATCATAGACAGGGTATTCACCTTGGCATTGTCTGTTCGAAGGATATTTTCCATGTCCATAGTGGCGGTGGTATCTCCCACCAGATAGCTGTCTTCTCCGGTGTAGACCTTTAAAATCTGTCGAATGGTGCTTACCGCCTTATAAGACTCCTGACTTTCTCCGGGAAGATTTAGGGTAATAACCATTCTGCTGTAGCCGTCTTTTCTGACTAAGTCTAAAGAGGACTTCGGTACCATAAACTCCGGCACTCCCTCCGGTAATAAGGAGCTTAAGGACTGCACATTTTCCACATAGGGAAGGGAAGTTAAAAGATTTCCCAATGCCTTCTCTCTGTCGTTTCTTCCCTCCGGATAAATAGCAATCAAAAGATTTTCTTCTCCGAAAACCCCATTGATTTCTTCTTCCATTTCAGAAATCTTTGTACCTTCTCCCTTTACCACCGCACCATTACTGAAGCGGAAGTCATTCATCCCCTGCATAATATTTAAGGGATAAACTAAAAGAATAGTAAGAATCAGTACAAGAGGACTAAGCCTGTAAGCAAGCTTTGCCAATGGCTTAAAGGAGGGCACAAAGGGCTTATGTCTGGTCTTTTCCACAAAGTTCCACATCCGAAGCAAAAGGGCCGGCATAAAGAAAATAACCGTTAAAAGGCTGAACACCACACCCTTTGCCAATACGATTCCCATATCCATACCGATTCCGAAGCTCATGGCACATAGAGCCAAAAAACCTCCTACAGTGGTTAGAGAAGATGCCAGAATCGTGCTTAAGGATTTTCCTACCGCATAGGACAGGGCTTTTTCCTTATCCATTCCTTTTTCCAGACCGGTTTCAAAGGAGTGAAGCAGGAAAATGGCATAGTCCATGGATACTGCAATCTGCAAAATTGCCGCAACGTTATTGGTGATAAAAGATACCTTTCCCAGAAACACATTGGTGCCCCGGTTTAGTCCCACCGCCAGCAAAATAGTAATCAGGAATAAGAAAGGCTCTCCGTAGGAATTGGTCATTAATATCAGAATCAGGAAAATGAAGCCAAGTCCCAGGCCTAAAATCAAGCCCATTTGGCTACTAACCTGTTCCTCCACCGTCTTACTTTGTACGGCAAGGCCTGCATATACCGCCTTGTCTCCCAGAAGACTTTCGATTTCCTTAAGGGTCTTCTTTGTTTGTACGTCGCTGTCTCCCTTTACAAAGACTACATGAAATAAGGCATTTCCATCTTTATAATCCAGGTCCTTTTCCTTCTCCTTTTCTTCCATAAATTCAGGAGCATAGGCACTTTTGGAGCCTGTGGAAAAACTCACCCGGTCTACACCGGAAATATGCTCAATCTGCTCCTTATAAGAGAGAGCTTCTCCCATGGAGACATCCTTTATCATGATTCTTGCCGTTCCGGGATAGCCAAAACTATCCTCCATCTTCTGAATTCCCTGCTGAGTAAGGGAGGACTCCGGAAGATATTTACTCAAGTCGTAATTCACCTGCACAAAGAGGCAAAGAATCAGGGAAATGCCTAAGAGCCCCCAGAAAACTCGACTGATTTTTTCTCTATATTTAACAATAAAATCTGCACATTTTTCGCTTATACTCATTTACTTCCCTCCTTTGAAAATAGAGGTGATTCCTTTCCATACCTTTTTTGCCACTTGTCCCAGTCTATCCCAGAGGCTAGGCTCTTTCGTTTCTTTAGTCTTTACCGTTTCTTCCTTTACTTCTTTGATTTCTTCGGTACGTAAGGTCACAGCCACATCCACAATATTGTCATTTTCGGAAGGCATTAAGGACTCAATGGGTCTGTTAGGATCAATTTCCAAAACACTGGACTTTTCCCCTACATTTTCATCCCACTTCTTCTCCACAAGGGCTTCCAACTCTCCCTTGGCATTACGAACAGCTCCGGTAGAATCCAAAACAGCCTCTCCGTTTTTCAGCATTTTCTCGGTAGCATTTAAATTATTTTCAATAGAAGAATAGGCCTCCTCTCTCTTTCCTCGAAGGTAAGCATCCTGCTCTTGCAGGGTTCCTCGTAAATCCTCCATGGTTTTCTGACTGTTCTCCAAAAGAGTGTTTAAGTTCCTGCCGGTTTCCTCCCCCTTCTCCGCATAGCTTTTCAGGGTTTCCTGCAATCTCTTCACATCTTCAATGTTGTCTTCCAAGACGGAAAGGCTCTCCTTAGAGTTGGTCAGTCCGGAATGGGCATTGGAGGAAAATTCCTTCAAGGCCGGATTTAACTTTTCCATGGCAAGCTTCTGCATCTCCGCCTCTGTACTATCCGCCTCTGCCTGCATAGAAATATATTCCTGCACCATAGCCATAATCTGATCCTTTAAGGGAGAGCCCTCCAGCTTAGCCGATAAGTTCGCTAAGCTGTTCTGAACGGAGCCCTGCTTTTTGGCGGAAAGCAATGTTTCTACCTGATTAAGACTTTGCTGAGCCTTATCAATTTCTGTCTGACTGGGTACATCTCCTCTAAGAGCCACCAAAGAATCCTCCAGTTCCAGCATGGCATTTTGCAAACGGTTCATATTGCTCTGGCTTTCGCTGATATTGTTCTTGGCATCCCGGCTCAGTCCGTTAAAGTCCTCTACATTTCCCGTAAGGGGGCTAACGCTGTTATTTACAGTCTCCATATCCTGATAGATTTGGTCTCTACTATTCTGATAATCTCTTCCTTCTTCCTGTGTCTTCCGAAGAAGCGCCTCGCTGTTGGCGATATTTTTCCGCATCGCTTCCACAGATTTCTGAGAAGCATCCAAGGAATCCAAAAGACTGTTTCCCGCATCCTTAAGGGCGCGGTAGGAGTCCTCCGACTCTTCCTTTGCCTCTCGTAAATCTGTGATTTTCTCCACCTGGGAGGAACGAAGGGGTGCCATCTGAAATTGTAAACCGGAAAAGCTGAAGGAGTTACTTCCCACCTCAATGGTAAAGTCGTCTTCCTCTCCGGGAAGGAGGACGAAAATCACTTCCTTCTTTTCTCCCAAAGATACCACCTGAGCCTTCTCTGCCTTTAGGGATAAAATGTCCTCTGCGTTAAAGCTGCTTCTGGCCATCATCACATAGTTTTTTGCCGCATAATCCTGGGCATTGGGATTCTTTTTAAACTGCACATGAATTTTCACCAAGCCCTTCTCTCCCGCAAGAGTTTCCGGCTGTACCTCTAAACCATTTAGCTCGTAGCGAATCTGAATACTCCAAGGCAAGAGACCGTAGGGTTCTGACGTTTCCCCTTCCAAAAAGAGAGAGTCTACATTTCCCTTGGACAGGTCTAAGGTATGCTGATTTCCATTGGACTCTACCGTTACACTGTTGCTAAGATTTTTTACATTTTCATAAGTTCCGTAATCTGTAAGACTGGAATAGCCCTTAGTTTCATACTCTCTTACCAAAGAGCCCTGCTTGAATTCTCCGGTGGGGCTTAATAAGGCATAGTAGTTCTCGTGATAGCGGGGCTTTTGCACCTCTGCCAAAGCCGAGATGGACAGGGCAAACACCTGACTTAAACAAAGAGCAATACAAACTGCTCTTTTCCATTGCTTATTCCTTTCACTGCTCCTTTGCTTAGCATTTCTAGTATTCTTCTGATTACCGTTTTGATTGCTTGCTATTGCTCTATTGTAAATTTTCTGATTTTTCATGCTTGTACCCTCCTTGTTCTATACGATTCCAATGCTACTTTTGTCTTTAAAGCACTTCTGCTTTCAAAACCTTTCCCCATACTGTTTTACTCATACTATTTCAATGCTTATTTCTTTGTTTTTCTCCTTTTTTTGCTATACTAAAAAGAAAGCCATGAGCAACAGTAGCTATCCTAAGCCTTTGGCAAAGAAAAAAAAACGGACAATATGGGACAAATGTGGTATAAAAATGAAAAAACAAGAGTGTAGGGAAAGAACCCAAAGACAGTTGGCGGAAGCCTTGGAATTTTATTTACAAAAAAAGCCCCTGGAAAAGATTACCGTTCGGGAGCTGATTGAAAAGGTCGGCATCAATAGAAAGACCTTTTATTATTATTTTCCGGATATTTACGGACTTTTGGAATGGATGGTAACACAAGAAAGTCAAAGATTGATTTTTGAAATTCAGAATCAGGAGGACTATGAGAATTCCCTTGCTCTGGTTTTTGATTCCATTGAGAAGAACCGTCATTTTGTAAACTGTGTCTATGATTCCATGGGTAGGGATGCTTTGGTTCGTTTCTTAAATAAGGACTTCCGTAAAGTAATCTCCTGGGCCATGGAAAAAGGAATGGAGGATGTCTTGAAGAGGAATGGGGGAAAAATAACGGAAGCTTCCAATCCCTTAGGTATCGAGCAGAAGTTTTTGGATACGCTGGTGGACAGCTATATCGCCAGCATTGCACAAATCCTGCTCCTCTATCTTCAGAAAAAGTCCCCCTTTAATAAGCAGGAATGTATCCGATTTATCTTGCGGTACCTGCAATCCACCATACCGGCGGCATTGGAAGAATTTGCGAAATAAAAAGAAAGATAGTCATATTTCTGTATAAAAGAAGTTTCAGCGAGATAAAAGAATCCCTAAAATCAAGCGGTATTTTTTCATTTCTGCCTGATTTTGGGGATTCTTTGGTATCCGGAAGAGAATCTATTCCTTCTTTATTTTAGGAAGCATAATCCCTGCTGCCTTTTTATGTATTTCGATATTTCCTGTCTTATAGGCACCCCCGAACTCTCCGTCCAAAGTCCATTCCACCGGCTTTTCTCCATGAAACTCCAGATAATGGGTTTTAAAAAAACTCACATAAGGGTGGTCTTCCGGGATGTCTCCCCGAAGGAGGGTTCCTGCAATCTCCCCCAGCTCTCCGATATTTTTCGGAGAACGAATCAGTAAAACCTCAAATTCTCCGTCCGCTAAATCTATATTCATCTTTTCCTGAAGGTTCTGTCCCGGCAGACCTGAAAAGCCTGCTACGGAATAGGAATTGGAAACGGCTCCGAAGATATATTCTCCCTCTTCGGAGAAATTTTCAGCAGAGATTTTTAAGGGAATGCTCTGGCTCATATTTTCCGGTAAGGTACGAAGGGATTCCAGCAAATACGCCAAATGCCCCAAATTGTTTTTTAATTCCTGGTCTGTCCCGTAGCTCACCTTGGTAAAGGCTCCAAAGGCCGCAATATAGTTAAAAAATCTCCCCTGAAGCTTCCCCACATCATAAGAAAAACGCTCTCCTTCCACCATGGCTCGAAGATTTTCCTCTAAATCCTTGGGAATCCCTAAAGAATGGGCGAAGTCATTGGTGGAGCCGCAGGGAATATAGCCCATGGGAGTATCCAGTTTCTCTTTCAGAATGGCATTCATAAGATAATGTAGCGTTCCATCTCCTCCTGCGCAAACTATCAAGTCGAAATCTTCCCCCAGTTTTTTTATCAGCTCTTCCGTTCGTAAGTTCTTATGCTTGGGGAGAATAGGAAAGACCGTTACGATACATCCCAATACAGAAAGACCTTCTACTACCCGATAGCAAAGCTCCTTTCCCTTCCCCTGTCCACTCTGTGCATTCATTAAAAGCAATACTTTTTTCATGGTCCTTCCTCTTATTGATGCGTTACAAATTTTTTACTATTAAAAAAGAGGAATCCATCCGATTGGATATTCTTCCTCTCTTCCTTTTCTTATTATGCGGTCTTCTTAGCCGCAGGACCTAAGTCCTTCATCTTCTGTTCTAAGCGTGCTTCCTTCTCTTTCGCCTTAGCCTGGAAGTCCTTAAAGGTATTCTCTTCTACAACACCTACGAAAACTTCCTGATAATCCGGGCTACCCTTTTCCTGAATCCGCAACACATAACAATCAGAAAGTCCATAAAGTGTTCCCTCTTCTTCAGCATTTCGGAACTCTTCCTCGGGAATAAAGCTAAACTGCTCTCCGTCCTTTACAGTCTTCTTCCATAAACGATTGCGAACACCCTTGTCCTCATCCTGTAGGTAGGTGTTCTTGTAAGCAACAACCTCTACTTCTCCCTTACCGGATACGGAGAATACCGGATTCTCATGAACAATGTAAGCTACTCTGGCAGACTTGCTGACAGGATCGTTTACCTTTCCTTCCACATATTCCACATGAAGCTGTAACTGCTCCTTCGCGAAAGCCGAGAAGGAAAAAAATAAAACGCCAAGAAGGCATATCATCAATAATGAAACTCTTTTTAACATAGAGAACTTACCCCTCACAATGAAAAATAAAGCCGGTATCTCACCGGCTTTATCAGTATATCCGTTTTTCGTTACCATGACAATCCACGGGGAAAAAGATACAGGGTTTTGTAAAGTTTTTGTAAGAACTTAGAATCTTGAAATGCCCTTCACGAATTCAAGAAATTCTAATTCTTGAATCGTCTATTATACCTTAAGCTTTTTGAGTCCCAAGATGCCTGGACATATTGCTGTTCTGTAAAAGAAGGAACAGAGAGTATCCAATGAAATTTGCCAAAGTATACAAGACAATATCATTAACATCCACCACAAAAATCGGGGAATGGAAAAGGATATTCAGAAGAAGCTGAATACATTCAATTCCAAATCCAATCAATACCGCATAGAGAAGTACCTTCTTTTTCTCCTTCACTACGGAAAAGAGAACTCCCGGTAAGGGAAGAAATGATACTACAATTATAAGATTGGATAGCATGTTGTATCTCAAAAACAAGAACGGATTCAACTCAATATTCTGAAGGATCTGCGGGATGGATAAATCCCTATGGCTTATGCTATGAGGAATAAGATAAATCAGCACAAGCAATGTCATATAGCCAATCAATCCCCAGCGATGTCCGGAGCTATACGCTCTCCTCAGAGAAATAAAGTAAATCAGTCCAAGTGCAAAAGCTAAAATAAGTACTCTACTATAAGGATACTGAAAAAGGAAACTAATCATAATAATCACCCCTTTCGAATGGCTTGATTGTAGAAATACATTGGAGATATGCTGCCTTCAAAAAATAATCCAAATTTCCAATGCCTTCTCCATAAAACTAATCTGCCGTACTTTTCACCCGTATGCTATTGTCTATTGTGATAGGTTTTAGCACTTAACTAAAAAAATTGCAATATAATTAAGCTTTCTAAAATATTAAATCTTTATTGACCTAAATTCCCAAGAAAAAATCACTTAGTGAAATTGTTTTTAATAAAGAAAAATGAAAGGACATGATTATTCCGGCTGAATATTCCGGTACGGCGGAGCCGCTATTCCGGAAAAGTGGAAACCGCCTGTTCGAAATAAGAAACCGTTTTCCCTCACTAACAAAGATTGATTAAATCACTCCTGCTTTTTCAAAATGTTTTTTAAGTAACCTTGTTGCACCAAATGCTCCTATGCAAGCAAGAACAAAAGTTATCAAGCCAAATCCTACTGCCCACG
>ERZ773197.195-NODE-195-length-51190-cov-20.902982_pt1 | contig 51190 bp, 40 predicted proteins | sample MGYA00580999_ERZ773197 | MGnify/ENA primary metagenome ERZ773197 (study PRJEB29015, sample SAMEA2738166) | human oral metagenome | biome: human oral; feature: human-associated habitat; material: saliva | place: China | collected 2185 ...
TATATCAGCTGTAGTATATTCTTTATTAATGCAAACTTCAGTAAAATCTTAAACTAATGGTATGAAACTGTCAAAAGCTGCAAAGGCAGAGAGTATTGATGGTGTGACCGGAGCTACCTATACATCACGTGCTGTGAAGGAGAATATAGCTGCTGCCGTAGCTTACTATAAGAAGAATAAGTAAGAGTTAGTTAACTATTAACATAGAAGATATGATCAGATTAAATGCTTTTTTCAAGGTAAAGGCTGGTGTAACAACTGCCCAAGTGAAGGCTCTTGCAGATGAATTAGTAGAACTTTCACGTAAAGATGAAGGTAATAAGGGTTACGATTTGTTTGAGAGTACAACCCAACCAGGTGTCTTCCTTTTCTGTGAATCATGGGAGGACAAGGCTTGTTTAACTCGTCATGCTCGTTCAGAACATTTCACTCGTATTGTTCCTGAATTAGAAAAGTTGACAGATGGTGGCTTAAGCATTGAGCAGTTTGAGCGCTAATCACAAATAATCTTCTCTCTTCATTATTCTTTATTCGTTGACTATTTAGTCGAAGAGTGGGGTAAAGAAACTAAATTAAAAGAGCGTATCAAGGAGTCTTTAATCTTCTCGATACGCTCTTTCTTTATGTTTAGCAAACCCTTATCCTTTTTCGGTAATCACTCCCCTCCCTACGGGGGAGGGGTTGGGGGGAGGGGCCTGCTATTCTTTTCTTTTTCTTTCTTCCTATTTTACATCCCCAACCTTAATCAAATACTCCGCAATCTGTACCGCATTCAATGCAGCACCCTTACGGATTTGGTCGCCAGTGAGCCAGAGTGTATTACCATTGTCATCGGCAAGGTCCTTACGGATACGGCCCACATAGATGTCATCGTGACCAGCACTCTCGAGTGGCATTGGGTAGACATAGTTCTGTGGATCATCAACGACAGTAACGCCAGGAGCAGCCTTCAAAGCCTCACGAATCTCCTCAACAGAGAGTGGACGCTCGGTCTCGAACCATACTGCCTCTGAATGACTACGGAGAGAAGACACACGAACGCAGGTAGCGGAAGTGCGAACATCAGAGTGCATAATCTTACGTGTCTCGTTAAACATCTTCACCTCTTCCTTTGTATAGTCGTTCTCTGTCATCTTGTCAATCTGTGGAATGACATTGTATGCCAACTGATGTGGGAACTTCTCGATGGTCTTCACTTCGCCAGTCTCAACAAGTTCCTTGTACTGCTGTTGCAACTCTGCCATTGCGGCAGCACCTGCACCAGAAGCACTCTGATAACTGCTGACATGTATTTTCTTGATATGGCTGAGCTTATCGATAGGATTTAATACGACAACCATCATAATGGTAGTACAGTTAGGGTTGGCAATGATGCCACGTGGACGGTTCAAAGCATCCTCAGCATTGATTTCAGGAACAACCAATGGTACGTCATTATCCTGACGGAACTGGCTTGAATTGTCTATCATCACAGCACCATACTTGGTGATGGTTTCAGCAAACTCGGCTGACGTACCACCACCAGCACTTGTGAAGGCGATGTCTACATCCTTGAAATCATCGTTATGCTGGAGCAGTTTTACTTCGTATTCCTTACCCTTGAATGTGTATTTCTTACCTGCTGAACGCTCTGAACCAAAGAGAACGAGGTCGTCCATTGGGAAATTTCTCTCAGCTAAGATGCGCAGGAATTCCTGACCTACGGCACCACTGGCACCAACAATTGCTACTTTCATATCTTTTATCTTTAATTGTTTACAAACCTATTCGTAGTTGCAAATATACTATTTTTCCCTAAGACAGACAACGGTATGTTAGTCTTTTTTCTGTTTCGATAGATATAATCTGTTGTGTATCGTTGTTTTCTGTCATGTTGTGAGGATTTTATAGGTTTATTAGGGTTCTTCCGTTAAAAGCATAGATAGGAATAGAATAAAGGTTTATACACTTTTTAAAGACAATACCACTTGTTCTCATACCTTTGGTATTTGTAAACTATTTTCGTGTGACTAAAAACCAATACATGCTCTTTAGGCTTCTTAAAGACGCCTAATAGACTTGCAAGAGGTGCCCTTTTGAGGTCTAATTAACGCCCTTTTGAAGTCCAGTTAAGCACCTTTTACTTTGTTGCTTTATAACTCTTTGATTCTCTGTTGGTTGCAAAGTTGCTTTCTATGCGGCTTTTTACTCGATTTTGAAGGAGGTTTTATAGAATAAATGTAATGATTTTTCATGATCTTTCCTGTATTTTTGATGGGTTTAGATGAAAAGGTTTTCTGTGTCGAATGACGATGATATAGAAGGAAGTTGAGAGTCTTAGCTATGTTTTTGCTTCATGAGTAACCTCGGTCCTTCCGCTAAATGTGTGGATGCTTTTCCTATAGCTTCAACGAAAGAACCCTTATTAGAGAGGTATTATTAGGTGGTTGCCAAAGTTTTTTCGTAACTTTGCAGACAGTAATTTATAGATACGCATGCTGAATTTATCTCAATATTTCCCGATAACCGACCCGACATTGATTTTCTTTGTTGTTCTGCTGATGATATTGCTTTCGCCTATCATCATGGGACGACTGCGCATTCCACATATCATCGGTATGGTGTTGGCAGGTGTCCTTGTTGGAAAATATGGACTGAATATTCTTGGTCGTGATGCCTCGTTTGAACTTTTTGGACGTGTAGGACTGTACTATATCATGTTCCTTGCAGGTCTGGAAATGGATATGGAGGGACTGAAGAAGAACCGTAATAGGGTGATGATCTTCGGTATGTTGACCTTCCTTGTCCCCTTTGCTATGACCTATTTTATGGGTGTCAGTCTATTGGGCTATCTTCCTTTGGCATCGCTTCTGCTTGCGGCAATTATGGCTTCTAACACGTTGATAGCCTATCCGATAGTAGGACGATACGGATTGACGCGACATACGAGTTCGACGCTGAGTGTGGGTTCGTCTATGATGGCTCTCTTTATGGCCTTGATAGTCATGGCTTCCATCGTCAATTCGTTTCATGGCAATGGCGGTATACTCTTTTGGCTACTATTCATTCTGAAATTTGTGGCTTATTGTGTGGGCTTGATTATGGTGATACCACGTGTGACACGTTGGTTCCTTCGTCGATATTCAGACGCTGTGATGCAGTTTATCTTTATCCTTGCAGTGGTGTTCCTCTCGGCAGCATTGTCGGATGCAGTGGGGTTAGAAGGAATCTTTGGAGCGTTCATGTCAGGTTTGATATTGAATAGATTTGTGCCAAAGGTATCTCCATTGATGAACCGTATAGAGTTTACTGGTAATGCACTCTTCATTCCTTACTTCCTTATCGGAGTTGGTATGCTGATTAATGTACGCTTGCTTTTTGCAGGAAGTAAGATACTTTGGGTTGTATTCTGTATTGTTTTCTTCGGTACTTTGGGTAAGGCTGTAGCAGCCTATTTGGCAGCTCGTATCTTCCGTATGTCTTGGTTGGCTGGTCATATGATGTTTGGTTTGACCAGTGCCCATGCTGCAGGAGCTATTGCGATGGTGATGGTAGGGCGTAGATTAGAGGTAGCACCAGGTCAATATCTCTTTGGTGACGAGGTTTTGAATGGAATAGTAATTATGATACTCTTTACCTGTGTCATCTCAACCGTCATTACAGAACGTGCTGCACAACGTCTCCGTTTGCAGGAAAAGGAAGATCAGAATATGATGAAGAACCTTGATGATGAGAAGATTCTTATTCCAGTGAAGTATCCAGAGTATTCTGATAACCTCATAACCATGGCTACATTGATGCGTAATCCACGTTTGAAACGAGAGTTGGTGGCATTGAATGTGGTATATGATGATGTGAATATGCGCCATAATCAGGCAGAGGGTCAGCGTTTGTTGGACCATCTTTGCCATTTGGCGAGTGCGTCAGATGTACCGATGGTGACGCAGGTACGTGTTGCAGCAAATATTGCCAATGGTATTAAACATGCTTTTAAAGAGTTTCAAGCGTCAGAGATTCTGATGGGATTACACTTCCATAAGAAGATTAATCGTAGCTTTTGGGGAGAATTTACGCGAAGTCTATACAATGGTTTGAGCCGTCAAATTATCGTGACACGTATCTTACAACCACTGAATACAATTCGCAGAATACAGGTGGCAATCCCTTCTCGGGCTGAGTTTGAACCCGGTTTTTATCGTTGGTTGGAACGATTGGCACGTATGGCAGGCAACTTGGAGTGTCGTATAGCATTCCATGGACGTAACGAAACGTTGCAACTTGTCAATGAATTTATTCGTAATCGCTTCCCAAGTGTTAGGGCTGAATATGAAGAGATGGCGCATTGGAAGGAATTGCCAACGCTTGGTTCGCAGGTTCGAGAAGACCACCTCTTTGTCATAGTGACAGCACGTAAGGGTACGATATCTTATAAGACGGCAATGGAAAGGCTTCCTGAAGAACTGAATAAGTTTATTAAAGGTAAGACAATCATGATTATCTTCCCAGATCAGTATGGTAGTGAGATGGATGACATGACCTTCGCTCAGCCACAGCATACGGAGGAACGCAGTGCTTATGAGGCTGTAAGAGAGTGGATTCATAATAAGGTGTAAGAGGTTATTAGGCTAATTAGGCCTATTAGGCTAATATGGCCAATAAGCCTAATAGCCCCAATAAAAGAATAGAATATGATAGATATTAAGAACATAACTAAAAGCTTTGGCTCGCTTCAAGTGTTGAAGGGTATTGACCTTCGTATTGAAAAGGGAGAGGTTGTCAGTATTGTTGGTCCATCTGGAGCTGGTAAAACCACCTTGTTACAGATACTTGGAACGCTGGACAAGCCCGATAGTGGCTCTGTTGTTGTGGATGGTATTGACGTGGGCAGCCTGTCAGCCAGTAAGTTGAGTGATTTCCGCAACCAGCACTTAGGCTTTGTCTTCCAGTTTCATCAGCTTCTTCCTGAGTTTACAGCTCTTGAGAATATTATGATTCCTGCTTATATTGCAGGCAAGAAGAATAAGGAAGCACGTCAGCGTGCCGAAGAATTATTGGAATTTATGGGCTTGAGCGATCGTGCTAATCATAAGCCTAATGAACTTTCTGGTGGTGAGAAGCAGCGTGTAGCTGTAGCTCGTGCGTTGGTGAACAACCCTGCTGTCATCCTTGCTGATGAGCCTTCTGGTAGTTTGGACAGTAAGAACAAGCAGGAACTGCACCAACTCTTCTTCAATCTCCGTGATAAGTTCGGTCAGACTTTCGTTATCGTTACACACGATGAGGGGCTCGCACAGATAACAGATAGAACGATACATCTTAAAGATGGCTTGATACAGAATGACGTTTGTCAAGAGACAAAATGATGTTTGTTGAAAGCCAGAATGACATAAAGACATATTTTTTAATGACATATTCTTTATAGAGTATGTTTGTAGACGATTAACTTAATAATTATTAATAGCCTGATGAATACTGAAGAAGTTATAAAGCTGATAATCAATAAAGCCTATGAGGTGCGGAGCCATTTTGTTGCTGGGTATTTAGAGAGTGTTTATAAAAAAGCACTGCTGATAGAACTTAGAGAAGCCGGATTGATAGTAGAGGAAGAGGTTGAGATGCCTGTGATGTATAAAGGTCATGTGATAGGTGTTTTTCGTGCAGATATTGTCGTGGATAAATGTGTTATCATAGAACTAAAAGCTGTTGCCCAGTTATTACCAGCACACGCAATTCAGCTTGTAAACTATCTTTCTGTGTCTGGAATAGATAATGGGCTGCTTATAAATTTTGGCTCGACTGAAAGGTTGGAGATTAAACGTAAGTATAGGGTTTATAACCCTCATACCTAAAAGGTAAATCGAGCGAAAGCTCGATAAGAAAATATGTCATTGAAAAATATGTCTTTATGTCATTCTGGCTTCAGACAACTTAAAAATAGGAATATGTCTAAAATAAAACTTGGAGCATACAATACGCTCACAGTACAGAAGATTGCCTTACGTGAAGGCAATGGTGATCCATTCGGAATCTACCTTGATGGTGGACCGGCTGGTGAGATACTCATGCCTCAGAAGTATGTCCCAGAGGGGACTGAGATTGGGGATGAACTGGAAGTATTTGTTTATCTCGACCAGGATGAACGCCCGATTGCTACTACTGAGGAACCTTTGGCGCAGGTAGGCGACTTCGCTTACTTGGAGTGTTCGTGGGTGAATGAGTATGGTGCATTCCTCTCTTGGGGTGTGATGAAAGACCTCTTCTGTCCTTTCCGTGAACAGAAGAAGTGTATGACAATTGGCAATAGCTATATCGTTTATATTCATCTTGACGAAGAGAGCTATCGCCTTGTTGCCTCTGCAAAGGTAGAGCATTATCTTGACGAACAGCCACGAGGTTATAAGCATGGACAGGAAGTTGACTTGTTAATATGGCAGAAGACCGACCTTGGCTTCAAAGTTATTGTTGATAATAAGTATCCAGGCCTTATCTATGAGGATCAGGTGTTCCAATATGTTCATACTGGTGACCGCTTAAAGGGTTATATCTCAACGGTTCGTCGTGATGGTAAGATTGATTGTACACTTCAACCAACAGGTCAACAGCATGCGGAAGGCTTTGCAGAGGTCCTGCTTCAATATCTGAAAGATAATGGTGGGGTATGTGATCTTGGTGATAAGAGTGAAGCAGAGGATATTAAACGCCGTTTTCAGGTATCAAAGAAGGTGTATAAACGAGCTGTTGGAGACCTCTATAAGCGTCATCTGATTACGGTTGAACCGCTGGCGATACGTTTAGTAAAATAGAATTGACCCTTTTTCTCAATTTTTTATCGTACTTTTGCATAAGATAGGCTACACTCAACAAAATGAGAACAAGCTCTCTTTTGTTTTCGTTTGCACTATCTTTGCATAAGATAGGCTGCACTCGACAAAATGAAAGCAAGCTTTCTTTTGTTCTCATTTGCACTATCTTTGCACTTTAAATAAAGGATAATAATAAAACAATGCAGAATCAATTTTCAAGAACCCAACTTCTTCTTGGTAAGCCCGCTATCGACACGCTTAATGGTAGTCGTGTCGCTGTCTTCGGTGTTGGAGGTGTTGGTGGATATGCAGTAGAAGTATTGGCACGTAGTGGCGTGGGAGCTATTGATGTTATTGATGACGACCGTGTTTGTCTAACAAATGTCAACCGACAACTCCTTGCTACCACTCGAACAGTGGGAAAGCATAAAGTAGATGTCGCTGAAGAGCGCATTCAATCAATCAATCCACGATGTATCGTGCGGAAATATCAGACATTCTATTTGCCTGATAACGCCGATCAGTTCGATTTCTCTCATTATGATTATGTCATTGATTGTATTGATACTGTAACAGCTAAGCTCGATCTTATCTATCGTTGTCATGAAATGAATATCCCATTGCTTTCTTGTATGGGTGCTGCTTATAAACTTGATGCCACACAGTTCCGTGTGACTGACATCTTCAAGACTATCAACGATCCATTGGCAAAGGTGATTCGTAAGAAACTTCGTAAAACAAAGATTAAGCATCTTAAAGTAGTATACAGTCCTGAAGAACCGCTTGAGAGTATCGAACAACCAGAAATCTCTTGTCGTTTCCACTGCATCTGTCCCGATAAGGATATGCGTAAGTGTACTGACCGTCATACTATTCCAAGCTCTAATGCGTGGGTACCAGCTGCGGCTGGACTTATTGCAGGTGGAGAAGCTGTGAAAGATCTTGTTAAACTTGCCAACACTATGCGTATCCGTCCTGAAGATGAGGCTACAAGCGAGCCTGCTCGTATCGCCCATGAGCGTGCTGCAAAGATGCTGGAAGAACATAAACGCCTCAAGGCTGAGAAGGCTGCAGCAGTCAAATAAAGAGCTTAAATTCAATATAAAAGGGATATAAGTCCTTCTCTTTTCATGGAAAGCGTATAGTTCTAAAACAACTATATAGAATATTAAAAGGATATCTGGTGACGTTCTGTCTCCAGATGTCCTTTATTTTATTGTCGTTTTCAGTTATACGATGATGTCACATGTAAATAAATGCGGAATCTTTCTCTGTGATTAATTTTGAAAATAGTTTGCTGTCATTTTTAACATTTTGCGTATTGTCTTTATATCCAACGTGTTATATCTTGCGTTGGAGTGATAGCAGTGACAGCAAATTTGAATATGCTGTATGTAAGGATATTCTAAGGAGTAATAGAATTATGAGGTGTTTTGTATCTTTATCTGAAATTTTATTTAAAAAAGATATAGAATTACTTGTTATTATGAAAAATAATATTTATTTTCGTCCCATAATATGTTTCTGTTACATGATTACGTGTTTGCAGATTATAAAAACCTATTTTCAATGTTACTATGAGAGAAGAAGCCTACAAAGTCAAAAGAGAGTTTCTCGTTTTATTGAAGAGGTGCCATTTGCGCATATGTATGTTATGTGTATTGATAGCCCCTTTATCTCAGTATGTGCAATCTACTTACGCAGATTCTTTCACTCGTGAGTTTTATAATGGACAGGAAGTGTCTCAAAAACGACACGTATCAGGAATAATAGTGGATGAAAAAGGAGAAACCCTAATTGGTGTGACCGTTGCTGTTAAGAATGGCAAGAATATGTGTCTTACAGATGCTGAAGGACATTTCAATATATGGCTAAACTCTAATGAGTCAACTCTTGTAATCTCATACATAGGTATGAAAACTATGGAAGTTGCTGCGCTTCATGATGGTCCTTTGAAGATTGTCATGAAGGTTGACGATAATCCTTTGAATGAGGTTATTGTAACGGGTTATCAGACGTTGTCTCGTGAGAGAACAACAGGTTCGTTTAATGTTGTAACTGCAGATAAGTTGAAAGATAAGTTACAAACGAATATTATTAACCGATTGGAAGGAATGGTCCCTGGACTTGTTTTTCAAAATGGTGAATATTATCTAAGAGGTATGTCAACTTTACGTGGTGGCCCTACTCGCAATGAACCTTTACTTGTGGTAGATGGACTCCCTTTCGAAGGAAATATCAGTAGTATAAACCCTTCAGTTGTTAAGAATATAACTTTCCTAAAAGATGCTGCTGCGGCCTCTATTTATGGTGCACGAGCTGCTAATGGAGTTATAGTTATTACAACTATTGATGGAAAGGGAAATGGAAAAACTTCGGTTCAATATGATGCCAGTATAAAGTTCACTCCAGCCCCAAATATGAGTGGACTACATCGGTTGAATAGTAGAGAGTTAGTTGATTTACAAAAGGATGGATTCAAATATGATCCTGGTCAATATGCCTATCTTGACCCACGTGAAAGGGTTAATCCTGTTTTGGAACTTTTGTATAAGAATAGAGCAGGAATGATAGATAATAGTGAATTAGAAAAAGGCTTAGAAGTATATCGAAATTTAGATAATCGAAAGGAACTTGAAGATTTCTACACGAAAACAGGAGTTAGGCATCAACATAATATTAGCATTTTAGGTGGTAACTGGGCTAATCGTTATGCTGTCAGCCTTAATTATGATGGGAATAGCTATAATGCTCGATATCTATCATCAGAGAGATATGGATTTAGCTTACGTGATAACATTGGCTTCTTTAGATGGCTAAATGCTGATCTCAGTGTGACAGGTAGCTTTTCACGTGATAAAGGTGATACTGGTATGGGACAGTTTACAGATATCTACCATAATTACCCTTCATATACAATGCTTCGTGATAAAGATGGAACACCAATCAACTTTCCTAAATATAAGTCCGATTATGAATTAGAACGTTTGAAAGAACTCGGGCTTATGGATGAGAGTTTTAATCCGATTACAAATCGAAAAGAAGAGAACTTCATAACGAAAGATCAATATTATAAGATTCAGCTTGGATTAAACTTTAAGATTGCAAAAGGTTTAAATTTTGATATTCGTTTCCAGACTGAGAATACTGTGAGTAAGACGACAGAGTTTCATAGTGCAGAATCCTATTATGTACGTAATATGATTAACGATGCTGCACAGTATAATTCTATGCGCAAGACTCTTACACTCAATGTTCCAAAGGGGTCTCAAATGGGTGAGTATAGAAGTGATATGTCTGCTTACACGTTGCGTGCACAGTTAAACTTCTCCAAGGAATTTGGGAAAAACTCTATTACTGCAATTGCAGGTGGAGAGCGGAGACAAAAAAAGTCTACAGGAACCTCTATCTATTATATGGGCTTCGATGAAAGTAGTTTAGGATATAAGCCTGTTAATCCGTTGACACTATCATCACTTATGCGAACAGAGTCGCTCAATGGTTATTTCATGTGGCAGTCTATTTATAATAATTATATAACGGATGTAGAAAATCGTTTTGTGTCCTTTTATAGTAATGCTGCTTATTGTTTTGATAATCGATATGATATAACAGGTAGTATTCGTGTAGACCAATCAAATCTATTTGGTACAGATCCCAAGTTTCAATATCGTCCACTTTGGTCAGTCGGTGGTGCGTGGCATATTATGCGAGAGAAGTTTTGGAAAGGTAAAGCATCATGGATTGATAATCTAACCTTAAGATTGACCTATGGTATTGGTGGAAATGTTCCGAAAGATGCAGGACCTTATCTAACTTTAGAAGCTGCACGTTATAATCAGTGGAGTAGAGATTTTGCGTCTGCTATTAAGAATCCACCTAATCCAACATTACGTTGGGAAAAGACAGCTACAACAAACATAGGTGTTGATTTCGCTTTCTTTGGGAATCGTATCACAGGTGCCTTGGAATTCTATAACAAACGTTCGAATGATTTGTTGGCGAACAGGGAAGCTGATCCGACACTTGGATGGCGAAGAGTTACACTGAATTATGGTACAATGTATAACCGCGGTATTGAATTTATGTTGAGTAGTAATAATATGAGAACAACTGACTTCTCATGGTCTACGACTCTAAACTTTGGTTATAATAAGAATAAGTTGATAGATATAGATGACTCTGATATTAATGTCTTCGGTATAACTTCTGGTAATGCTTCTGTAAAGGGTTATCCATTGGGGGCAATCTTCAGTTTCCGTTATGCAGGATTGAATGGAACAGATGGTACACCACAATATTATGTCGATGGTGGGAATCGTGTTGCAAAGGAAGTTACGTCTTTGGATGATCTTGCATATTCGGGAACAAGAATCCCAAAATATAATGGGTCTCTCACTAATATTTTCACTTATAAGAGTTTTAATCTCTCTATTATGTTTGTTTATTATGGTGGACACGTACTTCGAGGCGAGGCTGCTCCTTTCCTTTCTGTTGCCCCAACAACAAATGTGAATCGAGATATTCTGAATAGATGGCAACAACCTGGTGATGAGAAACGTGCTAATGTAACTCCAGCATTTACGGGTTATAGCCTTGATGCAACAACGGTTCGTCACCCTTGGTATGCTGCAGATGTTCATGTTATTAAGGGTGATTATATAAAGCTACGTGACTTGTCGCTTACCTATAACTTTGATAAGCAGCTAATTGGGAAATGGGGGTTTAGTAATTTGGCTCTGATACTACAAGTGCAGAACCTCCTGACTTGGCATGCAAATAATGAAGGGATTGACCCAGAGGCTCTTGGAACATTTGGTTACGGATGGGGACAAAGAGGTATTCCTAACCCAACGACTTGGACAATTGGTTTATCTGCTAAATTTTAAATTAATTAGAAATGAAGAATGTTACGACAATATTGGCAATCTGTGTTGTGGTGATGCTAACGGGTTGCAACGATTATCTTGATATAAAGCCTAAGGGTGAGAAAATCCCTACAACAGTGAGTGATTATGAAACATTATTGAACTATGAAAGTGTGCAGAAAGTTTCAGATACTTATCCTGCATACCTTACGGATGATGTTTTTCTTCCTGATGTTGCAGAAGGTACTGCTACGCCTGGATTAAACAGTGTCGATCAGTCTATTCGTAATCTTTATCTTTTTAAGAAGGAGGTTTTTGGCGATGCACAGGATGATGGATTTTGGTTTGCTTCTTATAACCGAATTTATTATTACAATACGGTTATAGATAATATCATGAATGCAGACGGCTCTGATAAACAGCAAAAACTCTCTATTCGAGCTGAGGCTTTGATAAGTAGGGCATTGGAGTACCTTTATCTTGTTAATGGTTACGCAAAACACTATGATGTGCGTACGGCTGATACTGATCCTGGTGTACCTCTAATATTAGATGAGGATATTTCAAAGAAGAACCTTGTTAGGGCAAGTGTAAAGGATGTTTATGCACAGATTCAGTCTGACTTACAAACTGCTTTGCCGAACTTACCTATGCAGGCTAAAGGAAATGCTTTTAGAGCATCAAAGGCTGCAGGATATGGTGTTTTGGCTAAAATGTATTTGTATATGGGTAATTATGCTGAGGCTTTAAAGGCTGCAAATGCTGTTCTTGAAATGAACAATTCTTTGTTAGATTTGAAGAAGTATGCAGTGGTTAAAGCTCAAAGTTCTATAGGACGCACCAATGTTCCGCAAGATATTGATAACCCAGAAAATATTTATATTAAATTTGCGCCATACGTGTATGGGTTGAGTTCTAAGGTCTTTGGCTCTGATGAACTTATTAGCCTCTTTTCTGAGGATGATATGCGACTTCAAGTTTATTTTACAAAGAACTTCCGTAATATCCCAACAGATAAGTATGTCTGGGCTCCTTACTTACGAGCAAATTTAGCTGTGTCATCTCCTGAAATCTATCTTATTGCTGCAGAATGCGAAGCACGAGAAGGGTCTGTTGAGCGTGCCATGTCTCTTATTAACAAGTTACGAGATAATCGAATCAAAAACAATACTCCTCTTGTTGCTATAGATAGGAGTGATGCGTTACAGAAAGTGCTTGAGGAGCGCAGACGTGAACTTGCAATGTCTGGTATGGTGAGGTATATTGATCTAAAGCGGTTGAATCAAGAATCACAATTTGCAAAGACTGTAACTCATGTTACAGGCGAAGGTACGTTTAGTTTGGAACCCAATTCTCCTCTTTACGTACTTCCTATACCTGCAAAGGTCATGAGGTTTAATAAGAATTCAATGCAGCAAAATGAAAGATAATATTATGCTACGTAGAGATGGACTTTTATTCCTTTTACTATTCTTTAGTTTGTTTATTCAATCTAAGGGGGTAACCCTTGTGGGACGTGTTTCTAATCCTGCAATTAAGCAACTCTATGTTTTTTCTGTTTATGATGAGCAAAATGTTTATTTGCTTCCACTTGATTCAATAAGAGTTGTGGATCACGATTTTAAATATCATAATGATACGTTGAAATCTCAGCTGCTCTTTATTACCCCTGTCTCCGAGAAGAAAGATATGGAGGCAGCTTTCTTGCAAGGTTGTTATATCTTTCCTTCTAATGGCATGAATGATTTTGCCTTTTCTCTCAGCGCAACAAAGGGTATAAAAGTCGAATCAAGTAGTTCGCCTTTTCAGACTCTTTATGAACAGTTTGTGAAAGAGCGTGATAGAGTAGGGCAAAAACAACTTCTTGACTCACTTGATCAAGTGTTCTATGCTGCGAGAGAAAAGAATGATAGCAGGGAGATGGAAGAAATAAAGAGAACAACTGCTCCTATTTATAATAATGCTTACAAACAACTACGCTCTTGGTTTGATACACAGATTACTGCACAGCGTGGTACTCCTTTTGGGATTTATCTCTATTATACATATAAACTGCAGCATTCTAAACTTGATACGAAAGCAAAGGTAGAGGAGGCAGAACGTATGTTACAAGGATTTGGTTCAGACTTGCAAGATTCTCATTATTATCGACTGGTTTTTAAGAAGGTGGTGGAAGCAAAAAACACACTTGTTGGGCAGAAGGCACCAAGTATAGTTGGTGTAGATGAGACTGGGAAACATATTAGTCTAAATGATTTTCGTGGAAAGTACGTGTTGGTTGACTTTTGGAGCTCAAGCTGCAAATGGTGTCGCAAGGAAACGCCCAATATTCGTAAAGCATACGATGAGTTTAAGTCTAAGGGTTTTGTTGTGTTAGGTGTGTCTACTGATCTTCATAAGGCTGAGTGGCTAAAAGCGATCGAAGCAGATAAGGCTACGTGGAGTCATCTTCTATTACCAAAGGAACAGCGTTCTCGTGTTTTGGAGTCGTATAGTATTATTTCTATCCCAGAAATCTTGCTCATTGATCCAGAAGGAAATATTCTTGCTAAGGGTTTGCGTGGTGAGCGGATTTATGAAACAGTAAAAATGTATTTGAAATAGAACTAAGCAAGCTTGTAATATTATTGTTTGTTTTAATTTAGTTTGCTGTCATTTTTAACACTCTTGGTACTGTGTTTATTATCAGTAGTTTATATCTAATAATAGAGTGATAGAAATGACAGCAAACTTTTATTTTATAATGTTGTCTTTTTAAAATCTAACTTCATTTATAATCATGCTATGTTAATGAACTCCTGAACACCTATGAGTGAGAGTTATCGTTATGTTTTATAAGTTTGCTATTTTAGTAGTTAAGAAGTGATTTGAATTCAAGATCCTGTTTTGTAAACTCACAACTTTATTCTACTACCTAAATTGATAATAGTGTTGTCTATAAAATTGTTATTTTATTAATCTTGTTGTTAAATAACATAAAAAAACAATGATAACTTGAAGATTATTACGATGTTACCGTTGGGTAACTTATCTTTGCGGTTACCAATTGGTAACATAAACAAATAATAGAATGAAGAATCGAGAACAAACAGAAAGTAGAATACTCGAAGCTGTCGCAAGTATCGTAGAAAGCGAAGGATTCGAGAAGCTTGGTATCAATACAATAGCTTCAAAAGCTAATGTTTCGAAGATGCTGATATATAGGTATTTTGGTGGACTTGAAGAGTTAATTGCACAGTTTATAATACAGAAGGATTATTGGGCTAATACAGGTACTGTTATTATCAATCCTCAATCTGTAGGAGACAGTATAAAGAATATGTTCCGTAAGCAGATCGAGCAATTACGAAACGATGTAACTCTACGACGTTTGTGTAGGTGGGAACTGTCCTGTAACAATACAAGCATTGAGCAGCTTAGAGATAAACGTGAAGAAAATGGATGCAGTCTAATCAAACTGGTAAGCACATTAACAGGTTGTCCTAATACAGAGGTTGCCTCTTTAGCCAGTATACTCTCGGCTGCTATCAGCTATTTAGCTTTGATTGAAGACCAATGTTTGTCATATAACGGTATTTCTTTGCAAACTGATAAGGGCTGGAATGAGATAATGAAAGGGGTAGAAATGATAGTTGACTTATGGATAAAAAGTATTCAAGAATGAGAAAAGTAATTATTGTATTTGTTATTTTTATGGGATTTATGGATAATATAATGGCACAGAATCCAGACTATCTGTTTATGATTGAGAATGCTTGCAAGGCTCCTTCTGGGCATAACACACAGCCTTGGTTGTTTAAAATCAGAGAGTCAGAAATTGATATATACCCTGATTTGTCAAAAGAGTTACCTGTCGTCGACCCAAGTCATCGAGAGTTATTTGTTAGCTTAGGCTGCGCGACAGAGAATCTTTGTATTGCTGCTCAGGAAAAGGGATATCAGACCGAAGTTAAAGTTATTAAGGACTCCTTTATTCGAGTTCTACTTACAAAAGATAAGAAAAAGCAATTTGATTCTTCATTGTTCTCTCAAATCGCAGTAAGACAAACAAATAGAAGTGTTTATGATGGAAAAGAAATTCCTAAAGATAGCATTAATCTACTTAAAGCCACTTCTAATGACCCCTCTATTTCTATTTATTTTTACAAAAGGGGAACTGTTGATTATGAAAAGATTGCTAATATGGTTTATGCTGGTAATAGCTTACAAATGAATAATGAAGCTTTTAAATCAGAGCTGACAAAGTGGATGCGTTATAATAAGAAACATCAGAATAATACAAGAGATGGATTGAGTTATGCTACTTTTGGTGCACCAAATGTTCCTCTATTCTTGGCAAAGTTTATCATGTCAAAGGCTATCAACGCGAAAACGCAGAATAAAGGTGATCGGAAAAAGATAGCTTCAGCATCTCATTTTGTACTTTTCACAACAAAAGATAATACAGTTGAACAGTGGGTTGCACTTGGCAGAACCTTGGAACGGATATTACTGCGTTCAACGCAGATGGGTATTGCAAATGCTTATCTCAATCAGCCTAATGAGGAAAATGATATTACAAAAGAAATGGTAAAGCAACTTCAAATCTCTAACGAGTACCCGACTATTCTTATAAGGTTAGGCTATGGAAAGAAAATGCCTTATTCGCTAAGACGCGATTATAGGTCATGTATTCTTCCTGCAGATTAAAGGCGAGAAGCATGAAGTAAGTTTTTGATATAGGTGAATCATCAAAATCTTTGGTGTGGTGGATATTTAGTAGGTTAGAATTGTCTGCCTAATATTTGTCCATCACGTTTGTATTTATAATTGAGCTAATCCCCAATTATCTTTTTGTTTTAGTTTGCTGTCATATTTAACACTATTGGTACTGTGTTTATTATCAGTACTTTATAACCAATAATAGAGTGATAGGAATGATAGCAAACTTTTATTTTATAATGTTGTCTTGTTAACCCCCACTCTCATATCTCTAATTTGTAGAACAGTACAATGTTAATAAAAACGCTGTATGCCAATGACAGAGAGCTATAATACGAACTTATAAGTTGCGTGTTAATGCTCAGCACTTGTGGTGTTAATGCCTAACACATATTGTGCGGATGCTTAGCACCAATGGTGCGGAGGGTAAACTCCCTATGCAAATGGCTCTTTGTGATAGGGAGTAACTTATAGAATGACCTGTGTTTTCAGTGAAACAGAAGGGTAATTATTATGGATGTTATTACCAGTTAATTCCAAATCCGATACTTGCAAAGACGACAGTTCTGTCTTTGTAGAGGTTTGTTCGTGAGTTGTAATGGCGGACGCCTAATCCGAATCTTGGTTTGATTTTACAAGTTCCTAAGTCGGTGAACGCCATTGCCTCATAGTAGTCATATTTCCAGTCACTATTTTTTCGTTTCATATTACTGCCATATCCGATTTGTGCACCAATATTACAATTCTCTGTGTGATAGACTATGTAGCCAAGATTTAAGCCAACAATATGACTATGAGCATAGTCTTTAACTCCATTTTCTTTAAAGAGAGCGATAGCGTTCTCATATCTAAGGTCTGCATATAGGTTATCGGTAATATTATAACCTAAGTCGCAACAGAGCTCGTCGAGTTTTAAAAAGATATAAAATATAAAAAATATCTAATTTTATTGGTATCTTTGTCGCCTAAGACAATTTGATGTTTTCTCAATATGCAAATAAATAAATCATTAATATTCTCAAGCGTATAAGAGATCTTTGAGTTTATGATAAGATGATGAAGTTTTAAGAATTTTGTTCATTATGCCTACAAATAAAAATGCAATGACAAGATACAAGATACTTGATGACCTATTAAGTAGTCGGTATCATAACTATTCACTTGACGATTTAACGGAAGAAGTCAACAAGTGTCTTTCTGAATTGTACCCAGACTCCGATGGAGTGGGACGGCGAACAATAGAAAAAGATATTTTTTATTTAGAATATGAAGGTCCCTTTTTAGTCGAAATAGAAAGATATAAGGTAAGTGCATATAACAGAGAAAAGCAAAACACATATAATAAACAATGTTTAAGGTATGCTCGTCCATCATTCTCTATTTTCAAAAAAGATTTGAGTAATGACGAGGAATACCTTTTGAAAGAAGCTCTATCTTTACTTGGACAGTTCGATGGTCTTCCAAATTTAGAAGTATTAGAGAATTTACGAATTGGTCTTGGTGTGAAAAAAGATGAAAGAAGTATCATTTCTCTAAGAAAGAACCCTTTAGAGAATTCAAATCTATTTGGAGAATTGTTTACATCTATTTCACAGAAATTGGTAGTAGAATTGCAATATCACAAGTTTTCTGACCCTAAAGTAGAACTGAAAATCAATGTTAGTCCTTACCTTTTAAAAGAGTATAATAGTCGATGGTTTTTATATGCAGCTGCAGAAACAGACGGAAAATTCCTTTGTTTTGCTTTAGATAGAATTGATAAAGTCACGTTTCTACCCTCTCATACATATTTTAATTACGTAGGAGATATCAATGAAAAATTTGAAGATATTATCGGTGTTACTATAAACGACGAAAGTCCTATTTATACTATTGTATTCTGGGCAAGTGATGTCTCTAAAGAATATATCGCTACAAAACCCATTCATATATCACAAAGGAGTGTCTGCACGTCAGAAGTAGAGAAGTTTAGACAAACTTTTCCAATGCTACGTGGAGGACATTTTTTCTCTATAGAATGTAAGGAGAATTACGAACTAATTCGCGAATTGACAAGTTTTGGAAAAGAGATTGTTGTATTATCACCTATTTATATAAGAGATAAAATAGGAAAATGGATTGATGGTTTGAAAATTTCTTATGAAAAGTTAAAGTCACGAACATAGAGTTCGTATTTCGACTATAACTTTGCACCAATAAATAAAGAATTTATGGAAATAAAGGTAAACGAAGCATTCATTCAGAAGCAGAAGGAAGATATTAGAAAAGAAATGAAAGTAATTCTTCCTCCGTCTTCATATAATATTAAAGAGGACAAGAGACTTCTTATCCCTTTCATGCATTATGATAAAATTGGATTTGTGAACAAAGAAGGTGAAGTTGTTGTTATGCCGAAATATACCGCATACTATGGTGAATGTTATCAGGAAAGTGATTTTATAAAAGTTGCTGTCATTGAGACGGGTTATCCAAAAGCAGGGGGTAAGGTTTCAACATATCATCGGCTTCTCTACGGACTTATCAATGCAAAAGGAGAAGTTGTTTTGGAACCATTATACCTATCTTTGATACCAGCACTTAATGGGAAGCCGCTATATACTGTGCGAAATAGGGCATATCAGTATGGGGTATTGACTTCAGATGGTAAAGTTGAAATACCATTTGGTAAATATTGCTGGATGGATGGATTTGACAGTGGTTTAGCAAGAGTAAAATTATCAATGCCTCGAAAGGATGCTGATGATTTAATATCTACTAACTCTATGTGGGGAATAATTGATGAGCATGATAATGTTGTTCTACCTATAGAATATGATAATATTTGGAACTTCTATAATCGGAATCGCTATACTACAAAAGTTGAAAAAGATGGTAAATCATGGGATATAAGTCTTTCTGAACTCATGGGTTCAAAAGATAAATCTGTACAAGGAAATAGAATTCATTATGGTATAAGGCGTTCGCAAAGTGTTAGCTACGGAGAGTATGAAGGTTCTTATGCGCAAGATGTAGAAGGATATAGTGATGATTACATTAACGATACCTTTGAAGGTGATCCTGAAGCATACTGGAATATTGATTAGATAAAGTAGTAAATTAAACATTTAACGGACATAGAGTTCGCAATTTTATTGTAACTTTGCATAGAAAAGAAAGAGTTCTTTGAAATCGGGGCAACAGATATGAATTTGATTTCGTCTTGCGGGCGGAAGCCATATCTTTAAAGATATATTCGCAAGATGTCTCATTCCCTTTTTAAGGTTATGAGATAACAATGTCATCATGTTAACGTAGACTGTAGACATACTTTGTATGTCCTTTCTATATATATATTATGTTGTATTGTTTTTATATATATTATTTTCTTATATAAAGAAATGAATGGCTGTTGCCCCCTGATTTCACTCTTTTATAAAATCTGATTATGGATAAGAACGTGATAAAAGAAAGAGCATGCCAAATGGAGACAAAAGAAGACCTCCTACACCTTCTCAATCAATTAAAACAAGATGAGATGGCGGAAATAGGAATGTCAGAAAAGTTCTATCCTTTTTCGATGAAACACCTTAATTACTATTGTAATCCAAATAATGCCTTTCATCGTTATAAGCAGTTCAAAATCAAGAAGAAGTCTGGAGGCTTTAGACTTATCACAGCTCCGAGAAATCAGAGTTTTATGTTGATTTTGAAATATATTAATGAGATCTTTAAAACGATATATTCTCCTTCTAAATATGCTATGGGTTTCACAGAGGGGCGTTCAGTTGTTACCAATGCAAGTATCCATAAAGGACATAACTATGTTTTTAACATAGACTTAAAGGATTTTTTCCCAAGTATTCACCAGGCAAGAATATGGAAAAGATTGCAATTAGAACCACTGTTCTTAAAACAGCCTATTGCCAATGTTATAGCAGGTCTTTGCTCTATGAAGGAGGTGCATGAAGATGGTTCGGTAAGATATGTTTTACCCCAAGGCGCTCCAACTTCACCAATCATAACAAATATGATATGTGATAAACTTGACCATAGGTTGGGTGGACTCGCCAAAAGATTTGGAGTAAAATACTCTCGCTACGCTGATGATATTACATTTAGTTCTATGCATAACGTCTATCAACCTTCAAGTATGTTTAGAACAGAATTAAAAAGAATTATTGAGAGCCAAGGATTTGTTTTGAATGAAACAAAGACTCGACTTCAAAAATTAGGTGCACGTCAAGAAGTCACAGGTATAATAATAAGTGATAAATTGAATGTTTCACAGAAATATGTACGCGATATTCGTAATATCCTTTTCATATGGAAAAAATATGGATATACTGCAGCGTACAGTAAATTTTTTCCTAAATACAAGATGGAAAAGGGACATATAAAGAAGGGAAATCCAGATATGGTAAATGTACTGGATGGTAAACTTATGTACTTGAAAATGGTAAAAGGTGAAAATGATAGTGTGTATCAGAGATTAAAAACACAGTTTAACAAATTGTGCTTAATACTTCGTGACGATAAACAAACAACTCAGCAAGGCATAACATATGTAGAGACGACCCCTTTATTGGAGTTTGAACAAAAATATAATACACAGATTACTATAACTGTATCTAAACCCAAAGAAGCCCATTCTTTACAAACAGAGCATACTGAAGATATGGTAAAGACATCAGGACCTTTTATTCCACATCGATATGCAACATTCTTATTAGGAGGTAAGAAGCAAAAGGCATCTGTAAACAAATCTATTAAGATTGAAGATCAAGGAAAGAAGAACTTGCTCTCTATTTCTAACTGTAGAGACTCGAATGGTAATTTGTTTTGGCTTATTCATCGTTCAAACAAAGTAATAGTTCCATCTGTACTACCAATTGACATTGAGGAGCTGAATAGTGATTTAGATACTTTACTAAGTTAATATTTATGGATGAGAAATTAAACTCCACTATAGATAAGATAGTACAACTGAGCAAACAAAATCCAGAGTTTGACGTAGAGTTACGGAAGAGACTGCAAATTCCCTCTTCTGTAAACACTGTATCAGTAAATGTCCAGCGTTTAGACCAAATCTATGAATTTTGTATAGAAAAAGTTGTTCGAAAACAAGCTACAGAGTTTTATAAAGATTTCCCAATATCTTCAATCGTAGATAGCTTAATTGAAGATTATTGTAGAATGGAATTATTTAGACGCAAAGATAACTTCGGAGATTTTTGCTTGGCTCTGTACCAACAAATTGAATGCATCTCAAATAAAGTATGCGTAAATACTGCTCTGAACGAAATTGCAGAGAAAATGTGGGGATATCCAGCTTATGTCAAAAGTGGAAAAGGAATTACACCTACAATAGATAATCGAATAGAAATTGATTATACAATAGCGTCATTAGTCTTCCCTGGTACCAACAAAAAAACGGGATTGCCACATGCTATAGAAAAATCGAAAATAGCATTACAATCTCAGTTTGCCAGAGATAAAATTCGCGCAATTGTATACTTCCTTGGTTATAAATGCCTAATGAAAAGTAGTGACTATGAAAGGTTTGTTGAGTTTACAGATCTTTTGTGTGACGTCTATGAATGTCGTAATACAAACCATAGGGGAAGTGAACTTATGCCTTGGGAACAAGAAATTTTAGATAGGGTTCTTTCTCATAAGAGTGTTTATTACTTTAAGTTTATTGCAGCTTTAACTCAGTTTGTCCTTTACGTTAAAGAAACATGGAATTGTTTACCTTCAATAGCTGAGTCCATAAGAAAAATATCGTCCAAAAAAGTGGAATTAGGTAAGCCTAAAGTAGTTGGGAAAATAGATATCATTGATGATGGGCGGAAGAGATTTAAATAGTCCTTTCCTTAAAAATGACTTTATTCATTCTTTATATATCCCTAAAAAGGATAAAGTTCAATGTACAAAACCTTAAGATTCAAAGTTATCTAAGATTGAACTTCATTACAAAATACTAAGTAAAAAACCTAAATGTTTAATGAAATTCAATCGTTGATAGGTAAGTGAGGTGTATGTTAGATGAGTCCGCATGCAAATTATGAGGAATATTATTACCAGTTAATTCCAAATCCTATACTTGCAAAGACGATAGTTCGGTCTTTGTAGAGATTTGTTCGTGAGTTGTAATGGCGGACGCCCAATCCGAATCTTGGCTTGATTTTACAAGTTCCTAAGTCGGTGAATGCCATTGCCTCATAGTAGTCATATTTCCAGTCACTATTTTTTCGTTTCATATTACTGCCATATCCGATTTGTGCACCAATATTACAATTCTCTGTGTGATAGACTATGTAGCCAAGATTTAAGCCAACAATATGACTATGAGCATAGTCTTTAACTCCATTTTCTTTAAAGAGAGCGATAGCGTTCTCATATCTAAGGTCTGCATATAGGTTATCGGTAATATTATAACCTAAGTCGCAACAAAGTTCGTAGGGCTTAAACTGTTTTGAAAGTGCTGAACCTTGAACCTGCATTAAGGTCCTAAATGTCCCTTTCTGTGAGAATGCTGCTATTGGAATGAGTAATAGGAAAAGAAGAATAAGTCTTTGTCTCGTTTTCGAAACAAGGAAGTCTACGTAAGATAGTTTTCTCATTGTAACTGGATTTAATTAAATAATTAATACTCGTTACAAAAATAGAAAATATAATGTTTCATGTCAAGTCTTTTTGGAGATAAAGTTTGAAAGATTTTTTAGGGTCTTCGGGATTTTGGAGTGATAAGGTTTGCCACTTAAGGTTAGGTTTCTGACGAAAGGTCACACGGAGAAAAGGAGAGGACGGAGGATTATTAAAGCAAAGCAATAGAAGTCACGGAGGCACCGTCGGTGCTTGGAGCGACGGAGCTTGTTTGCCAATTCTATTAGCAATTTATATACAAAGCGTTTATCCCAAAATAGTTATCAAGAATCTGTACGCTACACCTCCGTCGCTCTTTGTGCCGTCGGCACCTCCGTGACATTGCGTTTACCTCCGTTCACTCCGTGACTCCGTGTGCCTATTATATAGACTTTTAGTTTATCACTCTATATTTCGGAAGAACCTTTTTTTAACGAAGTTCGGTTGTCGATAGGTAAGTGATACGTAGATTAGATGGGCTTGTATGTGATTTAACTTGCTGTCATTCCTGTCACTCTTTATGAGCTCTTAAATGCTTAATATATAGGATTTTAATAAAAAATGTTAAAATGACAGCAAACTATTTTATACTTATATTTGGGTTTAAGCTTAACTCTTTGATAATATTGTGGTATAGCGAAGAATACTCCCAACGAATAATTTATTTTGCAGATGGAGTTTCGAATTCGTAAGTAACCTTTACGGCTTTGTCACGAGACAGTTGTCCTGGGTTTGTTCCGGGTTCTCCTTCTGGTACTTCACGATGATAGAAGGCATAGAATTGAGTCCAAGCATCCAAGATTTTTCCGTTGTTATCGTGGAAGGACATCGGGATTGTAGAGAAAATAGGTAAGCCGTGGTGATCGACAAATGATTTCTGAATCAATTCGCTACAATAGATTTCTTTGTCATCGGGCATGTAGAAACGATCGTATGGTCGACCAAGGTAGCTTAATGCTCGCTTCATAGAAGTATTCATGTCACAGTCAACGATGACTCTGCCTACTGCAATGAGTGGTTTTCCTTCTTTTCCTTTTGCACGATTGAGGAAATTGGTAATAGGAGTAAGTGACACCGCTTTGCCGTAAGCTTCTAAAGCATAATCGGCACTATCCGTATGATGGAAGATTGCTACGTGGTCAATCTTTAGTCCATTAATGCCTTGCGTTGCATCTGTGATAGGGTTGCTTGTTTCCTTCACAACGAACATGAGGTCGCCTTCATGCAAGTTACGTAACGATATGTCCTCATCTTGGAAGGAATCTGTAGAGCAGCCAACTAAGAAAATAAGGCACAGTAAGAGAAGGTTTGATGGGATTCTTTTTAGTTTCATGATAATTTATTTTTATGTACGTGTTATGTTTAAGTTTCGTCGGGAGTGTTCTTATAGGTAAATAAAAAGCGACTATCTTTTGGAGGATAGTCGCCTTTTGTGTTTTATGTTAGAACTCTGCGTTCTTTGGAGTACGTGCGAATGGAATTACGTCACGGATGTTCTGCATACCAGTAACGAAGAGGATGAGGCGCTCGAAGCCGAGACCGAAACCACCATGTGGGCAGGTTCCGTACTTACGAGTGTCAAGGTACCAGTCGTAAATGTCACGCTTCATACCGCGGCTTTCAATCTCCTGAACCAGTTTGTCATAGTTTTCCTCACGGACAGAACCACCGATAATCTCACCGATACGTGGGAAGAGTACGTCAGTACCCTGCATTGTCTTGCCGTCCTCATTCTTCTTCATATAGAATGACTTGATTTCACTTGGATAATCGGTCATGATTACAGGACGCTTGAAGTGTTCCTCAACGAGGTAACGCTCGTGTTCACTGCTGAGGTCCATACCCCAGTGAGTGATAGGGAACTCAAACTTCACACCGTCAGCAGCAGCTTTCTGAAGAATCTCGAAACCTTCTGTGTAAGTAAGACGAGCGAAGTCTTCCTTCAATACACCCTCCAAACGAGCGATAAGTTCCTTGTCAATCATCTTATTGAGGAATTCAAGGTCATCCTTACAGTGGTCCAATGCCCAACGAACGCAGTACTTGATGAAGTCTTCCTCAAGGTCCATCAGTTCGTCCTTGTCGATGAAAGCAACCTCAGGCTCAACCATCCAGAATTCTGCCAAGTGGCGTGGAGTATTTGAATTCTCGGCACGGAAGGTAGGACCGAAGGTGTAGATAGCACCGAGTGCAGTAGCACCTAATTCACCCTCCAACTGTCCAGATACGGTAAGGTTAGTACGCTTACCAAAGAAGTCAGCACTATAATCAACCTCGCCACCCTTTGCAATGCGGTCAAGGTCGAGTGTAGTCACCTGGAACATATTACCAGCACCCTCAGCATCACTACCTGTAATCAGTGGAGTATGGAAATAATAGAAACCATGCTCATGGAAATACTGATGGATAGCGATTGCCATGTTGTGGCGAATACGGAATACAGCCCCGAAGGTGTTGGTACGAAGACGCATGTGACCATACTTGCGCATGTACTCAAAACTCTGTCCCTTCTTCTGCATAGGGTAGTCGCTTGGGCAGAGACCGTAGATTTCAATCTCCTTGCACTGAATCTCTGAGGTCTGACCAGCACCCTGACTCTCTACGAGCGTACCAACAACGCTGATACAAGCACCCGTTGTGATGCTCTTCAGCTTGTCTTCGTCGATAGTCGAAGGGTCAACAACAACCTGGATGTTCTTAATCGTAGAACCATCATTCAAGGCGATGAAGTCAACAGCCTTGCTGCTTCTATGAGAACGAACCCAACCCTTTACGTTGATATCCTTACCAAAATCGGTGCAAGCAAGTGCATCGACGATTTTTGTTCTTTTCATTTGCTATATTATAATTAGGTACTCCCCAAGTCTCTCAAAAGGAGAGAAATGTCGTTTACCAATCTTTTTAATGCTTCAATAGTAGCATTGTTTGGTTGCTCATATCCTCTTCTTTTGAGAGCCTTGGGGAGATTTCTATTTTATTCAAACGCACCCATACGCAGCATGTCAACCTCTTTCTCAGTGAGGAAGCGCCAGTCACCACGACGTACGTTCTTCTTTGTCAAACCAGCAAACTGTACACGGTCGAGTTTTACGACGCGATAGCCGAGGCTCTCGAAGATACGACGTACGATACGGTTCTTACCGCTATGAATCTCAATACCAACCTGAGTCTGATCCTGTGGGTCAGCATATTCGATTGCATCAGCCTTGATCTCGCCATCTTCCAACTCAATACCGTCAGAAATCTTCTGCAAGTCATTAGCTGTAACAGCCTTATCAAGGAATACGTGATATACCTTCTTCTTCAAGAACTTAGGGTGAGTAAGCTTTGAAGCAAGGTCGCCATCGTTAGTAAGGAGCAGTACACCAGTTGTATTACGGTCGAGACGACCAACTGGATAGATACGCTCTGGACAAGCACCCTTCACGAGGTCCATAACAGTCTTACGCTGCTGTGGGTCGTCGCTTGTGGTAACATAATCCTTTGGTTTGTTCAAAAGAACGTAAACCTTCTTCTCCAATGAAACCAACTTGTCCTGGAAGTACACCTCATCAGTACGCATAACCTTGCTACCGAGCTCTTTTACAACCTCGCCATTTACGGTTACTGCACCAGAAAGGATGAACTCGTCAGCCTCACGACGTGAGCAAACACCAGCATTAGCAAGGTACTTGTTCAAGCGGATTGGCTCATTAGGATCGTAGTTCTCCTCCTTGTATTCGATACGCTTCTTGAATGAATACTTTGCATTTGGATCATAATCAGCACTATGCTGACGGTAACCACCCTGGTTGTATCCGCCACGGTTGTTATAACCACCGCGGTTATTGTTGTATCCACCACGGCTCTGGTATCCACCACGATTGTTGTTATAACCGCCACGGTTATTGTTGTATCCGCCACGGCTCTGATAACCACCCTGCTGACGAGGCTGGTATCCACCCTGACGTGGCTGGTAACCGCCTTGATTTGCCTGATAGTTGTTGTTTTCCTCGCCCTCAGCACCATTGTTGGCGTTGTAACGTGGACGATAAGCCTGTGGCTGATAGCCATTCTCATCATTGTTGTAACGTGGACGATAGCCTCCCTGCTGCGGGCGACTCTGGTATCCACCACGATTGTTGTATCCACCTTGCTGGCGTGGCTGGTAACCGCCTTCCTCACCGTTATTGTTGTAACGAGGACGATAACCTCCCTGCTGTGGACGGCTCTGATAGCCACCACGGCTGTTGTTATATCCGCCACCATAGCTGTTCTGACGTGGACGATAACCACCCTGCTGTGGACGACCTGCACTCTGTAAGCCAGAGCCGAAGCCCTCAGGACGGAATCCGCCTTCGTCGTTACTGCTATTAGCCTTGTCGCTGCTGTAAGCGCGTTGGCTGTGAATACGTGGACGTTGTGTACGTCCTGTGCCACGGTACTCTCTTTGATAGCCGCCTTGTTCGGCTGCTGAATAGCCGTCGCGGCTGTTCTCATTCTGCTCAGACTGAACTTCTTTGTTCTCGAATTCTTCTGCCATAATTGTTTTACTTTTAATTTGATACTACTGGCCTCACGGCCAATTTGTTATTACTTTTTTGTTGTTTTATTAAAATATCGAACTCCGTTTAAAGGAGATACTCAGTTTAATTTCTTCTTCTTTGACTCTATAGGAGTAGTTAAACCCAAATCGGTCATTAGACCACAATGTTTCAGGAATTCTTGTTTTGTGTTGTTTCCTAACATCTTTTATTTTCTTGTCGGTATCTTGCCTGTCTTTACAACTTGACGTAGCCCGCTACGCCTGCGTAACAAAGACAGGCAATCTGCTCGACAATAAAACAAAATATGTTTAGACTCTAATGACCGAATTGGGTTAAATTCCTGTATAGTTATATGGAGTGATTGCCATTAGTTCGGCTTTCACGCTGTCGCTGACGTTGAGTGTCTGTACGAAGGCGTGTATAGTCTCCTCTGTCATCTTCTCGTTTGTGCGAGTGAGTGCCTTCAATGCCTCGTAAGGATGTGGATAGGCTTCACGGCGTAAGACGGTCTGAATGGCTTCTGCCACAACTGCCCATGTGTTTTCAAGGTCCTCTCTCAATTTCTCTTCGTTGAGGATGAGTTTGCGAAGACCCTTCAATGTGCTCTGTATTGCAATAACGCTATGTCCAACAGGAACGCCAACATTACGCAAAACTGTTGAGTCTGTAAGGTCACGCTGCAGGCGACTTACTGGCAACTTCTGTGCCAAGAACTGTAAGATTGCATTTGCTATACCAAGGTTACCCTCACTATTTTCGAAGTCGATTGGGTTTACCTTGTGTGGCATTGCACTTGAACCAACCTCTCCTGCTTTAATCTTCTGCTTGAAATACTCCATTGAGATGTACATCCAGAAGTCGCGATCAAGGTCGATGATGATGGTATTGATTCGACGAATGGCATCAAACACGCTACCTAAGTGGTCGTAGTTGCTAATCTGTGTAGTCCACTGCTCACGTTCTAACCCTAATTTCTCACTGACAAAGCGATTGCCAAAGGCACGCCAATCATGCTGTGGATAAGCTACGTGATGAGCGTTGAAGTTACCTGTAGCACCACCAAACTTAGCTGTCATCTTGCAGTTGCGCAAGGTTGCGAGTTGTTCACTGAGACGATAAACGTACACTTCAACCTCCTTGCCCAATCGAGTAGGAGAGGCTGGCTGACCATGTGTCTTTGCCAACATTGGTACGTCCTTCCATGCTTCAGCGTATTCCTTCAGTTGTGCAATCAGTTCCTCAACCTGTGGATAGAATACTTCTTCGAGAGCTTCCTTTACAGACAATGGAACACTTGTATTGTTGATGTCCTGTGAAGTCAGTCCGAAGTGGATGAACTCCTTGTAGTTATCGAGTCCGCCAATCTTGTCAAACTCCTCTTTGATGAAATATTCAACCGCCTTTACATCGTGATTGGTGATGCTCTCAATTTCCTTTACACGTGCTGCCGAAGCCTCATCAAAGTTGCGATAGATGTCGCGCAACTGTTCAAAGAGGGCGCTGTTAAAGCTTTCCAATTGTGGTAATGGTAACTCGCAAAGCGTGATGAAATACTCAATTTCTACGCGAACACGATAACGGATAAGTGCGTACTCTGAAAAATAGTCAGCAAGACTTTCCGTTTTACTTCTATAGCGACCGTCAATAGGCGATACGGCTGTTAATGCGTCAAGGGTCATAATGTTATTTATTAATATGGTGCAAATTTAACAATAAAATCAGTAATAGCGCAAATAATAATAATAATAATATCAAAAAGAATGGAGATAAATGCTGAATAAAACAAAAAAGACTTCACAACAATGTTGTAAAGTCATCATCTTAGTGTCTTATAAGGTGGGCGTTGACGGATTCGAACCGCCGACCCTCTGCTTGTAAGGCAGATGCTCTAAACCAGCTGAGCTAAACGCCCTTTAAAAATCCCCTGCAACCTCAAGATATTACAGGGATACACCCCTTGGTGGGCGTTGACGGATTCGAACCGCCGACCCTCTGCTTGTAAGGCAGATGCTCTAAACCAGCTGAGCTAAACGCCCCTTACTTTTGTAAGGCGGGTGCAAAGGTAAGGAAAGTTTTTTATTCTCGCAAACAAATGGCAAATAATTTAGTTGAAAATCTCATTTTAGCTTGCTGTTAAGAGACTTTCTTCTTCAATTCATTTATATCTAATGAATTATTTTCTCGAAAATAATATGAGGGTGATGGCTTGTTGTGTCGGTAATGTACTTTATAAATTGGTAGATTCTCTTATGAATGGGTAGACTGTTGATTGCTTTTTGGGTTCTTCCTTTAAATATATAGCGTGTTGGGAGGATAAAGACTTATACACTTGTGTGGTATTACTATACCAAATTATACAGGCTTTCAAAGGAGGATAAAGTTGGCGATAAATACAAATTGATGCTATTTTATTCGTCTTCTACGAACAGCTTATTCCCTTATTGTTTGCTATTTGTAAACTCTTTTCATACAACTCAAAACTTATACATGCTCTTTTGGCTTCTTAAAGACGCCTAATTGACTTGCAAAAGGTGCCCTTTTGAACTCTTACTAACGCCCTTTTGAAGTCCAATTTAGCATCTTTAGTTTTGTTGCTTTATAACTAATTGATTTCCTGTTGGTTGCAGACTTGCTTTTTATACGTGTTTTTATCCTTATTTGTAGATGTTTTATTTGAAATTATGTAATGATTTTTCAAAATCATGTCTACATAATTGAGGTATTAAATAGAAAGGGTTTTCTATGTCAGAAGGCGATAATAAAATAAGTAATTTGATAGTCTTAGCTATGACTTTTATTAATGAATAACTCCGATTTTTTTGTTAAGAAACCACGAAAGTCATCCACACATTTAACGGAAGAGTCTATTTCTACTTATAATATAATTGTTTGTTTTGTTAGTAGAAGGCATGGATAGTTTTCATAAAATAGTTTATTTTGTTTTGCGTGAATTGTTTATTTTGATTATATTTGCATTGTGTTATATAATAAGGAACGAAAAGTAGAAGATTATGTCAGTAGAAATAAGACTGGAACAGAGTAAGTTCAAGGATAAGAAAGGAGCTGGTAAATGGTATGCTCGTACTGTTAGTACTGGAGTTGCAACGACCGATGACCTTGCTGATTCTATTCAGGAGAACACCTCGTTCTCACGTGGTGACGTGCGAGGACTTGTTATAGCTTTGATTGACGAAATCTCTTATCGTCTTCGTCAGGGCGAAACGGTAGCACTTGAGGGGTTAGGGAGGTTTCATCTGACAGTAGAGAGTGAACCCGTTGACAATCCTGACGACTTCGATATCAAGAAACATATTAAGAATGTAAAGTGTCGCTTTGTTCCTACCAGTACACGAAATGCTCGTACTGGAAAGAAGAATCAGACTCTTGCTTATGGTGCACGTGTGGAGTGGGCAGAGCCTGAATATGATGACGAAGACGATGATTAATCCCCTTCTATAAAATGTATTGGGGTTAACTCGCATTTTTATAAGATTTCTCTTGGCTTTATGAATAAAGTCAAGAGTTTTTGTTTTCTCCAGTGATAAAGGGATTAGGCAGAAGCTTGTTATACTTTTGGATATTCGTCTTTCGTTTATGTAGATAATAAGCAAACTGAAAGATGATATCTATCATTTAGTCTCCAAAATATTTAACATTTCCTCTTTATTGTTCTTGTTTTCGTAAGATTTGTGCTATTTTTCTTTGGTGTTAAAAGTATTTTGTATATATTTGCACTCGGAAATAAAGTACTTCCTCTATATATACAGATTGAATAGATTGTGTATGAGGTTAGAATTCGTTTATCGCGGATATAATAAGAAACTTAAAACAATTAGGGATAATACTCTAAAAATCGTTTTATAAAAGGACATTTTTTCAATTTTAGTTATTCTGTTAATCAGAAATAATAAGCTGATAGGTTTTTATAACCATTCTTTTTGTAAGATGTCCTCAATCTAAATAAACTTATTTTTTTAACATAACAATTATTAGAAATGAAAAAATTATTACTTTTAGTATGTGCTGCAGTTATGAGTCTTTCAGCTTCAGCGCAGGCAGGCGATAAGGCAGTAGGTGCACAGCTCGTGTTCGGTTCAGAGACAAACAGCATCGGTGTTGGTGTTAAGGGTCAGTACTACTTCACAGACCAGATTAGAGGTGAGGCTTCTTTTGACTACTTCCTCAAGAATAAGGGTATCTCAATGTGGGATATCAATGCAAACGTTCACTACCTCTTTGATGTAGCTAACAAGGTTAAGGTATATCCACTCGCTGGTCTTGGTTATACAAACTGGTCATATACAAATGACGTTATTGTTACAGATGCGAATGGTCATAAGAATGTTGTGGAGAACAAAGGCTCAGACGGTCGTCTCGCTATTAACCTCGGTGGTGGTGCTGAGTATGAGCTTACTAAGGACTTGAGCGTAAACGCTGAGTTGAAGTATCAGATTGTTAGCAACAACTACAGCCAGTTGGTACTTGGTGTAGGTGTAGCTTACAAGTTCTAAATATATAAGGTAGGTCCTAAAAGTCTACGTCAGACATCAGCTGTTTGGTTGAGTTTAATAGATAGGTTTTGGGATTTATCTGTATAAAATAAATCGGTTCATTAGAAAAAGTTCTTGGTAACTTTCTAATGAACCGATTTCTTGTTTATGTCTATTCCTTATAGAAATAAGCCTTTATAAATGATAGAGCCAGATAATTGATTACCAATTATCCGGCTCTTATTTCAGTGCGCCTAACAGGACTCGAACCTGCACAACGTAAGTTACTAGATCCTAAGTCTAGCGCGTCTACCAATTCCGCCACAGGCGCATAACGACTGCAAAGATACGCAATGTTTTGGATATAGCCAAATGTTTGGGAATTTCTTTTCTCTTATACACCTTTTCTGCCTATATGATTTTTGTTAGTAAATAATCTTATACTATTTGTTTATGAGTGAAATTAAATATATATCTTTGCGAAGAAGGTTTGGTTGCTAAATAAAATATCTCCTTGAGTTCTAATGTTATCACGATACCTTATGAGAATGAAAGGGCTGTTTTTACGAATAAGCGACTATGATTTTAACAATATTATTTCTTTAACTAACTAACGATTGATAATGAGAAAGACATTATTAACTGTTTTATGCCTGGGAGCTTTGTATGCGTCAGCTTCTGTGGTTTACAATGGTTCTGGTGAGAGTGGCGTAATGATGAACCAAAATGCAGCCTCTGTTAAGGCTACTCCTACCAAGAATGCTTTGAGTAAAGAAGAGCGTGCAGCTATCTCACTCATTACGTCTATGTATAACACAAAAGGCTTTGATAATACTGCATACCTGAAGAGGCACTGTACAAAGAAGTTACTGAAGGTGTTGAAGGCTGCGTATGATTATGAATATGATCCACAACCAGATGCTTATGCAGGCTGGTTGTTCCGCTCTGGTGCTCAAGATGGACCATCTAATGCACATAAGGTTCTGCGTGTTGTGAGCCTTGGTAACAACTGGTATCAGTATACTTTCTTGGATATGGGCATAAAATGTACCAATAAGGTAAAGGTTATCAAGGTTGGTAACAAACTGTTATTTGACGAGATTAAACAAGGTAAAATATAAAACTTAGAGTTTCTTTAGAACCTCCCACTCCCTCCTTTTAGAGGGATTGGGGCTTGGGAAAGGTCTTTATCATCTTCCTTGCAAACTCAATAATAGTATCTTTGCCTCGTGCGAAGTCGTCGGAAGTGAGGGAAACTTTATAGTCTGGATCAATACCGAACTCCGTCATTTGTTTGTCACGGTCGTACATTGGGCAAGCAGAGAAGCGAACTGACCATCCATTAGGTAGCTCGGAAGAGAAGGGCATACCAGCTCCGCCACCTGTACGGTCGCCTACTACAATAACATTTGGACAGCACTTCATATATTTAACAAACTCATTTGCTGCCGAGAAGACGCTACGATTGGTCAATACGATAACTGGTTTCTGCCATCGGATACCCTTTCCAGGCTTGAGATATTCAGGTTGTAACGCAGAGAAGTCGTTATGACCTTTCCCCGTTTTATGCTGTATGTAGCCAACGAGTAGTTCCTTGTTAGTGAAGCGTGCAGCAAATGCTTCGGCATTTGTTAGATTACCACCTCCATTGTTGCGCACGTCGATAATCAATCCGTTACATGGTTGAAGGTGAATGAAGATATCGTCAAGGTTACCAGCACCAATACTATTCTGGAAGGTTTCACAGCGTACATAGCCGATGTTATCATCAAGGACAGTATAGTCTAAGCCGCTTGCAATGAGGTAATCAGTCTTGAGATAAAGACGTTGAAGCGAATCAGAGTAGTTCTTGGGATAGTCTTCATGCCATGACCAATAGCGACCTACGTTGAAAGAGGTATATAAATTGACGTGTCCGTCCTTTAGTTCTGAGAGCATATTAGTCATTACTTCGAACTGTTGTTTGGCTGTCATAGAGTTGTCAAACTGGCGTGCATAACGGCTGTGTACCTCCTGCCAGTCTATCCCTTTCTGTGAGAAGAAACAGTAATGCTCATCGATAATTCGCCACAAAGCCTCAAAGTTACCTTGTGGACTATCTGGAAGTTGGTCATTGGTGACACAACTTGTTGCAGTACTGAGTATCGTCAGTGCAGGAATCAGTAAGTTAAGGAGGAAATGATATAGCTTTCTCATGGGATGAATTTATTGATAGAAAACTTACGAACAATACCTAATACAAGGAGATTACTCCATACATGCTGGCGCAGTTGGTTAATCTTTGCCTGCTGATAATCGCCAAGATAGCCAACACGGAAGGTCGTGTGGCAAACCGTGAAATCAAGAGTAAGCAGCTGGCGGAGCGATGGGGCAGAAACAGGAGATGTGACAACAAGGTTATGATCATAGTTGTCACGAGTGAAAATCTCGTAATAACTCTGTCCGTAATTGGGCGAGAAGGCCAGTCCAAGGAGCGGTACTTGCACTTCATATCGCAGTTGGAAAGGAAGATTTCGAAGACGGAAACGGTAGGCAGCAACAGCATTCGGAGCGATATTCACTTGTCCGTAAGCCTGTGCAGGATTGTTAGAATTACGCATATTGTAAAGGAAACCGAGTCGTGTATCAAGTCCTCCACCCACTTTTAAGCGTAGTTCTCCCTCTCCAACGTTCCATTGTCCTAAGTCATATTGCCAGTTGTATTGGAAGTTGTAGAAGCCACCTAATTCATTGTTATTCTCCTTTCTATTATGTATTGATAGTATCTGTGCTTGGTGAATGAGTTCTCTTGATAGCTTGGTTCCGTTCTCACGCACAGAATGAGAGATATAACGAAACTCTGTCCCTGTATATTCTTCGGGCGAAAGATAGGTGTCGAGAGTGTTTACAGCACCTATTCCCAACATCTGTGTATTGGTAATTACCTTGTTACTACGCAGTGTGTCCTGTGCAAGTGTAGGTGATGATAAAGCGAAAAGAATTATTGCTGAAAGGGAGAAACAGCGAAATAAGGACTTTTTTAGGTTCATAGGCATAATGGAAAAGTGTCAATAAAAGTGTAAGTCAAATAGATGTTTGGTGTTAACCTTTGGGTGATAAGGTCCCAAGCGTTTATAAATAGTCTTTGAAGGAGGGGACATACGGGCGGTATGTCCCCTTTTTCTATTCATTGTTTATCGTATTATTTATTCATTGTCGAAGAGGTTTAGCTGACCAGTAATCTCATCGATGACCTGCTGTTGAGACTTACCTGCATCTGGATCAAGGTTCTCTTCCTTTTCTGTATCTGCAGAATTCTCTTCTTGTACATCATTTTCATTGGTCTCGTCATCTCCTTTCTCCTCTTCTGGTAAGCGTGTTGGTTCCAGCTCTTCAATCTTGTCAACTGTCCAAGTTGTCAATCGTTTACCCTTTGCCTTGAATCCCTTCACGCCAACAAACTGCTCTGCATCAATTTCTTCAGTGCCACGTGCCGCATCAGCACCACCATAAGTAATCTGTATGCGAGGGAAGGCAACATCAGTCAGCAGTACCATCTGCGAATCAAGATTGTCACCAATAAAGTTCTGATGACGCTTACTTGCTTCCATCTGGAATCGCTTCAAGTAAGGATAACCTTGGTTGTCGGCATCGAAGATGACAGCTGTCCAAGGCTTATCAGCATCAAACTTCTCTATACGGAGAATGTTATCTTCGTAGTGGTTGGATGCGTCAAAGTTGGTAATATAGAACTCTCCGTTCTTAAGTATCACAAGGATGCAGTCTTGATCAGAGAACTCTCCAAGGTAACGACCATGGTCTTCGTAGTTGATACGGTTGACATCTGGGTCGAACCATACCTTACGTCCACCCAATGTAGAGTGTCCGTGGCTCTTGAGTGAGATGCGATGAATACCCTCTTTGGTCAGCAGATTACCCTTTGCAGCACGTCCCTTGATAAGGATACTTGCAAAGTCACGTTCCATGAAGATGTTTTGCTTCTTCTTGTCTGGGTTCGGATCGAGTGTAATCTTTATCAACTCAGCCTCACCATTAGGGTTGGCTGTGAAGTAGTTAATCTTTGAACCAGGCGTACCGAGGGTTACGTCGTATTCCTTATCACGTGTGATAGAAGTCACGTTGAAGCGTTTGATATAGTAAGGTCCTGTCTTTCCGTCACGATAAACGACGTTATAAATCGTACGCTTGTCGTTCTTCTTAAACACCTGTACATGAAGTACACCCTTACCAACAAACACCTTGTCGGCAATTCGGATAACCTTATACTTACCATCACGGTAGAAGATAATCACGTCATCGAGGTCAGAGCAGTTCTGAACGAACTCTGCCTTCTTAAGACCAGTACCAATGAAACCTTCCTGACGGTCAATATATAATTTCTCGTTGGCATCTACCACCTTAGCAGCAACAATCGTATCGAAGCTCTTAATCTCTGTACGACGTGGATGGTCGCTTCCGTACTTCTCTTTCAAGTGTGTGAACCATTCGATAGTGACGCGAACCATCTCGCTAAGGTCCTTGTCAATCTCGGCAATCTCTGCCTTAATCTTCTGAATCAGTTCGTCAGCCTTATCCTTATTGAACTTCAAAATACGTTGCATCTTGATTTCCAAAAGGCGGATGATGTCGTCACGTGTCACCTCACGGATAAACGTCTTCTTATATGGCTCGAGTTTTGAGTCGACGAAGCTCACAACTTCATCAATATCCTTAGCTGTTTCGAACTTACGCTCTTTATAGATACGGTCCTCGATGAAGATACGTTCAAGCGAGTTGTAGAACAACTGTTCCTCTAATTCATGCTTGCGAATCTCCAACTCTAACTTCAATAAAGCCTTCGTATGTTCAGCAGAATTGCGCAATACATCTGATATCGTCAAGAACTCTGGTTTGTTGTCTCGGATGACACAACAGTTTGGCGAAATGTTTATCTCGCAATCAGTGAAAGCATAGAGGGCATCAATAGTCTTGTCGCTTGACGTACCCGGTGTAAGATGAAGTTGAATCTCCACCTCCGAAGCAGTCATATCCTCTACTCTTCGAATCTTTAGTTTGCTTTTCTCAACAGCCTTCGTAATAGACTCTTGAAGCGTGTTAGCGGTCTTTGTAAAAGGAACCTCACGGATGACGAGGGTTTTATTATCGAGTTTCTCAACCTTTGCACGCACTTTCAGAACGCCACCACGCTGACCATCATTATACTTCGATACATCAATGCTACCGCCTGTTGGGAAGTCTGGATAGAGATTAAACTCCTCGCCACGCAGGTAGCTGATAGCTGCATCACAGATATCGTTGAGGTTATGTGGAAGAATCTTGGATGACAAGCCTACGGCTATACCTTCAGCACCCTGTGCCAAAAGCAGTGGGAACTTTACAGGAAGCGTAATCGGCTCTTTGTTTCTACCGTCATAAGAAAGTTGCCATTCTGTTGTCTTCGGATTGAAAACAGTCTCTAAAGCAAACTTTGATAGGCGCGCCTCAATGTATCGTGGCGCAGCAGCACGGTCACCAGTGAGGATGTTTCCCCAGTTACCCTGCATGTCGATGAGTAGGTCTTTCTGTCCTAACTGCACCAAGGCGTCACCAATAGAGGCATCACCATGTGGGTGAAATTGCATCGTATGACCTACGATGTTTGCTACCTTATTGTATCGTCCATCATCCATTCGTTTCATAGAATGGAGAATACGGCGTTGTACAGGCTTCAAGCCGTCCTCGATATGAGGTACGGCACGTTCCAAGATTACGTAGCTGGCGTAATCTAAGAACCAGTTTTTGTACATGCCAGAGAGATGATGTACGGCAGAGGCATCAAACCTATCGGCAGGTTTATAATCGGAATGGGAATCCTGTTCCTGAGTCTCTTCCTCAGGAGTCTGTCCATCCAAGTCTTTTATTTCGTCATCCATATAGTTCTTGTTTTATCACTTAAAGAAGCAAGCTTCATAAGACTGCAAATGTACGAAAAAAAAAGTAAATAGGCAAATTATAGCTTATTCAAGTGTTGGATTTGGTTTTCTGTTTGTAGCCTGCTCTTGTTTCACTCGTCTTATAGCCCTTTTTCAAGTCAAATGAGTTGTTATCATCTGGATAGAGAACCCCTCTCAATGATTGGACTGAGCCTCCGCACCATTGGTGCGGGGCGTTAGCACGCATGGTGCGGAGGCTTAACACCATTCGTGTTGGGCATTAATAAGTCTGTTGGAAATGTAAGAAAAGTTCGTGGTTGTCGGTACATTACTATATTGTGAAGTGTTATTTACGAGATAGCATAAGCTCAAGTAAATCAAAGGTCAGACTCATGAATAATCGATTTAGGATAAAGTTTCGTGGTAAACCTGTTCTTATTCGGCTAAAAAAACGTAACTTTGCGGTAAAAATTAAGGTATAAATAGATAATTATGGCACAAGAGGATGTTTTCAAGAAGATTGTAAGCCACTGTAAAGAGTATGGTTTCGTCTTCCCAAGTAGTGATATTTATGATGGTTTAGCAGCTGTTTATGACTACGGTCAGAATGGTGTTGAGCTGAAAAACAATATCAAGCAGTATTGGTGGCAGTCAATGGTATTGCTGCATAGCAATATTGTTGGTATCGATGCCTCTATCTTTATGCACCCTACAGTATGGAAAGCAAGTGGTCACGTTGATGCTTTCAACGATCCATTGATTGACAACCGCGATTCAAAGAAGCGTTATCGTGCTGATAACCTTATCGAGGATCAGATTGGTAAATACGAGGAGAAGATAGAGAAGGAAGTAGCGAAGGCTGCTAAGAAGTTCGGCGAGTCTTTCGATGAGGCTAAGTTCCGTGAGACTAACCCACGCGTTCTTGAAAATCAGAAGAAGCGTGACGACCTTCATGCACGCTATACCGAGGCTATGCAAGGACCAGACTTGGAGGCTTTGAAGCAGATTATTCTTGACGAGGGTATCGTTGACCCAATTAGCGGTACAACTAACTGGACAGACGTTCGTCAGTTCAATCTTATGTTCTCTACCGAAGTGGGTGCATCTGCCGATGCTACTAACAAGATTTATCTGCGTCCAGAGACAGCACAGGGTATCTTCGTAAACTTCCTCAACGTACAGAAGACTGGTCGTATGAAGTTGCCTTTCGGTATCTGTCAGATTGGTAAGGCCTTCCGTAACGAGATTGTTGCACGTCAGTTTGTCTTCCGTATGCGTGAGTTCGAACAGATGGAGATGCAGTTCTTCTGCCAGCCAGGAACCGAGATGAAGTGGTTTGAATATTGGAAGAAGCATCGTTTGGCATGGCATGAAGGTCTTGGTATGGGTGATGAAAACTATCGTTTCCACGACCACGAGAAGTTGGCTCACTATGCTAATGCAGCAACAGATATTGAGTTCCATATGCCATTCGGCTTCAAGGAGGTTGAGGGTATTCACTCACGTACTAACTTTGACCTTTCTCAGCATGAGAAGTACTCTGGCCGTCAGGTGAAGTACTTTGATCCAGAGCGCAATGAGAACTATACTCCATACGTAGTAGAAACATCTATTGGTGTTGACCGTATGTTCCTTTCTGTTATGTGTCACAGCTATACAGAGGAGGCATTGGAGAACGGTTCAAGTCGTGTTGTCTTGAAGTTGCCAGAGCCATTGGCACCTGTTAAGTGTGCAGTTCTTCCTTTGGTTAACAAGGATGGTCTGCCAGAGAAGGCACAGGAGATTGTGAATAGTCTGAAGTTCCATTTCAATACACATATGGAGGCTAAGGATTCTATCGGTAAGCGTTACCGTCGTCAGGATGCTATTGGTACTCCTTTCTGTGTGACAGTAGATGGCGATACTTTGACAGACAACACAGTTACATTGCGTTATCGTGACTCTATGAAGCAGGAGCGTGTACCAGTTGAGAAGCTGCGTGAGATTATTGAAGACCGCGTATCTATCACTGCTCTGCTGAAGAAGATTGATATTGACTAATTAAAAGAAGGATAGCAGAGTTGGCTTTTTAAGATTCTCGTAGAGTACAAGGTTTCTATGGATTCTATATAATTCAACTCTGCTAATCCCTTTCTGATTTAAATAAAAGACTATGACAAAGAATATAAAGATGCTTATTCGTCGTGCTGCAGGTGTCTTCTGCTTGGGCGGAATACTGCTTTCTGCAGGTCTCTTTACCTCTTGTACGGAGAAAGATAACACTGTAGAGGAGTTTACTAATTGGCAGTCGAAGAACGAAACTTATTGGAATAAGCTTTATACTACAACGCAACAGAAAATTAAAAGTGGAGACACCTCTTGGAAGATAATACTTAATTATACTTTCCAAAATCAGAAACAGACCTCTGGTTCTGCACTTACTTATAGTCCTGAGGATTATATCATTGTACATGTAGAGCAGGCTGGAGCAGGCACAGCAAGTCCGTTGTATTCTGATTCTGTGTCTATGCACTATATGGGTCGACTGATTCCATCTACGACTTATACGTCAGGGCTTATCTTTGATAAGTCATGGTCGAATGATACTTTTAATGCAATAACGTCACGTCCAGCACATAGCTTCATTGGTCTTACCTATAATTCAGAGGGTAAGGCGGTAAGTCTTGTAGATGGATTTACGACAGCTTTGATGTCAATGCATCGTGGTGACCATTGGACAGTATATATTCCTTATCAGTTGGGTTATGGTGCGAGTGCTTCGGGTATGGTGCCAGCTTACTCAACGCTTATCTTCGACTTACGATTGGTTGATTTCTCTCACCCTGGTACAAAGTTGAAGGATTCATAATTTAAGGTGTATTGTCATAGCCTTTTTGAAAGGTCTGAATGACCTTTAGTCTTATAGGTAGGGACACAAGTTCCCGTGTGTTCGACTCAATAATAGCAGTGAACAGACGGGAGCAAGGTCCCTATTTTACCTTTAATAATTCGATATTCTTAGCGAGGGGCTTTTGTTTACTATCTCTCTTTAAGCTCTCATTATTTATTATTCAGTTTCTCATTTATTCCAAATTATAGTTTCCCGTGCGTATATCCTTTAGTAAGTCTGTTACTGAAAGTCTTCTTGCCAAGATTCGTAGTGGTGAGATGATGAGCAGGAATGAGAAGTTTAATCTCATTATCCAACTCAGTATCCCATCTATCTTAGCGCAGGTGACAACAGTTCTAATGTTCTATATTGATGCGGGAATGGTGGGCTCGTTGGGTGCTGAACCATCAGCAGCTATTGGACTTGTTGAACCGGCGACATGGCTTTTCTTCTCTTTAGTGAGTGCAGTGACAATGGGTTTTTCAGTTCAGGTAGCTCACTTTATTGGCGCGAACGACTTTGCAAAGGCGCGTGCGGTGATGCGTCATGGCTATATCTTCGGACTATGCTTTGCATTGCTTTTGTTGCTGATAACTTTTCTTATCGGTTCTCGCCTTCCTGTATGGTTGGGTGGTGGTGCTGATATCCAACATGATGCAACTGTTTACTTCCTTATTTTCTCTCTAATTATTCCCTTCCATCTTATTGAATATATGTCAGCAGCTATGCTGAAGGTGTCGGGTGATATGCGTCGTCCGAGTTTTATGGCGATATTAATGTGTGTGTTGGATGTGATTTTCAATTACTTCTTTATTTTTCCTACACGCACAGTTTCTCTTTTTGGAGTAGAAGTGACGATGCCAGGTTTGGGTGAAGGTGTGGCTGGTGCAGCGCTTGGAAGTCTTTTATCTTTCGTTTGTGTAGCACTTCCATTGGCTTATTATGCAATCTTTCGTAGTCCTATCTTAGCTTGGAGACAGGATGTCGAACGTTTTGTGTGGCGTTGGCAATATATATGGAATGCAATGAAGATTGGTGCACCGATGGCATTACAATATCTTCTGATGAATGGTGCGCAATTGGTTTCGACAATGATTGTAGCTCCTTTGGGTAATATCGCTATTGCTGCTCATTCGTTTGCTATTACCGCAGAGAGTCTCTGCTACATGCCAGGACATGGTATTAGTGAGGCTGCCACAACATTGGTGGGGCAGAGCGTTGGGGCAGATAGGCGTGATCTTCATCGTAGTTTTGCATGGATGACTGTGTCGCTTGGTATGGTAGTCATGGCATTTATGGGTATTGTGATGTATATCTTTGCTCCAGAAATGATAGGCTTATTGTCTCCTGTGGCTGACATCCAGGTATTGGGAACTTCTGTTCTTCGTATTGAAGCCTTTGCCGAACCCTTCTTTGCTGCAGCTATTGTTGCTTATAGTGTTTGTATAGGAGCAGGCGATACGCTGAAGCCATCCTTAATAAACTTGGGTAGTATGTGGCTTATCCGTCTGACCATGGCTTATGCACTGGCAACGCAGTACGGTCTTCGTGGTGTCTGGTTTGCTATGGCTGTTGAACTCTCTCTCCGTGGAATGATGTTTATCTTCTATCTTTTCAAGCGTCTTCGACGAACATAACTGTCATAGGATGAGGGATAAAAGTGGGTAGTAGTCTTTCTTATAAAGTCTTTTTTCTTTTTATAAAAGTGAAGAATTGCAATTTCTTTTCATGTAAATAATTTATTATTTTCATGACTGTAATTTACTTCTGATGGTAAGAATAAAGGTTGCATGCCCCATACTTCATGAAAATGCTTGGTAAAAACCTACTGATTTCATCTCTAATCTGTATGGAATATGCGGATTGTTGTATATTAGTTTCTTCTATATATATAATAAGGTGAAGTAATTCTGCACGATCAATATGTCAAAATAGCAATAAAATATGGTGTAGAATATGTATTTTTAAATCTATTTTTAAAGGGGAACATTAAAACGCAAATTTACCTCTTTAGAGATATTTTATTGCCCAAAACAGTTAAAAAGATGTTGAAAAACCACTTTTTTACCTAAAAATTAGATTTTTTTCTATGAAATAATGTAGTCTATTCAAAAAAAGTGCTATCTTTGCAAACCGAATATAATTAAGTCGCTAAAATTAACAGAATTAATATTAAGCATTTATGAAAAAGTTTTTGATTGCACTTTCGATGCTCGCTATGGGTATCACAAGTACACAGGCTCAGGTAGCTTACGAGAAGGCTAAGGCATTTGACAACGTTTACCTCGGTGTAGAGGGTGGTGTTACTGGTCCTCTTAATTTCAAACATTTTGCTCCAGTTAACCCTGCAGCAGGTCTTAAGCTCGGTAAGCAGTTCAGCCCAGTTTATGGTGCAAACCTCGAGGGTCTCGCATTCTTCGGTGATAACCGTTGGCAGACAGGTTCTTTAGGTTTCTCTAACAGTCACACAATTGTTCGTGCCATCAACCTCGGTTTGAACGGTACTATCAACTTCACAAACCTTTTCTGCGAGTACAACCCAGATCGTCGTTTCGAGGTAGGTGCTGAGGCAGGTGTCGGTTACTGGATCACTTATGGTGACAAGCACATCATTCAGACTAATAATGTTGGTGATGATACAGAGTTGACAGCTAAGACTGGTCTTACTTTCGCTTACAACCTCGGTGAGAAGAGAGCTTGGCAGCTTTATGTAGAGCCAGCTGTTCTCTGGAACCTTACACACGGCCCTGGCGATGCTGTACAGTTCGGTAAGCAGGCTGCTCAGCTCGGTCTTTTCGTAGGTCTTAACTACAAGTTCAAGACTTCTAACGGTACACACAACTTCAAGGTTTGGAATGTTGGTCAGTTGAACGATGAGATTAACTCTCTCCGTGATCAGCTTAACGCTAAGCCAAAGGAGGTTGTTAAGGAGGTTGAGGTTGTTAAGGAAGTTATTAAGGAGGTTCCTGCACAGACAACTCAGACTCTCTGCATTGACAACTTGGTATTTGTAACATTCGCTCAGGGTAAGTACTTCCTCACAAACGAGGCTAAGAAGGCTCTTGATGATGTTAAGGCAGGCCGTCACGTACAGATCGTAGGTACAGCTTCTCCAGAGGGTCCAAAGGCACTCAACGATCGCCTCTCTCAGAACCGTGCAGACGTTGTTGCTAAGTATCTCCAGAGCCGTGGTGTCATCGTTGATGAGGCTAAGGGTCAGGGTGTACAGGGCGTAACTTCTAACCGTTTGGCTGTTGTTTACGTTAAGTAATTAAGCTACCAATTAGCTAACCTTAATAAGGTTGGTTGACTGAAATAATAAACAGGGATGAATCTTTAAGGTTTATCCCTGTTTTTTTATGTCTTATTTTATTCGTTTCTTACCTAATTATACTTTATTTATCTGTGTAAGAAAAAATATATCGAGTTGTGAAACAGAGCTTCATTTGTAAATTAGACCATAAATAATAGAATACCTCTCTGTTTTATTTTGCCCTTTAATCAATTTAGCGTACCTTTGCATTGATTTCATGTTATCTGATAATGTCAAAGGAAAATAGATTCGACCTTTTAAATAAAATACAATCGCCTGCAGACTTGCGTAAGCTTTCTTTGGATGATTTGCCAAAGTTATGTCAGCAGTTGCGGAAGGATATAATAGAAGAGGTTGCCGTTAATCCAGGTCATCTTGGCTCAAGCTTAGGTGCAACTGAAATAACGGTGGCGTGCCACTATGTTTTTAATACTCCAGAAGATCGTATCGTATGGGATGTCGGTCATCAAGCATACGGCCATAAGATTTTGACGGGTCGTCGTGAGAACTTCTGTAATAACCGTAAGTTAAATGGTTTGATGCCATTCCCTTCTCCTTTTGAGAGCGAGTATGATACCTTTACTTGTGGACATGCCTCTAACTCTATCTCGGCTGCCTTGGGTATGGCTGTTGCTTCTAACCTTACGAAGCAGCATCGTCATGTCGTTGCTATTATTGGCGACGGAGCTATGAGTGGTGGCTTGGCTTTTGAGGGTCTGAACAATGTTTCCAGCCAACCTAATGACTTGCTTATCATTCTTAATGACAATGATATGTCTATTGATAGGGCAGTGGGTGGTATGGAACAGTACTTGTTGAAGCTTGACACCAACGAAACATACAATCGTTTACGCTTCAAGGCGTCACAATGGTTGCATGATAAAGGCTTATTAAATGATGAACGTCGAAAGGGTTTACTGCGTTTCAACAATGCTCTTAAGTCAGCCTTAGCACATCAGCAGAATATGTTCGAAGGTATGAATATTCGTTACTTCGGACCTTTTGATGGGAATAATGTTGAAGAGTTGGTTCGTATTCTTCGTCAGTTGAAGGATATGAAGGGACCAAAACTACTCCATTTACACACCAAGAAGGGTAAGGGATATGAACCTGCTGAGAAGAGTGCGACGGTGTGGCATGCTCCAGGTAAGTTTGACCCAGAGACAGGTGAGCGTATTGTGCAAGACTGTAGCAATGAACCACCTAAGTTTCAAGATGTATTTGGAAAGACGCTATTAGAACTTGCAAAGAAGAATCCTCGTATTGTTGGTGTTACACCTGCCATGCCAACGGGTTGTTCTATGAATATAATGATGAAGGCTATGCCTGACCGTACCTTCGATGTGGGTATTGCGGAGGCACATGCAGTCACTTTCTCAGCTGGTATGGCAAAGGATGGTTTACAGCCTTTCTGTAATATCTATAGTGCCTTCTCGCAGCGTGCATATGATAGTATTATCCACGATGCAGCTATACTCAACCTCCCTGTAGTCCTTTGTTTAGACCGTGCTGGATTGGTAGGGGAAGATGGTGCGACGCATCATGGTGCTTTTGATATGGCTTTCTTGCGTCCAATTCCTAATCTTACCATCGCCTCTCCGATGGACGAACGTGAACTTCGTAGATTGATGTACACGGCACAGTTGCCTGATAAGGGAACTTTTGTGATTCGTTATCCACGTGGTAATGGTGTTTTAACTGATTGGGAGTGTCCGCTGAAAGAGATAGAGGTAGGAACAGGACGTCGTCTTCATGATGGCTGGGATGTTGCTGTATTGAGTATCGGACCTATTGGTAATGATGTTGAAAAGGCTATAAAACTGATAGAGAGTGCTGAATCTCCAAAAACAGAAGGTCATTGTCCATCAATTGCACACTATGACATGCGTTTCTTGAAACCATTAGACGATAAACTTCTTGAAGAGGTTGCAAGTCGTTTCTCACGCATCATAACGATAGAAGATGGTGTACGTAATGGTGGATTGGGTTCTGCTGTTACAGAATGGATGAGCGATCATGGCTATACACCACAGATAACTCGTATGGGTATGCCTGACCATTTTGTAGAGCAGGGAACGGTACAACAGCTACGTGAAATCTGTGGAATAGATCTTGAAAGTATCAAGAAAGAGTTAATTAAGGCTAACTGATAATTTATCACTTACGCCTCACCATCGTTCAAACGAAAAAGAAAAAGAAATGAAAATCATCATAGCAGGAGCATATGCCATAGGAACTTACTTGGCAAAACTGCTTTCTCGTAATATGCAGGATATCGTACTCATGGATGAAAACCCAGAGAATCTGGAGAAGATCAGTAGTGAGTATGACTTGCTAACTATGGAATGTTCACCTACGAATATCAAGGGATTGAAAGAGGCTGGTGTTGAACATGCCGACCTCTTTATCGCTGTTACTCCAAGTGAATCGGGTAATATTGCAGCTTGTGTTATGGCGCATCAGTTGGGTGCAAAGAAGACTGTTGCACGTGTGGACAATCCAGAGTATGTTGAAGAACAGAATAAGGAGTTGTTCCGTCAGATGGGTGTCAGTGATATTATCTATCCAGAAATCCTTGCAGCAAGGGATATTATCAATGGCTTGAAGATGTCATGGGTTCGCCAGCGATGGGATGTACATGATGGAGCATTGGTAATGTTGGGTATCAAATTGCGTGAAACTTGTGAGATACTCAACCGTCCTTTGAAAGATATTAGTGGTCCTGATGATCCTTATCATGTAGTCGCTATAAAGCGTAATGACGAAACGATTATTCCTGGAGGTAATGATACTTTGCAGTTATATGACTTGGTTTATTTCATGACCACAAAGCAGTATATTCCGTATGTTCGTAAGATTGTTGGTAAGGAACATTATGTCGATGTACAGAATGTTATCTTTATGGGCGGTGGTAAGACTGCTGCACGTGCCGTAAAGATGCTGCCTGAATATATGAATGCGAAGATTATCGAACAGAATCCTACTCGTTGCGAGATTCTTAATGATATCTTCAGTGAAGACAGATTGGTTATCAATGGCGATGGTCGTGATATTGGTTTGTTGCAGGAGGAGGGAATCCGTCATACACAAGCTTTCGTGGCATTGACTTCAAATGCAGAAACGAATATTCTTGCCTGTCTTACGGCTAAACGACTTGGTGTTCGCAAAACTGTTGCATCCGTAGAGAACTTTGATTACGTGAATACAGCTGATGGACTTGACATTGGTACGATTATCAATAAGAAAGCACTTGCTGCCAGCCATATTTATCAGATGATGCTTGACGCAAACGTAGCTAACGTAAAGTTTCTTATGTCTATCAATGCTGATGTGGCTGAATTCGTACCAAGTCCAGACTCAAAGATAACCCGAAAGGTTGTAAGAGAGTTAAATCTTCCTAAGGGAGTGACTATTGGTGGACTTGTAAGAAACAAAGAAGGAATGCTTGTTTCTGGTAATACACAGATAGAAGCAGGCGACTCTGTTGTGGTCTTCTGTTATAATGTTGATATGAAAAAGGTGGAGAAATTATTTATTTAACCATGCTTAATCTGAAACTTATTTCCAAGATTCTTGGATCCTTGTTATGGATAGAAGGTGTACTGATGCTCAGTTGTCTATTCGTGTCCTTGTTTTATAATGGCAGTGACGTTATACCATTCGTGTGGAGTATTCTCATAACAGTAGGTGCTGGTTTTATCTTCCGACTGTTAGGTCGTCATGCTGACAATCTTCTTGGTCGTCGTGATGCTTATTTTGTTGTAACGATATCTTGGATTCTTTTTACGATATTCGGTACACTCCCCTTTATGATTAGCGGAGGTATTGGGAGTTTCACTGATGCTTTCTTTGAGGCTATGTCAGGCTTCACAACAACTGGTGCAACGATTATAGACTATCCAGAACATCTACCAAAAGGACTCCTTTTCTGGCGTTCATTGACACAATGGATTGGTGGATTGGGAATAGTATTCTTTACTATAGCCATTCTCCCTTCTATGGTGGGTGGTTCGGTAAAGGTCTTTGCGGCTGAAGCAACTGGTCCTATCAAGAGTAAGCTACACCCACGACTGAGCACAAGTGCTAAGTGGATATGGGTAGTTTATTTGGTTCTGACTACTGCCTGCATTCTATCATATAAGGTATGTGGTATGGGATGGTTTGATGCTTTCAACTATTCAATGACCAGTACTGCGACGGGTGGATTCTCTCCGGAGAGCGGTTCTATCACAACCTTTCATTCTTCAGCAGAGGAGTATGTCTGTGCATTATTCTGTTTCCTATCTGGTGTTAACTTCACATTGCTATATGCCTCGGCAGCAGGATTAGATATTAAGAAGCTCATAAAGAATAGCGAGTTCCGTTTCTATACCACCATGGTACTCTCGTTTGCTATCTTTATTGCTTTTGAGCTTGTTTATCGTAATCATTATGATATAGAGCATGCCTTCCGTAGTGCGCTCTTCCAAGTTGTTTCCTTTATAACAACGACAGGACTTTTCAGCGATGATGCTGCTAAATGGCCTCATGTCACATGGGTTGTCTTGGCTGCTTGTATGTTCTTTGGTGGCTGTTCTGGTTCTACCAGTGGTGGTATCAAGAGTATTCGTGGTGTGATGTTATTAAAGGTGGTGCGCAATGAGTTCCGTCAGATACTACACCCTAATGCTGTCTTACCAATGAAGGTTGATGGAGTGAATATACCACAGTCAAAGCGTGTAACACTTTTAGGTTTCATCGGACTTTATCTTATTCTGACGCTCTTCTGTGCCTTTACAATGATTGCCTTTGGTATTGATAACACGAATGCTATCACAATTACATTGAGTTGTTTGGGTAATGTTGGACCTACATTGGGTATGGAAATCGGTCCTACAATGTCGTGGGCACAGTTGCCAGACTTTGCTAAGTGGATTTGTTCATTCCTCATGCTTGTAGGTCGTTTGGAACTATTTACTGTCTTGGTACTCTTCTCTCCAGCTTTCTGGAAGGAAAACTAAAGGTAAACAAAGGCTATCTTCCTGTCTGACTCGTACGGGAATCACAACTTTTATAGGCTTTTATTACTCCTGTCTTACCAACGATAGTGAATTATTTTCATGAAAAGAAATATTTATTTTCACGAGAAAAAATATTTCTTTTCATGAAGAAAAAGATTTATGATCGTGAAAGTAAATTGTTGATAACTGTAAATGCTTTCTCTATTTACTCTCCTTTGGATGTTATATAGTGTGTTATACGATGTCAAGAGTGCTTTGTTTTTATTTGCTAAAAGGAAACAAAACAATAATAAGAACTATGAACATCAGGTTATAATGCCCCGATTTGGGTATAATGTGGACTCTAAAAACTATCATACAAACTTCTTATCAGTCTTTTAACAGTAATTGTGTTGGAAATAAGTTGATAATGTGTAAATTTGTAACCGATAAACTTAAATATCATAACCAAAACGCACTATAATGAAAAAGAACAAATTATTGATTTTAGTTGTTGCACTTATGGCAACACTATCACTTACTGCTTGTCTGAATGATGATTATGAAGAGCAGGCAAAACGAAACCTCCCAACTGCGGCTGAACTGAAGGCTGCAAGCCATACTATTCAAGGTCTTTATCATGGTAAACTTTCCAGATATGGTCTAAACGAACGGGAACAGATCGAAAGGCAGGATTCTGTCAGTACCACTTGGGAAATCAAAGATGATACAACACTCATCATCAAAAATATCCCAACTAAGATGTTGACAGCAAGTATCATTGATACTAACTTAAAGCAGGCGGTTGAGGCTTTGCCAAATCAGGAAATCAAATGTGCTATTAGCGTGTTCAGCGTGAAACCAATCCTCTTTTATATTGCTCCTTATCGTTTGGATTTAGGTAAGGTTACTTATGGGGGTAAAACTCATGATGTAGCTATAGCTTTCCTTTTCAAGGCTGATTATACCTATGGTGGTTATGATACTGACCGCAAGGTGCTTGGTGCTCGCCTTTTAGAGGCAGGAATAGTTGTTGATGGTGTCTTCGACAAGTCTGTTAGTAAGGGTGCAGATAGCTTCTATCTTGCTTCTGAACCAAGAGTATAAGTTTTATAAGACAATATAATCAAAAGCCCGAGAACATCTATTTGGATGTTTTCGGGTTTATTTTTTTTATAGTATAAGAAGATAATCGTTACCCTTTCTGTTGCGATATAGTTGGATAAGGAAAGTCTGAATGGATAGTGAAACTGTAGAAAACGATAAATAAAAAGAGACTATATTCATCTGTTAGATTGGAATTGTGACAATATTGTAGACTCTTTCTGCCATTCTGTCAGTCTATATCTGTTGGCACATCATTTGTCTAATTATTGGCGAATGACGCTGTCAGTAGCAGCTGAAGACGATATTAGTCTGATGATACTACGACAGACAAGCGTCAATAACTGAATACGAATAATAATAAAATAAAGATATACAATTATGGGAAAGATTATTGGAATTGACTTAGGAACAACAAACTCTTGTGTTGCTGTATTTGAAGGTAACGAGCCAGTGGTAATCGCTAACAGTGAGGGTAAGCGTACTACACCTTCTGTCGTGGGCTTCGTTGAAGGCGGCGAGCGTAAGGTGGGTGACCCTGCTAAGCGTCAGGCTATCACAAACCCAGAGAAGACGATTTACTCTATTAAGCGTTTCATGGGTGAGACCTACGAGCAGTGTCAGAAAGAGGCTGAGCGTGTTCCATTCAAGGTTGTTAATGATGGTGGCTATCCACGTGTACAGATTGACGACCGTAAATATACTCCACAGGAGATTTCTGCAATGATATTGCAGAAGATGAAGAAGACTGCTGAGGATTATCTCGGTCAGGAGGTGACAGATGCAGTTATCACCGTACCAGCATACTTCTCTGACTCACAACGTCAGGCAACAAAGGAGGCTGGTCAGATTGCTGGTCTTAACGTACAGCGTATTGTGAATGAGCCTACTGCTGCAGCGCTTGCTTATGGTGTTGATAAGGCTAATAAGGATATGAAGATTGCCGTATTCGACCTTGGTGGTGGTACGTTCGATATCTCAATCCTTGAGTTCGGTGGCGGTGTATTCGAGGTGCTCTCTAC
>ERZ773197.198-NODE-198-length-50773-cov-14.267006_pt1 | contig 50773 bp, 37 predicted proteins | sample MGYA00580999_ERZ773197 | MGnify/ENA primary metagenome ERZ773197 (study PRJEB29015, sample SAMEA2738166) | human oral metagenome | biome: human oral; feature: human-associated habitat; material: saliva | place: China | collected 2185 ...
GATTCAAGTAAATGGTGGTAAGGCACAACGTATCGTTATCTATTAAGGCTTGATAAACGTCGGATAATATTCCCAAAGGATAGGAAGAACACTCCTCATCCTTGGGAATATGATAATTAATCACATGCTATAATATAAGAAAACTATAATATTTATAAATATATGAAGCATAAATTTACTTTTCTGCCATCCTTTCTTCTCTTAGTGATGGCAATGTTTTGGAGCTCGCTTGCTGCCCATGCGCAAGACGATCAACAGATCATCAAGTTCCATACTAACATTCCTGCTAAGGCTAAAAGTAGTGGAATTACAGCACAGGTATCCTTTGTGTTGGGCGCAAAAGACAATGCAACTACCGTTAGCATCGACTGTGGTTCAGGTGACGAAGAGTTCGATGTGAATAAAACCATAGTAGAGAATGAGAATGGCGAACAGACCATGAAAGGCTCTCTCTACACTGGTACAGTGTCAGATGATGGGTGGGTAACGATTAAGGGCGACCCAGCTAACATCTATTACTTTAATGCCTCTGGTAACGAGATCGACCAGATTGAGTTTAATGACGACCTAAAGCTACAAGTATTAAACTTGGAGCATAACAGCTTAAAGTCACTCAATATTGATAAGTTACAGAGCCTAAGTGTTATCTATCTGCAGGACAATCCGTTCACAGCCGAGACTCCATTGATGATTGGTCGTATGCCTAATCTTATGGTGTTGGAGGTTCCACAGATTGGACATATCTCTCCTAACTTCACACTGAAGAACTTTCCTAAGCTCCGTTCGTTTGACGCCTACCACACACTCAGCCTTAAGGTGGCAGACCCAACAGAGTGTCCTCTGCTGCAGCGTTTGAGCCTTGACATGACAAGCGTGGAGAGTGTAGACCTCTCAAAGAACCCAGAATTGCAGATTCTCAATGTGGGTGACTCTCGTGTAAAGACCCTTGATCTTAGCCATAACCCAAAGATTACGCAGCTCTACATCTCTCACTCTTCTGGAGCAGTCAATACTGACGTGAAGTTTGAGACCATTGATGTGTCTCACTGTCCGAAGCTCTACTACTTCTATTGTGGTGGTAACAACTTGAAAGAGCTTGATTTAAGAAACAATCCAGAACTCTTTACACTCTCTTGCGACCGTAACCTCCTACGGAGCCTTGACGTTAGTCAGAACGTAAACCTATATAGTGTCAACGTAAGATACAACTACATGGACTTTGCGACACTACCAGAACCAGGCAACTGGTTTGAGTATTACCACGAACAAAACCCTATGGAGTTGAACGATACATATAAGGTAGGTGATGTCATCGACCTTAGCAAGCGCGTACTTCGTAAGAACACAAGGACAGATGCGATACTTTATCGTGTTCCAAAGGCCGACCCTACAAAGCCTGTAAAGTTGGATGACAGCTATTACTCATACGAGAATGGTAAGGTAACATTGAAGAAAGCACTTAATGAAGAGGTCTTTGTTCAGTTCAATAATAGCCGTCTTAAAGACTACCCTATCCGTACTGAGAACTTCAGAATAAAGACTGTTGCCGAGTTTGGAAAGGACGAGAAGGCCGTTGAAATGGCAAGTCTTGGATCTGAAGGCGACTCAGTTAACATGTCAGTGGGTATCCTTGGTGCTACTGCAGCTAATCCTGTAACAGTAAAGGTTGACTTAGGTAATGGAGAGACAACGCCGTTCCAGATTAAGGAAGAGCGTCCTGCTACACCTAACATCGCTACTACACGTACTGGCGCAGGTAACATTATTATATATGTTCCACAAGATAAGTACGTAACAAGTCTTGAGTCTAACGGTCAATATATTGATAACATCGACCTCTCTGCACTCACAGAACTTCGCATACTGACGCTGAAGAATGCAAGTCTTACTACTATTGACCTCTCTTACAACAATAAGCTTGAGAAGCTCGACTTATCTAACAATCAGCTAAGACGTGTTGATCTCCGTGGTCCATCATCTTACTTTAATAAGAGTAATTTGACTGATATCAACATTAGTCATAACCAGATTGACTCATTGCTCTACTATACCATCTATGGTGTAACGAAGCTGAATGTAAGTCATAACAATCTGAACAAGCTGGATCTTAAGGATGCCGACAACTTGCGTATGCTTGATATCTCTTACAACAAGTTCACTCGTCTCCTCCTTAACCACAGTGAACTGATAGAAGACGTCAATGTTGCTAACAACGAGTTGACCGAGATTGGAATACCAACCGTTGCACCTGTAAAGAAGTTGAACATCAGTGGCAACTACTTCACATTGGCTAATATGCCTAACGACTTCGGCCTTTCTCGTGGCAACTTCATCTATGCTCCGCAGCACGTTCTACAGATTTCAACCTCTTCACCAGGTATCGACCTCTCTGAACAGTACATCACAAAGAATGGTGCTAAGACTCAGTTTGTATGGAAGAAGAAGGATGGTACACCGTTACAGTTGGGTACTGACTATACCATTACCGATGGTTCTGCTAAGTTCAAGAACCTTGCGCTCGACTCTATCTATTGTGAGATGACGCATGCAGCCTACCCTGATTTCGAAGGCCAGAACGTCTTCAAGACAACATACGTTCATCCTATCGCCTTCCCACAGTATGAGTTGGCTTCATTCACAACGCTCAACCAGACTGACAGCGTGGCGCTTTCTCTCGCAAGCTATGTTCCTGGTAAGTCTGTCTACATCGAATGGGAGGGTAATGGTAACGTCACACAGTATGCACTTGGAGAGACTTACAAGCTCTTCCGAGCTAAGTCAAAGCCAAATACAAAGGTACGTGTACTTGTTGCTGAGCCTGATGATAAGGTGAAAGTCTTCAGTATCTCAAACGTTAAGATGGCCGAAGCTGACTTCACTGGTATGAAGGAAGCAAAGCTTATCGCTGTTACGAATGCAGGACTTACATCTATTAAGCTCCCTGTAGCACCAAACCTTACCGACTTGAACCTTGATGGTAATGAGTTGACAGACATTGACCTGTCACCGTTCCCAAAGCTTTTCTCAGTTTCATTGATTGGTAATAAGATTAAGACCTTCGACTTATCAAAGGCGCCAACCCTTGGTTTTGCTTACCTATCAAGCAACAAGATGAAGGATATCAAGCTTGATAACCCTAAACTTGAGAGCCTTGACTTGAGCGATAACGACCTCGAAAGCGTGTCACTCGACAAGCTTCCTCAGTTAGAGCAGTTGTGGTTGAATGCTAACAAACTTACAAAGGTTGATGTGTCAAAGAATACCAACCTTAGAATTCTCAACGTTGTTGGCAACCGTCTGAAGTTCTCTACAATGCCATTGCCAAGCAACAACGGCAAACGATTCGACAAATACTCTTACAACCTTCAGGCCCCAATTGATGTTAAGTGTGTTAATGGTAAGGTCGATCTCAGCTCTGAGGCGGTTGTTGGAGGTGAGCCTACTACCTACCGCTGGTTCGATGGCAATGTGCAATATGTTGATGGTGTGTTACAAGGAGAAGAGCTTGCAACCAATGACGAGTACACCGTTGAGAATGGTGTAACTACTTTGAAGCTTAGTGAAACCTTCACGAAACTTGTTTGTGTGATGGCGAACGATAACTTCCCTAATGCCCTTCTCCACACAAACTACATCACATTCACTCCTTCAGCAGGCATTGATGCAGTCAGTGCAGATAAGGATGTTAAGATCCAGTTCTACGATGGTGCTATTAATATCCTGGGTGCAAAGAATGCTACAACAGCTATCTACACTATCGATGGTAAGCTCGTTTACCAAGCTAAGATTGCTGACGACAGCACTCGCATCTCCCTCGCTCGTGGTACCTACATCGTACGTGTAGGCAACAAGGCTGCGAAGATTAGCGTTAAGTAAGAACGATAACACGTAAATAAAAAGTCCCCTTGTTGGTTGCTGAACACTTGTTCGGCAAACAAACAAGGGGATTTCTTTGTCTAATTACCCCACCCTATACCCTCTGTCATAAGCAACAAACTAAACTCATGAAAGGCTTGGTCATAAGTTTCTAAAAACCTTTGTTATAAACGTCAGAACACTTCACTATAAGTATCAGAAAACTTTACTATTATCATCTGAGAGACCTTCTTGTAAACCTTTTTCGCTCTACTCCCTCCCTGTACATGCTCGTCAGCGTTCAAGAAGACGCTCTTCTTGCTTCAAGAACATGCCCTTCTTGTATGTAGAAGACGCCCTTCTTGATGCTTATTAGGCGTCTTCTTCTTTGCTACCTATAACCAACTGAATACATGATAGTTACATACTCCGCTTTTATACATATCCCCCTTCTTTATCCCAGACCCTAATACACATCATTGTCAAGACTTTTCAACACGATACAGACAGAATAAATGAGAGACAGAGTAACATAAGGACAAATAAAGACAGAGGAAGTTTTTGAGACAGAATAACATAGGGACGGATGAAGACAGATGATTTTTTTGAAGACAGAATGACATAATGAAAAATGGAGATAGATGATTTTCTTGAAGACAGAATGACATAATGACAAATGAAGACAGATGTATTTTTGAAGACAGAATAACATAATGACAAATGGAGACAAATGATTTTCTTGAAGACAGAATGACATAATGACAAACGAAAACAGAGGATGGTACGAACTACGAATGTCGCGAATAACACGAATGTAAACTATGAAATCAACCATAAACGGGCTTGTGAGGAAGATGAACGAGATATTATATAGATGTGAAACCATATATTATATAATGATGAGCTAACTATTATATAGATGTGAAACTATATATTATATAATGATGAACTGACTATTATATAGATGTGAGACTATATATTATATAATGATGAGCTGACTATTATATAGACGTGAAACCATATATTATATAGAGATGACCTAACTATTATATAGACGTGAAAACATCCTCCCATAGGGGTATCTCGGTAATCACTCCCCTCTCCATTCGGAGAGGGGCCGGGGGTGAGGCCACGCTTACATACGTCTACAAAAACCTATTGACTATCAGGAGAAAACAGGTGTAAAGGGAAGGAGAGGAGGCTACCCTTCTATCCTAACTATTCTTATCACTCTGATTGATAGTCATCTACAAATATTGTACATTGTACCAACAAAAAACTTCAGCGTCCTAAAAATTGTCATAAAAGATTAGCTTATATTCTTTTAAATCACTACCTTTGCACCCACTAAACAATACCTTATGAACTGGTTAATTGATATTTTCTCAACAGCAAAACAGGATACGGTAGCACATATCGTGTTGCTTTATTCGATTGTCATTGCCGCAGGTGTACTACTTGGCAAGATTAAGATTGGAGGTATCTCACTTGGAGTAACCTTCGTTTTGTTCGTCGGCATTGCAGCCGGAAGCATTAAATTCACAGGACCGCTACCTGTGCTAAGTTTCTTACAAGACTTTGGCTTGATTCTATTCGTCTTTATGATAGGTCTACAAGTAGGGCCGGGTTTCTTCGAGAGCTTCGGTAAAGGCGGACTAAAACTTAACATTCTCGCCTCGGTGACAATCCTTCTTAACATCCTCGTGATGTTTGCTTGCTATTTTATCTTCTTCGACACGAAAGAATCAAGTAGCCTTCCTATGATGGTAGGTACGCTCTATGGTGCCGTAACAAACACCCCTGGTCTTGGTGCAGCGAATGAGGCTTTACACAACGTCTTTAAGAACGGGATGGACTTCGACATCACTTCTGGTTATGCCTGTGCCTATCCTTTGGGTGTCGTAGGTATTATCGGTGCAACAATTGCTATACGCTATATCTGTAAGGTAAACCTCGAAGAAGAGAATGAGAAGCTGAATGAGGAAGAAGCAGAGAACCCAAATGCAAAACCTCACACCATGTATTTGAGGGTACAAAACGCTTATATCGCAGGCCGAAAGCTCAAAGAAATATCAGAGTTCCTCAACCGCGATTTCGTTTGTACACGTCTTATGCACAATAACGTACTCAGTGTTCCTACATTAGACAATGTCTTTGAGTTGGGTGATGAGATACTTATCGTTAGTGCAGAGGTTGACGCACAGGCTATCCAAGCCTTCATTGGTCCAGAGATTGAGGTAGACTGGCACGAGGAAGACCAGCCTCAACCACTCATTAGTCGCCGTATTATCATCACCAACAGCTCTATCAACGGTAAGACTTTAGGTAATCTACATTTCCGTTCAGTCTATGGCGTGAACGTGACACGTATCATCCGCCAAGGTATGGACCTCTTTGCGGGTCGTAACCACCGCTTTATCGTTGGCGACCGCATCATGGTTGTTGGTCCAGAAGAGAATGTAAACCGTGTTGCAGAGATGATGGGTAACTCCGAGAAACGCCTCTATGCGCCAAACATCGCAACTATCTTTATCGGTATCATGGTAGGTATTCTCTTTGGAAGTCTACCTATCAGCATCCCTAACATGCCTGTAGCTATGAAGCTCGGCTTGGCCGGTGGTCCGCTGATCATAGCCATTCTCTTAGGTCGCTTCGGTCATCGTATAGGTCTTGTCACCTATACAACGACATCAGCCAACCTGATGTTACGTGAGATGGGATTGGCCCTCTTCCTTGCCTCCGTGGGCATCAAGGCTGGTGCAGGGTTCTGGAATACGGTTATTCAAGGAGACGGTTTGAAGTATGTTTACACTGGTTTCCTCATCACCATCATCCCAATTCTTATCGTAGGAACCATCGCACGAATGAAGTATAAGTTCAATTACTTTACAATCATGGGTATGTTGGCAGGTACCTATACCGACCCTCCAGCATTGGGTTACGCTAACTCCATCTGTTCAAGCGAGGCTCCAGCTGTCGGATACTCAACTGTTTATCCGCTCAGTATGTTCCTAAGAATATTTATGGCACAAGTGATAATACTCTTCTTCTGCCATCCTTAAAATGAGGAACAGTATTATTTAGAATAAAAAAGAGTTGGGTGTATCAGCAATCTGATGCACCCAACTCTTTTTGATTATCCACGAGAAAGAAAGAAGAAAGCAACGGTCTCCATCATAGAACGACTAAATCATGTTGTCAAATAAAGATGATAGATAATTCTGTAGTTGCTTAACCCCTATTTGAGAAAAGTTTTGTAAATTTGCCTTTAGATTATAGATTGACTGCGACAAAGACCCTATAAGATAGATGAAGAAAGCAAGAACATACGGTAAAATACAAGGATGGGTAGCCTGCCTACTCCTTCTGCTGTGTGTCGCTTGTAGTTCGCCCAACCAGAAAGAGGTCGACCTCTACAATGACAAGGCCTACGCTCTCCATTACCGCAACCTTGACTCTGTCACAATCTATGCTAATAAAGCCTATAACTTAGCGAAGAACTATGACGCAGGAAAGGCAGAAGCACTGAACAACCTTGCCTTCGTCGACTTGATGAAGATGCGCTTTACAGCAGCTAACGCTAAGCTCGATTCCGTATTAAAGATTACTGATAACCAAGTAGAACTGCTGGTTGCTGATATCCAGTTGATGCGTCTCTGTCAGCGTGAGTCGCTCAATAAGGAGTTCTACGACTACTATGAAAAGGCACAGAAAAGACTTCATCGTATTGAAGAAGACGAAGCACTGCTCTCTCCTCGTCAGCGACGTCGTATGGTCTATGCCCGCTCTGAGTTTGCTATCGTTACCTCCACCTATTATTATTATGTAGGTTTGGAACAGCCATCCATCAAAGCCATCCACCAGATAAACCCTGATGGAGAGATTCAAACAGACATAGCACAGCTGTTGGCCTACTTCTATAACATCGGCTCGGGTGGTATTATCAATACGAACACACAGAAAGCTATTGAACAAAAGGAGTTTGAGTATCTCATACGCTGCTATATGCTTGCACGACAACACAATTTCCCTTATTGGGAGGCAAACTCCTTACAGGCTATCAGTGAGCTGATTGTGAACGATAAGAGTCGGGAGACACTGATGCACGATAACCTCCCCTCGTTCCAATACATCAATCTTGATAATATGCCTGATAGCCTCCTTGCAGGTAACTTGGCACAGCGTTCGCTGCATATCTTCCAACGTTATGGGGATGTCTATCAGACGGCAGGTTCTTATCGAACCTTAGCTTCATGCTATTGGCAGATTAAAGACTATCGTTCAGCTATCATTTGTCTGAATAAGGCATTACACAACAATCCTGCTATAAAGCAGGCTCCAGACCTCGTTGCGTCTATCCGTGAGCAGTTGAGTGTAACTTATTCGGCGATTAACAACAAACAACAAAGTGATTATAACCGTAATATCTATCTTGACTTACAGGACGAAACGCGACAAGACAGGTATCTCACCTCACGTGCGGAACAATTAGAAAACACCTCACAACAGCTTAACCTCATCATTATTGCTGTGGCTCTTTCTATCATCATCGTATTGGGGTCGCTCGTTCTCTTCCATTACCTCCGTAGAAGAAAAGATACACAAGGGTCGTTAGACGACCTCCTTCAGCCTCTTGAACAATGGCGACAACAGAACGAACAGCACATGGCGGAGTTGGCTGAACAGTATGAAGAGATATCCGAACAACTGGATATCAATAAGTTACACCTCACTGATAATAAACGTAAGAACCTTGAACAAAGGGCTAAGATATCACTCGTAAACGGTGTTATCCCACTCATCGACCGTATGTTACATGAGATAGAAAGACTCAAGAAGGGCGGTGAAAGTGAGACTGTAAAGGCTGAACGTTACACCTATATACGAGAGTTGACGGATAAGATTAATGAATTAAACGCTGTACTCACAGAGTGGATCCAACTCAGACAAGGACGACTGTCGCTACACATCGAGAGCTTCCCTGTGCAACAGGTGTTCGATATCGTGAAGAAAGGACGTATGGGTTTCCACATGAAAGGTATAGAACTACGTGTAGAGCATACCAAGGCTATTGTCAAAGCCGACCGTGTTCTGACGCTTTTCATGGTGAATACCTTAGCTGATAACGCCCGTAAGTTTACAGAGAAAGGCGGGAAAGTGACGATTACATCTACCGAAGCACCAGACTATGTAGAGATAGCTGTTAGCGATACGGGCTGTGGACTCACAGAAGAAGAACAGCAACATATCTTCGACCATAAGCCTATTCATGACCAGAAAGACAGTTCATCGCATGGCTTCGGACTGATGAATTGTAAGGGTATCATCAATAAGTATAAGAAGATTAGCCAGATATTCGCTATCTGTGAGATTGGCGTTGAGAGTAAGAAAGGCAAGGGTAGCCGCTTCTTCTTCCGTCTGCCAAAGGGTATCAGCCGTGTCTTGTTGGCCTTCCTCCTTGCTACTGCTTCCTTATTGACTGCTCAGGCTCGACCAACAAGGACCTATGATAAGGCTGCAGCACTTGTAAAGAAGGATTACACCACGCTTGCGGCTATCTATGCCGACTCGGCTTATTTCTCTAATATCAATGGTTCATATAGTAAGACGTTGGCTTATGCGGATACTTGTCGATACTACCTTAATAAACGCTATCTACAGCTTCAGCCTAAAGGAAAGGAACTGATGAAGCGACTTGGGAGCCTATCTATTGTCCCAGCAGAGATTAAATGGTATCATGATAGTATCCCGATGAACTATGGAATTATCCTCGATATACGCAACGAGAGTGCTGTTGCGGCACTTGCCTTACATGAGTGGGACCTTTATAAATATAATAACTCTGTCTATACCCACCTTTTTAAGGAGCGTTATGCCGATAACTCATTGGGCGAATACTGCCGAATGATGATGAAGTCGGAGACCAATAAGAATGTGGCTGTGGCCCTTCTCGTGCTCTTCCTACTATCCATCCTACCAGTGTATTACGTGATGTATTATCGTCACCGCCTTGTCTATCAGTTCTGTTTGGAACGTGTAAGACAGATAAACACTATCCTCCTTAGCGATGTAAGCGAAGAAAACAAACTGAGAGAGGTTGAGAAAGGGGTGAGCGACAGATTTCCTGAACGATTATTGGCCATCGTCAACCAGATTAAGGAGGCACTTGTCGCATCGGTGGAAGAGAACCAGAAGAGCCAGTCTGATATCGAACTACTCGAAGATGAGGTGCGTTGTGTGGAATATGAGAACGAGCGTTTGCACATTAGTAATAGTATTCTTGACAACTGTCTGTCTACGCTGAAACACGAGACAATGTACTATCCTTCACGTATTCGCCAGCTTGTCGACGAAGCTGATGGTCAGCTTGAAGCGATTGACGAGTTGGCTATCTATTACAAGGAGCTCTATCAGATTCTTAGTCAGCAGGCTATGAGCCAGATTGAGGCCGTGAAACTTGTGTCGCGCCCTGTGGATATCACGACTTTGGTGAGCCCTGCAAAACTGACGACAGCCTTTGAGTCACCACTTATCAATGGTGACCCTGTCTTCCTGGCCTACTTATTTGATATCTTATACCTTATTAATAATAACCAACCACTGACGGTCACTGCCGAAGAGCATCAGCCGGGTTACGTGACCTTACACGTCATCATGTCTTCGCTGTCACTCTCTGATGATGCTTGTCGCAACCTCTTCCAACCATCTGCCGACCGTTTGATGTTCTTCATCTGCCGACAGATTGCCCGCGACAATGGCGAGGCTACAAATAAACGTGGCTGTGGTATCTCAGCTAACGAGACACCAGAGGGAGTGAGAATAGATGTGGTCTTGGCAAAAGCAAATTAAGAAACAAAATAAAACAAAATATATCTATGGAGAAGTTTAGAGTCATTATCGTTGAAGACGTACCCTTGGAATTAAAAGGAACGGAGGGTATCTTTAGAAACGAAATACCAGAAGCGGAGATTATCGGAACGGCTGAAAGCGAAGTTGCCTATTGGAAACTAATTAAGCAGAACCTACCCGACCTTGTGCTACTCGACCTCGGATTGGGTGGTTCAACAACGGTAGGCGTAGAGATATGTCGCCAAACAAAGCAGACCTATCCGAACGTGAAAGTACTTATCTTTACAGGTGAGATACTGAATGAAAAGCTGTGGGTCGATGTTCTTGACGCTGGTGCTGATGGCATCTGCTTGAAGAGTGGCGAACTACTGACACGTGGCGACGTGGCAAGTGTCATGTCGGGTAAACGAATGGTGTTCAATCAACCTATCCTTGAAAAGATTGTGGGTCGATTCAAAATGAGCGTGAGCGGTCAGCTAATGCACCAAGAGGCGATGGTCAGCTACGAGATTGATGAGTATGACGAACGCTTCCTTCGCCACCTTGCACTCGGCTATACTAAGGAGCAGATAACCAACCTGCGTGGTATGCCTTTCGGTGTAAAGAGTTTGGAGAAACGACAGAACGAACTCGTACAGAAGCTCTTCCCTGATGGTAACAATGGGATGAGCGTCAATGCTACGCGCCTTGTAGTAAGGGCATTAGAACTGCGTATTATCGATATCGACAATCTCCACGCTGATGAGGAATAAGTTAGGATATATTGTCTTAGTACTTCTCGTTTCCCAACTGGCATTGATACTGCTTTCATGGCTTGTTACGGCAGCTTTTCCTGAGCTCCCAATGCGGTCTGTATTGAGTAGTGAAGGTATCAGATGGTTCTTTGGCTCATTTGTCAGCAACCAACTATCACCACTGCTTATCTACTTTATTATGGCGGTGATGGCAGTGGGTGCGTGTGTTCGTAGCCGCCTCTATGATGCGTTACGTGAGACATTATCCAACACGAGAAGTAGCCTAACAACATCTTCTATCCATCAGCATAAAGTCCATTATCGTGAGAAAGTTGGTCTACGCATAGCTTTGGTCGAGTTTATCGTCTATGTTATCATCATGATTCTCCTCACTGCTATTCCCCACGCTATCCTCCTAAGTGTGACAGGACAGCTATTCCCCAGTTCCTTCTCGTCCAGTTTTATACCTTCCTTATCGCTCATCATCATCATTATGTCACTTACCTACGGTGTGGCAAGTGGTACGATTGACAGTGTCGCAAAGATGCACAAGGTCCTTGTTGGTGGTTTGGAGGTTGGCTCAAGACTCGTTCCTACCTACGTTGTCGGCATTCAACTCTATATGTCGATAAAGTATGTATTCATCTTATAAACTCCATGTAGATTGATATTGGTTTGCAAACAGACTGCGAGGGTATGATGCTGTCTGTTTGCAAACCTTTTTGGCTCTTCAGATATTTGGAATGATAAGGATGTAGCCTAAGCTTTGGTCTCTAATGAAATCTCACACAGAGAAAAGGAGAGTACGGAGTTTTTTTAACACAGCACAGTAACAAGAGATTCGTTGGAGAGCTTATCTCTCACAGAACTCACAGATTAAACAGAAGCCTTTCAGCGAACAGGGGGAACCCACAAACGCCGATTGACGGCGACAGATATCACAGAGCGTTATAGCTAATGTTGGCTGTAACGTTCTGTGCTATCGGTTGACTTAATGTCTCTGTGCCCCCTTTATGAAATCTGTTCTTCTGTGTAACTCTGTGAGAAAAAGAATACAAGAGATTCGTTGGGAATATTATCTCTCACAGAACTCACAGATTAAACAGAAACCTTTCAGTGAACAGGGAGAACCCACATACGCTGATTGACGGCAACAGATTTATGTCTATTCATCAACACCTAACACCCATCACCCACACCCATCTTTAGCAATAACGCTCTGTACTATCGGTTGACTTAATGTATCTGTGCCCCCTTTGTGAAATCTGTTCTTCTGTGTAACTCTGTGAGAAAAGAACACAAGAGTCACGTAGGGGTACCTCTCACAGATTGAACAGAAACTTTTCAGCGAACAGGGGGAACCCACAAACGCCTGCAAGCAGGTATTATGTCTTTTATCTATAACAAATCACAAGGAGCTACCACCTTCTGATTTGGATCCATACCTCGCCTTTTCATTAACTTTCCAAGTCCAAACACATGGTAAGACTTAATCGGTTTGGGCGTAGCGAGTTGAATACCAAATTGGTCTTTGTAAATATCGTATATAAGTTCTGAACAATAATATTTATTATTATTGAACTTAAAGGCTAAATCATACTTCTTACCAAGATATTTAGCATACCTAATCTTAACGGGTTTGTTAAGTACTCGTCTCCTCTTATACTTACCAAACTTTCCTCTACTAATCCATTTCTTAAGTGGGGTGAGCTTAACGACATTAGAGGCTTCAAGCACATAGACTTTACCGCCTTTTTCTACTATCACTCCACAATGTGACCACGGCGAATTAGTCGCTAATTGAATAAAAGGAGACTGATTACTTTGTGACACTTGAAAGATTAAATCTCCCTCTTTGAAATCATTTACTATCCGTGGTGTATGCTGTGCATATACTGCTATAGCAATGAGTAGTAACATGATTATTGTATTAAACTTTTTCTTCATTCTTTTCTTTATTTGTTAATGCTGCTTTTATAGGTAATCCTAATAGGAATCGACAATACCAAGCAGGTTATACTTAGACCTATGAATATTGCGCGTAGAACCAAGTTGTCCCTAACCCTTATGCTGTCTAAGCTGTGAGGAAACCTTTTTGCTTTCATCTTCAAGGTCTCTATACTACCTAAACTGACTATATTCATGTTGACCATTTCACCTTCAAACGAGATGATAATATCTCACTAATTATTAACGCCAATCTACCTCTTAAAACACGAAAATAGTTTTATTTATCGTTGCTGTCACTTTTAACATTTCGTGTAAGTCATTACTTACTAACCAGTTAACATCCACATTTGCATGACAGGAATGACAGCAAATTTATTTTTCATCAAAATCAAGCTTTGGGATGACCGCCCTCAAAATTGCTATTTTGGGCATTCTCCACCAGTCCCTTCATACCTTATCTCCACTAATGAATGTCATTCGAAATATAATGTTGCCAACAACTCATTTTCAAGACATCCCCACCCTAACCACCAAGAACTCTACTCCCAAAGAGCCATGAGTACTAATGGAAAGCAACTACCTAAATCCACATTGTCATGAACAACGAGGAAAACGATGTATCTTAATCCTTGTTTTAATGGAAAATGCTCTAAGAGTTACTACTTTTGAACACGACACAATCATCAATCAGTCTTTATCCTTGTTCTAATGGAGGTTACGCTCGGCGTTATGAACATTTTTCCAAATCTTCGGCAGTATGCAGGTGTCTTAATCCATGTTCTAATAGAAGAAGCCCTCGGAGTTCCTAATTGAGTTCTTATAAATTTAATTTATTCTGGAACACTCATATTTACTGCATATATAATAATATACAATATTGCATAAAATAGTAATACAAATAACCATTTAAGATATTTATAAGCTTTTCTCATATCTAAATATCTTATATTTTGCAAATCTATATCCAGATGCAGGAAACATCGATTTCTGCTTGAAATCAGAAACCCATTGTTCACCATTCCATATTGCTATATGCCCAAAGATATGGTTTTTAATAGCAGGAAATACGATTATATCACCTTTCTTATAATCTTTTGTATCTATTACCTTAAAACCATATTTCGGTAATACTTTAGAATAATAATACGCTGGATAAATTCCTATTGGACATCCTCCTGCTTGCATAGCCCGCATAACAAACCATGCACAACAAGTATGTGACCTACTTAGTGCATTATTTGTGACATATACAGCCGTCTTCTCTGGATTATAACTAAAATTTCTACTCCATATAACAAGAACGGATATCAGAATAATTACTATTGATAAAATCTTTTTCATTATTTAATTGAATCTAATTTATTCATACTATATTATTTGCTATCTTGCACCACAGAACTTGCTGTCATCTTAGTCCTTGTTCTAATGGAACATACTCACAGAGTTCCTGATTGAGTTCTTATAAATTTAATTTATTATGGCATAGACATATTTACCATATAATTTCTAATTTCGTTGTTTGATAGATACATTTAATAAATCATATATACAGGCATCTACATAAATATCAGAGTTTGGAGATTTAATCTCTACGAAATCATGATCTTTAGTGAAGTTCTTTAATCTATTATTAAAACTAAAGATACTACTAACTAATGAACATAAGTTAATCCCAGCAAAAGTTACATCTCCAACTACAGGATAAGCTGTAGCATCTATATGATTTACTTGAAATGCATAATTACATACAGAAGCTAATACTTTAGCATACAATACACAATGAGCATTAGTTTCCTTCTTAAATGTAACTGGGCTACATTTGTCAGAAAACTTTAATGTCTCAGCAGTTAGCTCAATGCTATAATCAATTATCTCATCTTTAGACATGTTTTTTGTCTTAGACTTAATAATTTCTTTTTGAAACTTTGGAATAGTTATTGAACCATCTCTATTATGGCTTTTTACTAATCCCAAACGAAGAAAAGGAATAACCAAACTTATTAGTAAGATAGTAATCAATCCTCTTTTGAGTAATTTATTTTTAACTCCTATATTAATTAAGTAGATAATAACATATAATACTAATACTACTATTATTAATAAAGGTACTAAAAATAAAAAACTCCATCCAAAATCACCATAGTGTTGAAATGAATAATCTAATTGTTCACCCATAATATAATTGTTATTGTTGTTTATATTTTCCTAATTTAATATCTCTAATCCTTGTTATAATGGAAGGTAGTCTCGGAGCGCTTTGTGTGGCACAAAGAAGACTGCAAAGTATTTGTCTTAATCCTTGTTCTAATGGAAGATACTCTCGGAGTTACATTTCCTCCATTCGGAAAGTCATACATGGAAGAGTCTTAATCCTTGTTATAATGGAAGGAACTCTCGGAGTATTTACAATTGGTTCAAAACTCAAAACCTAAAGGAGTCTTAATCCTTGTTCTAATGGAAGATACTCTCGGAGAAGTATGGTGTATTTAGAACAGAAAGTTTATCCGAGTCTTAATCCTTGTTCTAATGGAAGATACTCTCGGAGCAGAGGTAACGAGACGGTAACCGTCTCTTCTATTCGTCTTAATCCTTGTTCTAATGGAAGATACTCTCGGAGGGTTAGGGGCGTGAAGGCTTTGTTTCAGGCAGGGGGAGAGTAGTAAGACTTATAAATCTGAGTTTTATTAACAGAAATTAACTACTTTCTAAGCGGGTGCAAAGGTAGTTATTTTTGGGCAAAATGTCAAGGAGCGCAGGGTTAAATAACACTAATCAGGAGCGGGAAAACTTATAAGTTCGTTCCTACCTGATGTTTCCAGAAGCGGGAGGTGATATCCTCGAAGGAGCCATCTGGACATCGGCGGTACATCCGCTGATTGGTGCGTGGGGAGTCGAGGCCACCGAGATGGCGGAGATAGGGCCCCACTTTGATATAGTCGAAACGCTGTTGGTCGATGAGTGGGGAGATTGCTGTGCGCCCAGTGTACCAACCAACTTTCAGTCCCGCATGGTTCTGTCGCACGTGTTCAGCGAGCCTGTCGACCTCAGCTGGGTCGCCATCGCCCCCCATAAATCCCACACATGTTATCGTGTCTTTCGCTTCATGAATCAGTGCAGACAATACCTCTGTCGTCAGGTCATGTCCCCTATCCGCCCACAGGAACTGACTATGGCAGCCAGGACAGTGACACGGACAACCAGACACGTTAATGGCAAGGGTCACCTCATCGGGGAACTCCTGAAAAACAATATCTGTATTTATATAATGAAGCATTACTATCTGACTCTAAACGATAAAACACACTCACGTTCAAGGGGTTATATTCATCCGCATAACAGCGTCCCCTATCCTATCGAACGGACGACAATCTAGCTTACAAAGATATAAAGAAAGTATTAAACACAACAGAGTTTATGCAAAAAAAATAAAAAAGAAACAAATGTTATAGGGGGTGAGAAGAATAAAAACGAAATACTTTTTTGTAAAAGAAAATTATATCCTTACCTCCAACAGAGGCCTAATTGGGTTTGAGAGGAGGCCTTTCTGCGTGAGAGAAGACGCCCTTCTTGACCCTTGAAGGGGCCCTTCTCGACCCTTATTAGGTATCTTTTACTTTACCACCACATAACTTCTTTATAACAAAAGAGTTACAAGAACATTAAAGACTACTTTTCTCTCTTATTTTCAACACGTATTGCACCGATTTATGTAAAGTAATTTCAAAATAACAAAGCAGCAAGATAAGACATCACAAAGCCTCATCCTATTCTCCCAAGTGACGTTCCCATCATTCTTTATAACCGCAGCCACTGGTCAGGCACAGACTTTACGTTGCGCCTAAACCCATCCTTTCGCCCTCCTCCCTTTGCCTCTATGCGTCAAAATTCATGAAGGTTTTATCGTGGCAAAGTAGCTTTTCATGGAACAAACAAGTACGCTCTTCGCACACATAGAGAACACATGAAAAGCTGTATAGACAACCGAGTCCATAGAAAGTAATGCCGCTCATCGACAAAAGCAACCAACGATTTTGTTTGGCTACAACACCTCCATAACTCCTACTCGTAAACAGATTACAATGCCACACAGCGAGAAGAAAAACCTTCCACTACGCACATTGAGCCCCTCCTTACCATGGTTGGCCCATCACTCCCTCGTCAGTAAGAGCAAATAAAAGGCTCGGTCAGCGCTCTAACCAAGCCTTTGGCATAACATTACAAAAGATATATTGAAGGCTAACGACATAGCCTCTCCAATTATTAGGCTAATGAAAACGAACACACAACATGCCATGTAAGGATTGAAGGAAACCACCCCAGCCACGCTGCCTTCTCGTCCTTATCATCGTAAGCAGCGCATGTAAGGACTAAAGAAAGCCACCCCAGCCACGTAGAATCCCCCTCCCCTGTCAAGGAGAACAGGGCATACGAGGACTAAGAAGGTCACTCCATCCACTTAGAGATCTCTCCTTTATCAAAGAGAATGCGCCATGTAGGGATTGAAGGATACTCACCCCTGCCTCGTAGAATCCCCTCTCCTATCAAGGAGAACAGGACATACGAGGACTAAAAAAAGTCACTCCATCCTCTTAGACCCCTCTCCATTAATAACATAAGCAGGGCATATAGGGGCTGAAGAAAGGCCCTCCAGCCACTATACACATTGTTCGTGTGCCCATAGAGCGTGTTAGTTACTTCTTGGGTTCTGCTCTAAGTTGCCCTTATAAGCATTGATAGCCGACTGCGGAATAAAGTAGATTACACGGTAGTCGGTCGCTGGGATGTCAACCATCGGCTGATGTGGACCAGGGAAGCGACGTGTTAGTGTATCGCCATTACGGAACACGTCGTAGCTACGCTCAGCCTCAAAGGCAAGTTCCAATTGGCGTTCTTTGTCCACTAAAGTCTTTGCCGTAGCGGCCGTAAACTGTGCACTCGTATAGCTACCACTCACGATAGCACGCTCACGGATAGTGTTCACGTCGGCCATCGCACTACTGATGTTACCCAACTTCACGTTAGCTTCAGCACGATTGAGGTACATCTCATCAAGACGAGAGATGACAGGCGAGTACAACTGGTTCTCCTTACCACCCTGACGAGAGCATTTCACCACGTAAAACATAGGATAAACGCGGTTAAGCTTCATCTGATAATCAAGCACACCACGGTAGGTATGCCCCTGATAGTTTATCGAGTAGAGGCGTTGCGCAGGGTCGATAGGTGTCAAAACAAGCGGTGTGGTGTGTCCTGTCCCCGTCGTATCGCATGTCAGACTATTGTCTGGCTGTCGTGTATAACGCAGTTGCACGTAGTTGAAGTTCACCTGATTACCGCTCGCATCATAGACGTTCTTGATGAAACGGAACACTGGGACGTACTTATCAGTCTTATCCTTTACATACTGAGGCTCAATGAATTGCGCACGAATATCAGTATATTTCTTATTAAACCAATCATTCTGACCCGTCTCATTGAGCAAGTCGAGATATTTAGCCGAGGCATACATCTCTCCCCAACCCATACCGCCAATATTCGAATACATACCGCCGATGGTGTAATAATAGTCCCAACCAGGAAATTCGGAGTCTACCCTCTTCACCACAAAGATGTTTTCAGGGTTGTTCTCAGGCTCCAGCGTGTTGCTAACACCATAGTCTTTACGACTTAGCAGACTAAACTTACCAGAGTCAATCACCTTCGTTGCGTACTCAACACTCTTCTGTGCGTAGGCCGTGTTAGGGTTTTCATAGGTACCACTCATATAGAGGTAGACCCTACTCAACATTGCCCAAGCAGCTTCCTTAGATGCGAATATACAGTGTTCCTCGCCATGTATGTCCTCAGTCATCAGTGAAGCCGCCTTCTCCAAGTCGCTAATAGCCTGCTCGTAAGTCTCCTTCACGGTTGAACGATTAGGTAAGACAGCATTAGCAGGGTCGTCAGGAGTACCGTTGACAATCGGCATACCGAGGTTCTTCTCAGGGTTCTGAGCGTACGGTCTACCGTATGCACGACAGAGATAGAAGTAGATCATGCCTCGTAAATAGTAACATTCGCCCAGCTGAGTATCCGTAGTAGTATTCTTACCTTCGGGGATTGCCTTAATAATATTAGATGCTTGAGCAACGACCTTATAGCTGAAATCCCAGAAGTTCTGTAGCCTGTAGTTGTTAGGAGTGCGTGAGTAAGAGATAAACTCATAGAAAGCATCGGTAGAAGTACCACGTATCATGATATTATCTCCAGCGTATTCACCACATCTATACATAGGGTCCGACCATGTTTTTAGGTATCCATAGCATCCCTTCAGCAGTGCAGGAAAACTCTCGTCGATGTTCTTTGTCATGGCATCCTCATCCATCATATATTCAGGATGACGCTCAACACTACACGAAACCATTGTGATAGCTGCCAAAAGCAGCAGATATATTTTCTTCATGATAGACTCTTTTGTTTAGAATGTAACATTAACGCCAAGCATAAACTTACGTACGGAAGGATAGACACCAGCGCCAGTAGAGATAGAGAGAGCTGTCGAACGCTCGCCAGAGGCATTGCGGCCACTGTCAGCAGCAGGCAGTTCTGGATCAACACCAGAGTAGTCAGTAATGCAGAAGAGGTTTTCTCCGCTTACATACACACGTAAAGCCTTAACGACATCACTCTTAAGATGGAAGTTATAACCCAAGGTTAGAGAGCGAAGCTTTAAGAAGTCGGAGCTTTCTAAGTATCTTGTAGATGCCTTGTTAGCGTTAGAAGGGTTATTGTATGCGGCTGCTGGGTGAGTAGCAATGTCTCCCTTCTGTCTCCAACGCTTCCATCCTTTCTGCAGACTGAACTGGTTACGGTCGGTATAGGCACCATCTGAGTCGTACTCCTGTCGTGAGTAGTTATAGATAGAAGCACCCAAAGAATAGCCAAACACGGCATTAAAGTCGAAGTTCTTATAGGTAAGTGTGGTAGAGAAGCTACCGAACACGCTTGGAGTAGCCCGTTTGTCGAGGGCTATCTGGTCGGCTTTAGCATAACTCTTCGTGATGACCCGCTCGCCATTAGCATCTGTTGTGTACCATTGTGGAGCACCCGTCTCTGGGTCAACACCAGCCCATTCGCGCAGGTAATAAGTGTCGACACTCAGTCCGGGACGTAACAACGTGTTAGCAGAACCCGCTATACCATCGCCTACAATGATTTGGTCTCTACCGCTATACAGCTTCTTTATCTTGTTAGAGTTGGTCGACAGGTTAGCATCAACAGTCCATGTAAGGTCCTTCCCCTTGATGATGTCGGCCGAAAGTGTTGTCTCAAAGCCCGTGTTTGTCAGCTCACCAATATTCTGCCAGATACTTGTCACACCAATAACACCTGATATAGGCACAGCGAAAAGCAGGTTACTCGTACGCTTGTGATAGAAGTCGAAGGTCATACGAAGGCGACGGAACATATTAAGGTCGATACCTACACCGGTCGTAAAGCTCTTCTCCCACGTTAGTTTCTTGTTCGCTAACTGAGCGATGACAGCACCCGGTTTCTCGTTATAGTTGGCTCCTAAGCTGTATAACCCATATTGTGGATAGAGGCTGTTAGGTCGACTACCCACCGAGCCATAGGATGCGCGCACCTTCAGATAGTCTATGCAAGGCACCTTAAACCACTTTTCTGCCGTAGCTACCCAGCCCCCACTGACCGAGAAGAACGTACCGTAGGCTGCATCCGAACCAAAGTTACTTGCGCCGTCTGTTCTCAATGACAGTTGAAGGAGGTATTTATTAGCATAGTCAGCATTGAGGTTAGCGAAGAAAGACTGCACTGCCCACTCGTATTTATTACCTCCCACCGACTCAGGTGTCGACGTGATGTCGAGTTGTGCAAAGCCTGGAACAAGTCCTGTCCCACTACCATTATGATAACGATACTCGCCATCATTAAACTCATAACCGAGCATTAAGAAGCCATGATAATCCCCGAAGCTGCGTGTCGCTTTGATTAACTGGTTCGTATAACGGCGTGTGTTCGTACTGGTACTCTCGCTCACACGACCCTTGTCCTCCGCTCCCGACGTACGAGGGTCTACATAGCTCTTGTCAAGGTGGGTACTCCAACGATAACTGTTCACTGATGAGAAGGTCAGCCAGTCAGTGAGATAGATATCGAAATCGAAGTTTCCATTAAATGAATAAGAGTCATACTTGCTCCAATTATACTGTAACTCATAGAGATAGTTAGTAGAGTTACTGTTCACCCAAGCCGATGATCTATTGCCGACAATCTTCCCGTTTTCATCGTAAGGGCTATCCCATGGCAGCATAGAATACATAGAATAGGTGGAGCGTTGGCGGTCGTCAATAACACCCTTACTACCATTCAAGGACGGACGAATAGCTATCCATGAGAATGGTTTGAAGTTTAGTTTCATCATGGTGTTATATCTCGTGAAGTCATATCCACGTACTGCACCATCTTCCTTATAGACTCCACCAGTGAAGACAGCACTCAACTTATCTCCACCACTATTAATAGTAAGGTCGTAGTTCTGTACGTTTCCCGTGTGAGTAGCCAGTTTCCACCAGTCGAAGTTACTATCCCTCAGTTGTTCATTCCATCGTGGGAAAGCAATCTCGGCAGCGTTGGTAAACGACTTATAGTAGTCGTATAGCTCGGCACCATCCATCATCTTGACCTTTCCATTATTCAAGGTTGAGAGGCCCATCTTGGCTGAGAAGGTGATTGACGTCTTACCAGCTCGTGCGCCTTTGGTCGTCACCACGATAACACCATTAGCTCCTTGCGAACCATAGATGGCTGTGGAAGCAGCATCTTTCAGTACGGTGAGCGACTCAATATCGTTTGGATTGATGTCGCCAGGGTCCTTTCCAACGATGACACCATCGATGACCCAGAGTGGAGCCGTACTGCCATTGATAGTAGACTTACCACGCACAATGATTGCACCAAACGACCCCGGCTTGCCAGAACCAGGCATAACATTCATGCCAGGTATCTTTCCTGTGAGCATGTTAGTGACGTTTGCGGTCGTTACATTCGTCAGTTCCTTATTGTCAATACTCTTCAGCGAACCCGTCAGACTGTTGCGTTTCTGCGTGCTATAGCCCACCACGACCGTTTCACTAAGCATTGTGGAGGTAGCGACAAGGCTAATTGTCATATTCTCAGCAGCCCTCACCGTCTTCTTCTCATAGCCTAACGAGGTGACAACCAGCTCATCACCAACTTGTGCATCGATAGAGAACTCTCCATCAATGTTCGTTATGGTCATCTTCTTAGTACCATTTACGGTAATACTGGCACTGATAATCGGTTCACCTGACTGTGAATCAACAACCTTACCTTTGATAATAGAGGTCTGCGCTTGTATCGTCATCGCATGTGTAGCGCATGCTTTCTGCACCACGTAAGGGCTACACATAAGAGGGACCACCAAGAGCAGCGATCGTCCAAGGTTAGTTTTTCTCATAGTTCTCATGTTTTTATAGGTTTTTACTTATATTGTTTTCACATCTCACAACACTTGCGTGCTGTTTAACTTGTCGTAGGTCAGTTATCTGCAAATTTATAGTATTTTTTTTAATTGTAGCCTATTTCAGATTCTTTAACACGTCTTTATCCTGTTTTTCTGCCCGCAACTGCCCACGACCCTCTTATTCACACGCCTCTTGGCAAGTACAAAGTAGTTGCTGTCCCCTCCCCTTGTGGGATCGAAACATGCGCTAAAAGACTCCGTGAAGTCTGTGTGCTCTGTGAGAAATAATACTCCCCAGTGAGAGAGAAAATACTCCCCCACCGAGTTGCATGTGTGTCATCTCATAGAGTGGGTGCGTTCTCTTTCTCACAGAATTACACAGAAGAACAGAACAAACAAAGACACACAGAGACATTAAGTCAACCGAATTCACAGAACGTTACAGCCAACGTCCATCACCCAACACCCATCTTTAGCTAATCATCAACACCCAACACTCAACACCCAACACCCATCTTTAGCAGTAACGCTCTGTGGTCTCTGTATGCCGAAGGCCTTCTGTGGTCTCGAAATGTGCGCCAAAAAGGCTCTGTTAAATCTGTGTGCTCTGTGAGAGAAAAAACTCCCCAGTGTGAGAGAAAAACTCCCCCACCGAGTTGTTTGTGTGTCATCTCATAGAGTGTGTGCGTTCTCTTTCTCACAGATTTACACAGAAGAACAGAACACACAAGCTTTCACAGAGACATTAAGTCAACCGAATTCACAGAACCTTACAGCCAACGTCCATCACCCAACACCCTTCTTTAGCTAATCATCAACACCCAACACTCAACACCCAACACCCATCACACGAGTAATTTACCAATCCAAACACCCTTTAGAGCTTTCAATAAGGACGTAAAAAATCATTACATCCCATCGAGTTAAGGACGCTCAATATAGGAGGACAACACAGTTTATCATCGACACTATAACCCACAAGAAATCAGACGATTACAAACACCATTCGAGGACATGCCCTTCTTGCATGAAGAACATGCCCTTCTTGGGCCAAGAAGGGCATGTTCTTAAACGTTGAAGGGCGTCTTCTTCTATCTTGAAGAGCACATACTTCATCCAAGAGGGGCGAAAAATATTGACATAAAGACATAAAAGTCGTTGCATGACGTGCCTCAGGACGGAGAGAGGACATACGTCGTGTTGACACAAACGGGTGTAGTCTGTGGAGATAGTAAGTAATAAGATGTGTGCTTTTAGATAGCGTTACGTATCTCAATATAGTTCTTAAACAGCCAAGAATTACCCTCAGCGATAACCTTAACAACCTCAGCACAAACGAAGAGGCCGATAAGGACCGAAAGAACAAACGCTAAACTGAACCCGAAGAATATCCAGAGATCACCGTCAGCGTACTTCTCTTGAAAACGACGCAGGCGCGAAGACGACTTATTAACAAACTCGGTTGTGGTCTCGGTTGCGTTCTTCAAGGTCTCACCAGCTCGTTGAGACGCTTCAACAAGCTTCTGTCTCATCTCTGCAAGCTTCTCTTTTGAAGGCGTGTGGAGGAGGTGCGCCGGTACAGTCGGTAAGTTTTTAGCCTTCTTAACGACGATAGGTGAGGCCTCAGCCAATGGAATAACGGAGCGAGCATGCGTACGGATAGGTTGCGGTTCATCAAACCTACAAGTCAACACGTTACCACAATAGGGGCAACGATACTTCATTGTCCCATACTTCTCGGTCTCGGCCACAAAGTCGCGACCGCAGTTATTACATTTGACAGTATATCTCATGATGGGGACAAAAGTATAAAAAAATGTTGAAACAACCGCAAAAAACGATATTATTTATGTGTTGTAAGGCGTTAATTCGGCTTAGAACGAGTAGCCGAGGTTGACCATTATGGAGTTGCTGGCAGCATGATACTTGCCGTAAGCGAGGTTCAGTTTGAACTGCTCGAGGTTGATTCCCGCTCCTACACTGAAGCCTGCGCCATGTGCACTGGCGTTCTCAGCCGTTCCGATGGTCATCTCGTCGGCCTTGCGAAAGTTATATCCGCCCCCAATCCATATACTTTCCGATAGCAGAATGTCTGCTCCAAGATTTAAATGATTGATGAACCGATAGTTATAATGGGTCATATCGACAAGCGTGGCAGACACTCTTACGGGCAAGGCAACGAAGGTTTTGCTCACACCTAACTGTACGTCAATAGGCATCTTACCATAGTCTTCCTCGTAGGCCTTTATCTGTCCACCGAGATTCTTAGCCACTAACGACACCGACCATTGGTGATCTGACTCATACCAGTTAAGGCCGAGGTCGACACCCACAGCCATTGAGTTGTATTGTCCGATATAAGATGTGATAAACTTTGCCGTGATACCGCCCACAAGGTTGCGTGCTAACTCGTATGAAAAGATACCTTCAACGGCAATGTCGCTGGCATTAAACGTACCTGTCTGTACGTTGTTAGCATCGACCTCCTTCATCTTCCCATAGTTCATATAGAGTACACCGCCAGCGAGGGTAGCCTTCTCACCTAAGGCTTTAGTGTACGATGCACTCATGAAATGGGCTCCTCGCATATAGTTCATATAGTTGAGTCCAACGGTCTTGTCGCTCACTGACGAAGCTAAGGCAGGGTTAGAAAACATCAACGAGGGGTCGTCCTCGATAATTGAAATATTCTCTCCGCCTAAAGCAGCAGCATGGGCACTGACCGGAAGACGCAAGAAGTTGTATTCAGTTTGACTCTCCTGCGCTCGCATAACAGCCGCAAAAAGTGTTAATAGGAGGGTGAAAACGATTTTTTTCATCTGTTCTAAACTAATTTCTCGGCAAAGTTACAGCTTTTTCCGAATATCTTATTACTTTTGTCGTTGCAACCTTTTATATGGCAATAATTAGCCATCTATGGTTTGTATAACGGCAGAAACGAGCGTTTAGTATATCTTATATTGGAAATAAAGAAGTCAAATAGAGCTGATTTAGAGAGTAAACGGTGGGTTGGTTTCCTATTGGGAATCATCGTTGCACTGTCTATTTTCTTTGTTGCCATGGAGTATAATTCATCGGGAACAGAGGACGACTCGGCCAATACCAAGGCCATTAAGAATGTCACACTACACGATATGGACATGCTGCCGGCCATCGACCAGCAAGATTTAGCTAAGACACAAGAGGACAAGAAACCCACGATGGAGGACTTACTCAACCTGAAACGGCGTGATATACCTAATAAGGTAACACCGCACGATGCGGGGAGTATGAACTCAAACGACAAGAAGACGGGTGCTCCACAAGTAAGTGAAGAACCCATCGTCATGCCTATGGTGACTACAACTCCCGAACCTCCGAAGGTGAAAGAAGAAGCTAAAAAGGAGATGGAGAAGATGTCTGACGATACATCCGACAAGGTTGTAGAACGTTATGACGATAAGGTTAGCAAGCGAATCCTATCCCAGACGCCTACACCCCCAGGTGGTTGGGTGGAGTTTATGAAGTGGCTTACGAAGACATTACAGTACCCTGCCGATGCTAAGGACAATAATCTGCAAGGGACAGTGAATATTACTTTTATCATCAACGCCGATGGTACGGTGCATGATGTGACTGTTAAGAATGGTAAGATACCTGTCCTTAATGCAGAGGCACTGCGTGTCTTGAAGACAATGGGCAAATGGAAGCCAGGTATTGAACGCAATAAACCATGCCGCTCGTTGGTAGAGATACCTTTTGTCTTCCAACTCTCTTAACACACACGACGACTGTCTGCTGTCACAACGATTATTTATAACATAACTTTTAACACTTACTCTATATGTACACTGCTGACGAAATCCTATGTAAAGTTAACGAGTATATAAACAATCTCACATACGATCGCAAGCCACAGAGCTTGTATGACCCTATTAAATACGTACTCTCGTTAGGTGGGAAACGCATCCGTCCTACGCTGATGCTCCTTGCCTATAATCTCTTCAAAGACGATCCAGAGACGATACTATCACCGGCTTGCGCCTTGGAGACCTATCATAACTATACGCTCTTGCATGATGACTTGATGGATGATGCACCGCTTCGACGCGGACAGCAGACGGTCCACGTGCGTTGGGATGCTAACACGGCTATTTTGTCGGGTGACTCTATGCTCGTATTGGCCTTCGAACGCATGGAACAGTGTGACAGTAGACACCTACGTGAGGTGTTGCGTCTCTTCACGACAACGGCACTTGAGATAGGAGAGGGTCAACAGTATGACATGGAGTTTGAGAACCGCAATGACGTAAAGGAGGCCGAATACATTGAGATGATACGCCTGAAGACAAGTGTACTATTGGCTTGTGCAATGAAGATTGGCGCTATCCTTGCTGATGCACCAGCCGATGACGTAGACAATCTCTATAAGTTTGGCGAACAGATAGGACTGGCCTTTCAGCTACAAGACGACTACCTCGATGTCTATGGAGACCCAAAAGTGTTCGGAAAGAAGATAGGTGGCGATATTATCAGTAATAAAAAGACTTACATGCTGATAAATGCTTTCAACAAGGCGAACGTCCGCCAACGTAAAGAGTTGGAGAGATGGATTGGCTGTGAGAACTTTAATCATAACGAGAAGGTGGCTGCCGTCACTGCACTCTATAATAGTATTGGGGTCGACAAGATGGCTATCGAACGTATTAACTACTATTTCGATGAGGCTAATAAATACCTCGATGCGGTGAAGGTGAGCGCTGACAGGAAAACTGAACTGGTGGCATACGCACAGAGAATGCTACATAGGAAGAGATAACGGGGGACCTCCCCCAGCCCCTCCGAAGGAGGGGAGCCCTAACAGAACAGGCTGGATAAAAGCGAAATAAACGTGGAGTAACTGTTCTCAACATCTATCATTCCTCAGCTTATATACGCTCCTTCAATATCCTATAAACATTTCGTTAACACCCAACACTCATCACCCAACACCCTTATAAACACCCCATTAACACCCAACACTCATCATCCAACACCCCAACAAACATCACCCAACACCCTTATAAACACCCCATCAACACCCAACACTCATCACCCAACACCCCTAAAGACATCACCCATCACCCTTATAAACACCCCATTAACACCCAACACCAAACACTCATCACCCAACTCTCACCACCCAACACCCAACACCCAACACCCAATGATCATCGACACTCACGCTCATTTAGATGTAGAAGAATTTGCAGAAGACCTCCCAGAGGTCATCAGTCGCGCTCGTGAAGCAGGCGTAGAAAAGATATTCATACCAGCTATCGACCTCAAGTCAATGGACACTGTGATGGCTGTATGCCGTCAGTTCCCTGACACCTGTTACCCAATGATAGGATTACAACCCGAAGAGGTGCGCAAAGACTGGCGTGAGGTATTAGACGCAATGCACCAACGTATCATGCTTTCACTCAAACAGAAGGAGGAAGGAACAGCCCTACCTGGTGAGACAATCATCGCCATTGGTGAGGTAGGACTTGATTTCTATTGGTCGAGAGAATACGAACAAGAACAGTTAGCGGCCTTTGAGGAGGCTGTGAAATGGAGTGTGGAGACACGCTTACCACTGATGATTCACTGTCGGAAGGCCCAGAACGAGATGATACATATCATGCGACACTATGAGAAGGAACTGCCGGGTGGTGTCTTCCATTGCTTCACTGGCAATCAACGAGAGGCTGAGGCGTTCCTACGCTTCGACCGTTTTGTATTAGGTGTGGGCGGTGTCTCTACGTTTAAGAGTAGTCATCTTCGTGAAGACCTGCCTGCTGCAGTACCCCTCGACCGTATCGTTCTCGAAACAGATAGCCCTTACATGGCACCTGTCCCCTACCGTGGTAAACGCAACGAGAGTGCTTTCATCGTTGAAGTGATGCGTACCCTTGCTGCAAGCTATGGCCTTGATGAGGCCGAGTTTGCCCAGATAACCAATGAGAATGTGCGTAGGGTGTTTGGTATTGGGTGATGGGTGTTGAATGTTAGGTGATGGGTGTTAGGTGTTGGGTGGTGATGAAATGATAGGTTGCGAGGGAGGTAGATGCAGCGAGATAAGGCAATGATAAATAAGAGAAAAGTAAGTATATGAAGAAAATAACTATCGCCATCGATGGCTTTTCATCATGTGGAAAGAGCACAATGGCAAAGGACTTGGCCAAAGAGATTGGTTATATCTATGTGGATACAGGAGCTATGTATCGCTCTGTAACCCTTTTTGCACTCCGTCATAACCTCTTTAACGCTGACGGAACTATCCGTGAAGAGGAACTGAAGGAGCAGATGAAGGATATTAACATTAGTTTTCAACTTAATAAAACGACTGGTCGTCCAGACACTTACCTCAATGGTGAGAACGTTGAAAACGCCATCCGAACAATGGAGGTATCGTCTCATGTGAGCCCTATCGCCACCCTTGCCTTTGTTCGTGAGGCCCTTGTAGCACAACAACAACGCATGGGTGCAGAGAAGGGTATCGTCATGGATGGACGAGACATTGGTACGGTAGTGTTCCCAAAGGCTGAATTAAAGATATTTGTCACCGCCTCTGCAGAGGTGAGGGCACAGCGTCGTTACGACGAACTAAAGGCGAAGGGGATGGATGCCGACTATGCCGATATACTCAAGAACGTGGAGGAACGCGACTATATCGACTCTCATCGTGCCACGTCACCACTCCGTAAAGCCGATGATGCCATCGAACTCGATAATAGTAATCTCACGATTGCTGAACAAAAGAAATGGCTCTACGAACAGTATCTTAAGGCTGCGGAGGAATAGAAAACGCCTTACCCTTAGGTCGTTATTAGGGCTAATAGGGGCTTAGCTATTAGCCTTATAGGCCTTATAAGGCCCAATTGGCCCAATAAATAAGGCTAATAAGGCCAATAATCTATAAGCCTTATAGGCCCTATAAGGCCCAATTGGCCCAATAAATAAGGCTAATAGGGCCAATAATCTATAACCCTTATAGGCCCTATAAGGCCCAATTGGCCCAATAAATAAGGCTAATAAGGCCAATAATCTATTAGCCTTATAGGCCCTATAAGGCCCAATAGGGCCAATAAATAAGGCTAATAAGCCCTCTAATAAAGCTAATAGGCCCACACAACAAAGCATTATTTGCAAGACTGAAGAGCATTGCATTGTCGAATTATTTACGTGAAAAGAAATATTTCCAGTCGTGAAGAAAAATATTTCCAGTCGTGAAAAGAAATATTTATTATCGTGTAAATAATTCGCTACGGACAGTTAACACGATAAGTAACGACCGACAATTACATACGAATTATGGATTAAGAAATACTAAAAGAGAGATATTTATACATCCTTCACTCCGCTATCTCAACTTAAAATGTTACCTTTGCAGCTATGAAGTTAATAAGAGTAATATTCCTCATAGCCTGCATCTTCTCTTTTGCAGGTACTAAGGCGCAATATACTATACAATGCGAAGACACCTGCAGTCACATCCATGGACTCGATATGAGCCATTATCAAGGTGACGTATGGTGGGAGACAGTGGCCGAGAACAGTAATCACAAACTCAATTACGTGTACTTAAAAGCTACTGAAGGAGGCTCACGTATTGACCAACGCTATCTTGACAATATCGAAGCGGCACAACGCTACGGTATGAATGTAGGCTCATATCATTTCTATCGTCCGACTGTCCCACAAGAAGAACAGGTTAGGAACTTTCGCATGCAATGCCGCCCACAAGACCAAGACCTCATTCCAATGGTAGATATTGAGACTACTGGTGGACTGAGCAGAGAGGCTTTGTGCGATAGTCTACAGCGTTTCCTCGTACTCATGACAAAGGAGTATGGGGTCAAGCCGTTGGTCTACACTTACACAAACTTCTATAATCGCTACCTCAGTGGGGCCCTTGATGGCTATAAGCTCTTTATCGCACAGTATAACGGACGAGAGCCGGTACTGCAAGACGGAAGGGACATCTTCGCTTGGCAATACACTGGTAAAGGGCGTATCAATGGCGTTAACGGATATGTCGACAAGTCGCGCTTGATGGGAAGGCACAGTATGCGCGAACTAAGATTCCCACGACGACGAAGATAGCCGACCAAGAGAAAAGAAAAAGATAATTATCCAAACTACTATAATCTTACGTTAGATAAATGATCATCAAATGCCCTGAATGTGGCCATCAAGTGAGCGATAAGGCTCCCGTATGCCCCAGTTGCGGTGTAGAGATTGCTGGGCATATCATTAAATGTTCTCATTGTGGTGAGTTATACCTCAAGGAAGAGACGTCATGTCCTAATTGTCATCATACGGAAAGTCACTTTGAACCTTCCGAAAATACTACTGAACAGAAATCAAACGAACTCTCTAACGAACACGCTACAGCCGCTCCTACTGTCGTTGTCCCTGTCAACAAGGACGAAGCAAACGAGGAGAAAGAGGCTGAACGTCCTGCAGTTGAGGAAGAATTAAGCCATAACAACCTTGAACCACAGCAGCCTTTCGAAGATGAAGGGATTGAGGATGGGACGGTAGATGCCGACTTCATCATGGACAACGAGGCCGATGAGGAGGTGATAGCAAAGGCCGAAGCAATCGCAGAGACCACTGAAGAGGAAGAGGAAAGTAAGTCGTCTAAGGATAACCACCTCTCTTTGGCTGTCTCTTTGCTCATCGCTGCCATCACAGCTGCCGTCTTGCTCTTCCTTTACAACCAAGAGATAGGGTCAAGCAAGGCTAACCCTGAGCAGGACGCCTACGCCCAAGCGATTAGTAGTAACGAGGCTACGGTGTTGAAGAACTACCTTGATGGGAATCCATCAGCACCGAAGGCGCATCGTGACAGTATCGCTGCACGACTGAAAGCACTGACGACAACGACGGCAAATGCCCAACAAGCCAATAATGACTTGGCTGTTGCCTTAGCAAGCAATTCAAAGGATGTGTTACAGCAGTTCATCGCTAAGTATCCTAACTCTACCCATCGAGGGGAAATAGAGGCTAAGATTGACGAGATAGACTGGGCGCAAGCCGTGGCTAAAAACGATGAGAATGCTTTCCTCGGATACAAAGCTCAACACCCAAATGGCCTCCACAGTAAGGAAGCCGACGAGAAGCTGAAGACGATCCTCGTACCAACTGTATCGGAGGGGGATAAGACGAAAGCTGTCAGTGCGGTACGTCAACTGCTGCAGGGAATGAACAGTAAGAGTACAGACAAGATTTCTGGTGCTGTTGCTTCATCGTTTAATTTCCTCGGGGCGAGCGGTGCCACGGTGAAAGACGTGCGTCGTTACATGACCGACAAACTCTATCAAGCTGACGTGAAGACCATTAACTGGCATCTTGGCTCACCTGCTGAGGTGAAGAAAAGCAGTAATGATGATGATGCAGAACTACGTATTAAAGTGCCTGCCACACTGGACATCGATCGTAAGGGGGGTAAGTCTAAACGTAGCTACGTCATTTCTGCCACCGTAAAGGGCGGCCGTATCACGCAAGTCAACTGGAATCAAATTTAGTCTTAAGGCCGAACTCGTTGGGAGGATAGAATGGGCTATCCTTCTAAAAGGCTTTGATTGACGTATTTCTCACAGCTGTCACAGGGAGAAGAAAGATTTTCCTTCCAACCTATAGAGTCCACAGAAGACCTGTCTCCACTACCCTCTTCTCACTTTATGAGCAGGGGCAACGATTGTAGGAACCAACTATTAGAGGGGTTCCTACCTTTTTGTTTATATCCCCTCGGCCCTCACTCATTCCAAGCACATAACGTCTTCTATCACAACAAAGTTATGTGAACAATCAAGAGTGACGCTACCACAAAGGAAAGACTCACTATATAATAAGGTGTAACGCCTCCTCTATCAGAGAGCCTTTGTCCCTCAGAAGAAGTAAAGCCTACTATATAATAAGGTGTATCGCCTCTTCTATCAGAGACCCTATATCCCTCTCCTTCTCAAAAGGGCTAAAAACAAAGGATATAACAAGGCATGCTTGCTATATCCCAATCGTAATATCGTATGAAGCGAAGGCTGAACCCTAATTATCGATCTGGTCGATAGTAGGCTTCTTAATATCCGGCACAGGAGCTTTAATAGCCGGATCCGACTGCCCATCAGGGTTAGTAGGAACGATGACAGGTTCCTCCGGCTCCTGAGACTCCTCTGTCTCAGTCGCTTCAGGGTTGGGACTATCCTTCTTCTTCTCCTCTTTTATCTCCTCGTCTTTAACCTCCTCCTTTGTTAACACAGGTATTTTCGGACCATTATCAATACCGATTACCTCACCAGACATGTCCACCTCATACTTACGAGGGGGTGCCATCTGTCGCGTTTCCATAAGAATAGCAAGTACAATAGCACCGACGAACAAGACAATAGCACAGATAGACACTGGCACTTTATAGGTTGGTTTCTTCTTCATTAGCTTCTTTCTTATCCTTTAATTCAATCCCTTATCCACTTACTCCGTTATCTGCAGACAGTAAGGCAACGGCTGTTGGAGCGTAAGGAAACTGATAGTAGGCTGATTGTCCTTCGTACATATCAGCGTACTCTTATCCCCTTTCACCGCCGAACCCATGTCGTAACCCATCGCCTTCACCTGTGCCTGCAGTCCTGCAAAGGCCGTACGATTAAAGACATAGACATAGACCGTCTTACCATCTTGCGCCAGAAGGACCATACTTGAGTTACCACGTCCCATCGCAGTAGGCAAGAAATCGCTCGTTAAATTCATGTTCTTCACCCAGTTATAGTCCTTTCCGTAAGCGTCAGACGAGACACCCTTATAGACATAACCTTGTTTTTCAAGCACCTGTTTGCCCATCTGTAGCGTCTTGGCTTGGAAGATCTTAATCATATCAGCAACCGAGACAACATCTTTCTGAGCATGTGCACCTACCGTAAAGAGGGAGATAGCGAGTAAAAGGAGTATTTTCTTCATTCTTCTTCGTTCGTTTATACTTTACCAATAGGGCCCACCCTCGTTTTGACGCAGCCCCACTCCGACACGTTACAAAATTATGAAAAATATGGAGAATGAGCAAGAAAAGGAGGGAAAAAAGGTTGGGGAAGAAGAAAGAACAAGAGAGCCTCACCCCCAACCCCAGCTGGCCCCTCCCCCAACCCCTCCCCCGCAGGGAGGGGCGTAGTATGTGAGGTTACCCCTACAAGACTGCCAATAAGAGGTATCACGAAGCCAATATCCACTCTATAGGGGTATCTCGGTGATCACGCCCCTCCCTTTTGGGGAGGGGAAGGGGGAGGGGCCAGCTGGCAGTTAGTATGTGAGGCTACCCCTATTGGGCTGCTAACACGGTTCTTGGGTAGTTTTTCTCTCACAGAACTCACAGATCTAACAGAGCCTTTTTGCGCACGTTTCGAGCCCACAGAAGGCCTTCGGCATACAGAGAACACAGAGGCCTTTCAACTAACATTAGCTGTAAGGTTCTGTGTTATCGGTTGACTTAATGTCTCTGTGAAAGTTTGTGTGTTCTGTTCTTCTGTGTAAATCTGTGAGAAAGAGAACGCACCCACCCTATGAGATGACACACAAGCAACTCGCTGGAGAATATTATCTCTCACAGATCTCACAGATTTAACAGAGCGTTTTTGGCGCACATTTCGAACCCACAGAAGGCCTCCGGCATACAGATATCACAGAGGCCTCACCCCCAGCCCCTCTCCGAATGGAGAGGGGAGTAGTATGTGAGGTTACCCCTATTGGGCTGGTGATAGGAGGAGATGGGCTGCTTAACATACGGAGGACATGGAGGGGTATTTCGGTGATCACTCCCCTCTCCATTCGGAGAGGGGCTGGGGGTGAGGCTTCTGATGGGTGTTGGGTGATGGATGTTGGCTGTAAGGTTCTGTGATATCGGTTGACTTAATGTCTCTGTGAAAGCTTGTGTGTTCTGTTCTTCTGTGTTTTTCTGTGAGAAATAGAACGCACCCACTCTATGAGATGACACACAAACAACTCGCTGGGGAGGTTTTTCTCTCACAGAACTCACAGATTTAACAGAACCCTTTTGCGCACTGTTTCGAACCCACAGAAGGCCTCCGGCCGACAGAGAACACAGAACGTTACAGCCATTGTAGATATAAATAAGGTACAACACGAGGCCTACATCCTTCTTATAGGGGTATCTCGGTGATCACTCCCCTTCCCTTCGGGGGGGGGACGGGGGAGGGGCCACTATCTTCTATGAGCCCTGTGTATTCTGTTCTTCTGTGTTACTCTGTGAGAAAAAGAAATGTCCTCCGTGAAAGAAAGAATTGTCCTCTGTGAGGGAATAAATACTAATCGTAAAGATAGGGACTGTCAAGATATTTCAGCAGCTACGCCCCTCTCTTTTCGAGGACACGTCCCTCTCCATTGAAGAAGACACCTTTCTTCAATCGAGAAGAGGCCTTTCAAGGGGCAAGAACATGCCCTTCTTGAGGCAAGAAAGGCATGTTCTCGAACGCTATTCGTAAACTTCTGATTTCTTGTGGGTTACAAACTCGAAGAGAGAGGAGAATATACTTCTATTTCGTAGAGCATTAGATCTATCGCATGTAAAGGTTTTTCACAGCGTTACAAATACGAATGTGACGGATGGTGAAACTGACGCTATAAGAATGAGGACCGTGTAGGACATCCCGCAGAAGACAGTATAAGCCGAGAGAAAACCATCCCAGACACAGCAAGGGGGCAAAGGGTAGATACACAACAAAGGTGTATCAGGACGGAGAAAACCATCCATGATACACCTTCGGTATATATTCTGAAAACCAGTTAACGCACTTTACCATCTACGTCTTTTAGAGGCTAAACGCTCCTCGCGCATCTTCTCCATCACAGCCTCCTTCTCTTTCGCACGCTGTTCAGACAGATGAGCTATCAAGCGGTCGAGGTCTAAGGCTATTCCCTTAAATCTATTCAACTCCTCCTCATCCTCAAACAATTTATTAACCATACAAGAAGGGATGTCCTTAGCCTTCTCTTGTAGTTCCTTACCATGCTCAGTCAGCGACACAAAAGTCTCTCTTCCATCGCGTTCACCTTTGACACGTTCAACCAAACCGAGCTGAGCCATGCGCTGAAGAAGTGGCGTCATCGTGTTGGAATCAAGGTAGAGACGGTGGGCAAGTGCCATCACCTTCTGATGATCCTCTTCCCAAAGAGCCATCAAAACGAGGTACTGAGGATAGGTGAGACCTAACTCGTCAAGCAATGGATAGTAAGTTTGTGTAACAAGTCTGCTCGCTGTGTACAATCTAAAACAGAGTTGACTCTGCAATTTGAGTTGGTTATATACCATACTTTATTTACTTAATAATGTTCTGTTAAACGTCAAATCCCTTTTTTGGTCTTGAGTTCTAATGTTTCCTAAAATAATCTTTTTCGGTGTACAAAGGTACAATAAATTATATTTTTCGTTAATTGTCTTGCATCTTATTTAACATTAATTACGTTGAAACATGGTAGTTTTAAGGCTTCTTTTGACTTTTTCTTCTAATCTTACCTCTTATCTTCTCCGAACATAACCCACTTATAGTCAACGTCAAAGCGACATCGTCTATTCTTCTCACAACCCTCGCCTACCCCACTGCCAACCATCAACAAAAGAGGTGACCACAGACAAGCAGCACTCATCCATGGTCACCTACGATTATTCTAAATGCCGAAGGCCGCTTATTCAAAGTAATAAAGGAAGGTAGCAATACCCTCAAGAGCAGGCTTGCGCTCGCCCTCTATCTCTATTTGGAACTTGATTCCAGCCTTACAAATACCCCTTAGATTTTCAATGCTATCGAGTGAAGCGACAAGACGGACACGTGAGTTCACGAGGACAGGACGGCCGAAGCGCATCTTATCCATACCGTAGTTGACCATCATCTTTAGGTTGTTAACCTCGATAATCTCCTGCCACATGTGCGGAAGAAGCGACAGTGTCAGGTAGCCATGGGCTATTGTGCTCTTGTATTGGCTCTCGACAGCAGCCCTCTCAGTGTCGACATGAATCCATTGATGGTCGAGTGTTGCATCAGCAAAGAGGTTAATTCTCTCCTGATCGACGAGTAACCACTCGCTTTCACCAAGCTTCTCGCCCAGTCGGGCAGCAAGCTCTTCGTAATTGTTTACTGTTAATTTTGCCATAGTTGTTGTTTCCTGTTATTACTACATAACCTTGTTTGATAGCGTTCCTTTACCTTTCATCCCCCTACCTATATATTATAAGGTGTGGAGGGGTGCCCTATCATTTATCGTACAAATATACAAAAAAACTTTCTAAATGCCAAAATCTGACGGCCAAGCAGCCCTTTTTAAGCCTCAACAAGATGTACACGCAATTTGCGTTCCATCCCTTCTGTCGTTACGCTAAGAGGATGCCCTCCCCTATTCTAAACCATAAGTAAGATAACGAAAAATCCTTACATCGCATCGAGTAAAATGCTCTCTACACGAAAGTATCACATCCTCTACAACGTACAGCGTAACCCTCACGAAATCAGTTCATTACATTTAGCTCTTAAGAACATGCTCTTCATGCTTGTAGAAGATGCCCTTCTTGGGGCAAGAAGGGCATCTTCTCGATTTTTGAAGGGCGTCTTCTTCAACATTGAAAAGCGTTTCCTCGAAAAGAGAGGAGCGTATTTACTGAAATATCTTGACAGTTTCTATTTGTTTGCTTAGCGTCTCTTCCCCCACAGAGGATAAATCATTTTCTCACAGAATTACACAGAAGAACAGAAAACACAGGCTCATAGAAGATAGTGGCCCCTCCCCCGTCCCCTCCCCCGAAGGGAAGGGGAGTGATCACCGAGATACCCCTATAAGAAGGATGTAGGCTGCTTGTTGTCCCTTATCGGTATCTACGATAGCTGAAACGCTCTGTGTTCTCTGTATGCCGAAGGCCTTCTGTGGGCTCGAAATGTGCGCCAAAAACCTCCGTGAACTCTGTGCGCTCTGTGAGAGAAAAAACTACCCTCAGTGAGAGAAAGAACAACCCAAGAACCTTGTTAGCAGCCCAATAGGGGTAACCTCACATACTACGCCCCTCCCTACGGGGGAGGGGACGGGGGAGGGGCCACCTTGTGAAGTAAGAAAAACCAGCTCTTATCGGTATCAAGAGACCCCTACAAGGATTCAAACAAAGGAGCAAAAAAAAAGCTTAGAAACCTTATTACTAAGCGTTTCTAAGCTGTGAGTTGCGGGTGCAGGACTCGAACATGCGACCTCCAGGTTATGAGCCTGGCGAGCTACCAACTGCTCCAACCCGCGATATTAACCATTGTCAATCCTTCAATAAACCGTAGTGTATTTCTGAATTGCGAGTGCAAAGGTAGGCATTTAATGCCAAACTGCCAAAGAATTATACATTATTTAACATACAATCCACTCCGCCCCTGCCGCTTCAAGGCTCTCACGACTCCCATTTCCATAGGTTACTCCGCACGTATGTGTACCTGCATTACGTCCCATAAGGATGTCGAATTCGGTGTCACCTACCACGAGTGCCTCATGCGGTTCGACGTTGAAACAACGCAAGGTGAGGAGCACTGGCTCGGCTGCGGGCTTCTTATTGACCACATTGTCAGCACCAACAAGAGCGCTAATATAGTTTGTGAGCTTCAAATCAGTCATCAGTTTAACAAGCGAACTACGGTTACGACTACTCGCTACCGACATCCTAATGCCCATAGCAATCAGCCTATCAAGCGTTTCAAAGACCCCCGGGAAAATCGTGACAGCCCCTGGCACGTTCTTTATATTGAATATTTCGCTATACACCTCAGCACACTCTTCCGCCTTCTCGTCAGTCATCGGGATGATAGAAGAGAAACATTCTTTCAGTGGAAGACCAATAGTTCGAGCACACTCCTCACGTGTTCGCTTCGGAAGGTGTAACTTCTCGATCGTTGCAAGCATCGTATCAGTAATTAACTGTTGGGAGTCTCCGAGCGTACCATCAAAGTCGAAGATGACAAGACGTACACCTGCAAGGATATTGGGGTTCGTGAACAGGTCTGGACAACAGCGTGGCCTTGCTTCGTCAACGGCCTCATCAGTCTTCGACTTAGTCAGCTTCTTCCTTTTAAGATAGCCCTTCACCCGCTTATAACCCTCCTTACCAAGAATCGCAACACCGGTGTATTGAAAGGTTTTCGCCAGTCCGAAGAACACGGTAAAGAGTATGCCCTTTGTCGCTGTAGACACTGGGAAGAACACTTGCACAAAGGAGAGTGCATAGAAAGGAAGGCACATCAGGAGTACGATAACCCCTGTGCGAAACGATAGTTGTTGAAGTTTACTCTTAATAGACATATTCTGCTCGAACCATATAAACCGTTCTGTCAAAAGTTGACAACGCATAACACGTCTCTTACTGATAATCCCCACCTTGACAGACTTGGATTAATTTCAAGCTACAAAAGTAAGTAAAATCTTCCTAATAACCCCCAAACCTATCCTTATATATAGTAAAAAAGGAAAGAGAAGCACAATTTCTACAGTTGTGCTTTCGCACATTCCAACAATTATTAGTAAATTTGCACGGTAAAAAGTAATATATTCATTTCCCCTATTTATGGCAGAAAAGATTAGGATAAAGGACATTGCAGAACGCGCAGGAGTAAGTGTAGGAACAGTTGACAGGGTATTACATAAACGTCCGAACGTATCGGAAGTAGCACTGAAGAAGGTAGAGAAGGTGCTAAAGGAGATGAATTACCAACCGAATGTATATGCAAGTGCACTCGCTTACAACAAGAGTTACAAGTTCTATTGTCTAATCCCCAAACATAGTAGTGAGGCTTATTGGGAAGAGATAGAGATAGGGGCTATGAAGGCAGTCGAGGCTCGCAGGGACTTTTATGTTGACTTAGAGATTATGTATTACAGCCGTCTTGACTCCCACTCGTTTGTCGAGACCTATCAAAAATGCCTAAGGAAGAACCCAGACGGAGTAATCCTCGTGCCTACAACATTAGAACTTACACGACAGTTCACAGAGGAGTTACATGATAGGAACATACCCTTCATTCTGCTTGACTCCTTTATGCCATCGCTGCAACCACTGTCCTTTTATGGGCAGGACTCCATTCAGAGCGGTCATTTCGCAGCCAAGATGCTTATGCTCATAGCACAGAGAGAGAAGAGCATCATGCTCATGAAGCAGACAAAAGATGGGAAAATGGCAAGTAGACAACAGGCGAATCGTGAGGTGGGGTTCCGCAACTATATGCAAGAGAACTATCCTGACATTAAGATACTGGAGGTTAATCTACCCTTGGATGAGGAGAGGAAGCGTTATGACCATATCTTAGAGAAATTCTTTAGTAAGCACCCTGAGGTGCACCATTGTATCACCTTTAATTCTAAAGCACATATCGTCGGTAAGTTCCTACTGAAGACTCGCCGCAAGAACGTGCAGATTATGGGTTATGACGTGGTGCATAAGAATGCTGACTGTCTGCGAGATGGTTCCATATCGTTCCTTATTGCGCAGCATGCCTACCAACAAGGCTACTTCAGTGTAGACTCCCTTTTCCGTGCATTGGTGCTGAAGAAGAAGGTTGAACCAGTCAACTATATGCCTATCGACCTGTTGACAAGGGAGAACATAGACTTCTATCATAGGGAATGGGGGTAAGTTGGGACCTCCCCCGACCCCTCCGAAGGAGGGGAGAACAAGCCTGCCAAAGGCTGAAAAGAGGGTGGAGAAAGGTGGAAGGAGATATAATAAAAGATAGTGTAAACGCTTGATGCAAGAGATGGTAACGCTTAGTACGAGAAAAGCGTAGGCCCAATACGAAAAGTGTTAGGCATGAGTACAAAAAGTGTTAAGCATGAGTATGAAAGCTGTTAAGCAGGAGTACGAAAAGTGTTAAGCATGAGTATGAAAGCTGTTAAGCACGAGTACGAAAGGAGGGGACGTCAGATTAGGGCCGTTTCGTAGGTCTTGATAAGACTATAAGACCATCACCATGGATATAAGACTGCCCAGACATGACGCATCAATAGGCGACAGTTGGCACGAGTCAACGACATGTCGTCATTCAATAGAGGGACAAGAACCTCTATAGAAAGCATTAAATACGCAATAGAAAGCATGACAGAAAATAAGAAAGGACTCCTTGCTTTGAGTCCATTGCTGGTATTCATCGTTCTATACTTAGTCACCTCAATCATTTCAGGCGACTTCTATAAGGTGCCAATAACCGTTGCCTTCATGGTATCGAGTATCTTTGCTATCGCCATATCAGGGGGCTTTCCGCTCGCTAAACGTATTGAGATATACTCTAAGGGAGCCAGTACAGATAACATGATGATGATGTTATGGATATTTGTACTTGCTGGTGCCTTCGCTAACTCGGCAAAGGATATGGGGAGCATCGACGCTACAGTCAACCTAACTCTCTCTGTTCTGCCCGACAACATGCTGCTTCCAGGACTCTTCTTAGCAGCTTGTTTCATCTCGATAAGCATCGGAACGAGTGTAGGAACTATCGTTGCACTAACGCCAATAGCCGCAGGTATAGCCATGTCAACCAACAGCTCGCTGCCTTTCGTGGTCGCTATCGTGGTCGGAGGGTCGTTCTTTGGCGACAACCTATCGTTCATCAGCGATACAACAGTCGTCGCTACAAGGACACAAGAGTGCAAGATGGCAGATAAGTTCAAGGTCAACTTCTTCATTGTAGCACCTGCTGCTGTCCTCATCCTATTAGGTTATGTATTCATGGGAAGGGACATCCACACCGTAGGACAGGCCTCACACGTCGACTTCTATAGGGTTATTCCTTACATGGCTGTGCTTGTCTGTGCTGTTTTCGGTATGAATGTGATGGCCGTTCTGACCATAGGTCTTGTCCTCACAGGTGCTATTGGCATCATTGATGGCAGTTACGACCTCTACGGATGGTTTGGTAGTATGGGCAAAGGTATCACCGGCATGGGCGAGCTAATAATCATCACGATGATGGCAGGCGGTATGTTAGAGATCATCCGAGAGAATGGTGGCATCGACTACCTCATCAAGAAGATCACACGTCACGTCAGTAGCAAGCGTGGAGCAGAGTTAACAATAGCCTTCCTCGTCAGTTTAGTAGATATCTGTACGGCTAATAATACAGTCGCAATCCTCACCGTTGGCGGTATAGCCAAGCAGATTGGCGACCGTTACGGAGTAGATAAACGCAAGGCAGCCAGCATCCTCGACACCTTTTCTTGCTGTGCTCAAGGTCTGATACCATACGGTGCTCAGATACTGATGGCGGCTGGCTTGGCCAAAATCAACCCCGTTAGTATCGTTCCCTTCCTATATTATCCGATGGCATTAGGCATCACCGCCCTACTATCCATCCTCTTCCATTACCCCCGCCGATACTCATAACATAGCATCAACACCCATCAATCAACACCCAACACCCATCACCTAACACCCAACTCCATGCAACCAATAGAATCATCTGGGATGGACATCATCCAACGCAACTTCTTTCGTATCCTCTGTTCAGGCGCTTTCGGCACACAGTCGAGCCTCGAACCGATGTCAGCCTTCAAGTGGAGACGACTCATACAGATGGTGGAAGCACAACAGGTAATGCCCATCTTCACCAATGGTATCGCTCGTCACTCCATGGACGAAGGCCTTAACCTACCAGAGAGCATCATTACCGACATCAAAGCAAAGCAAGAAGAGCGCAAGACACTGACTGCGAGAATACCGAAGACCGTCAGACTTAGCAACTCACTACTTAATCGACGACTAAAGAGTCTCATCTATAATGAGCTCCACAGTATCGACACCTCCATCGAAGCCCTCGACCTTTTAAAGCTCATTGTGTCTAATTCAGAGACCATGTTCACACGTGGCATGAACTTAGGAGGTATCATCACGATGGGCGAATACCTAAGGACACGTGGCAACAAAGTAGACTTCGTGAAGCTTGAGAACTGGCTGAACACCTTGAAACTAAGTGCGATGGCAGAGCTACAAGGCAATGTACTCATCTCCGTCTTTGGCTTTGAAGAAGACGAGATACCCTTTGTCACGAAGACTGACCCTAATGCTTATCGACTCACACTACGCAGTATTTCAGACTTGGCAAGGGACACTGCGCATGAATGGCACTTCAAACAAAACGCTGCAGGGTTTGTTCAAAACAACAACACAGTGCTCCAACGCAACGTACGACGCAGTCTTCGCTACGTTAGATATGCACCCATCGAGACGACAAGTAACTTCTTTCGCAACTTCGTCAGAAGCCTTTCTGAAATAGAGGAATAGCCTTGATAATACATAGAGAAGGCCTTGCCCCAAGCGGACAAGGCTTTCTTATTTTAGTTAAATAAGTAGTTTTTCTACACTTTTCACCCTCATTAAGCTTTTTATCAGATATTTTTTGTATCTTTGTCCGTGGATAGTTAGAATCCAGAATATAAAAACCTAAATACAAAACATTCGTTTAATCAAGATGAAGAAAATCTTACTATCAGTGGCATTGATGGTAGCGAGCATCTCGCTTCATGCCACAGATGCGAACTATCAGGTAGTTCCTCTCCCACAGAGTGTCACTGCTGAGAAGGGTGCACCATTCGTTTTAGAAGTTTTCACCTCTATCAACGTAGCCAGCAAAGATGATGCTATGCGCCGTAATGGTGAGTTTTTGAAACAGTATATCACGGAGGCTACGGGTATTACTCTCGATGATCAGAACAAGAAGGGGAACACTATCACCTTAAAGCTCAACCCAAAGATTGAGAATGAAGAGGGTTATGTCATCACCATTAAGGCTAAGACTATCACCATAGAAGGCAAGACGCCACGTGGTGTATTCTATGGTGTGCAGACCCTTCGTAAGTCTTTACCATTAGAGAAGGCCAAGAGTGTCACCTTCCCTGCAGCCCGTATCGTAGACTATCCACGCTTCGGCTATCGCGGTACGATGCTCGACTGTGCTCGTCACTATTTCAAGATGGACTTTATCAAAGAGTTCATTGACATGTTGGCCCTCCACAATATCAACACCTTCCATTGGCATTTAACAGAAGACCAGGGCTGGCGTGTGCAGATTGATCGCTATCCTAAGTTGACAGAGATAGGCTCAAAGCGTGCGCAGACCGTCATCGGTCGTATGACAGGACTCTATGATGACACACCTTACGGAGGCTATTATACAAAGGACGAGATGCGTGAGGTTGTCAAATATGCTGCTGATCGATATATCACAGTCATCCCTGAAATCGACATGCCAGGCCACATGCTCGGTGCATTGGCAGCCTATCCAGAGCTTGGATGTACGGGTGGTCCATACAAGGTAGCCGAGCAATGGGGTGTATTCCCAGACATTCTCTGTGCTGGAAACCCTAAGACTTACGAGTTCGTAAACAATGTCTTAGACGAAATCGTTGATATTTTCCCATCTAAGTATATCCATATTGGAGGCGACGAGGCCCCACGTGTGCGTTGGCAACACTGTCCTCGCTGTCAAGCTGAGATTAAGCGTTTAGACCTGAAGGGCTCTAACGGTTTCTCTGCTGAGGCTCAGTTGCAAGCTTACTTCATGAATCAAGTGGCCAAGCACTTGGAGTCTAAGGGTCGTAACATCATCGGTTGGGATGAGATCTTAGAGGGTGATGTAGACAAGGGGACGACTGTCATGAGTTGGCGTGGCGTCAATGGCGGTATTGAAGCGGCTAAGCGTGGATTGGATGCCATCATGACTCCGACCACTTACTATTACCTTGATTTCTATCAGAGACCAGATAATCGTATGATTCTCATCGGTAACATGCTCCCTGTAGAGACAACTTACAGCTACAACCCAGTGCCTGACGACGCTGCACCAGAGTTGAAGAAGCATATTAAGGGAGTTCAGGCTAACCTATGGACAGAGTATATCATCGGTCGCGACCTCGCCTTCTTCCAGCTCCTCCCACGTGTTGCTGCAATGTCAGAGACGGCTTGGACGGAGAATAACAAGAAGGACTTTGCTTCTTTCAAGACCCGTGAAACACGCCTGAACGAGCTTTACAAGCACTTCGGATGGAAGACTTGCCAAGATCTCTACAAAGAAAAGAAGTAATTACGATGGTGTTTTAATATCATCTAATTCGTGTTTTAAGTTTTACAATAGATTCTGCTGACAGGGTGTGGGGGCTCTCCCCATATCTTGTCGGCTTTCTTTTTGTTTGCTAACAGACTGTTTGTCGATTAGATAGCGACCTCATTAACCACGAGGACAGATAGGAGTAATAAATCTTATCCTATCTTTTTCTACTTTTGACTGAGGTTTTTTAGCTTTGTATTCAACATTCTCTCATATTGAAATATCCTTACAAAACACGCAAGAGAATGCTTGTAAAAAAGGGGTATAAACTTCCCCTTGCAACCGCATACATGTCATTTGTTTTCAATAAGTTACACGATTGCAAAGGAGAAGGGCCTCTTCAAGGGTCGAGAACATGCCCTTCAAGGGGCAAGAAGGGCGTTTTCTATGAGCAAGAGGGGCGTCTTCTTCATGCTTGTAAAGCCTCTTCTAAAATCAAGAGAGGATTTTTCTTTACAATAGAAGGCGTAAACATAGAGGGAACAGAGGTATCTCTCTGTCTGCACCCATCCGTCAGTAAGATAGTTCAACACTGCCGACACGCAGCAAACAAGCGACTTATCGCACGACTGTATTAGAAGCAATGGCGTTTAAGGAACTCCTCATACTGATTGCGATAGCCGTTGAAGACATTGATGTCTACCCCGCCGTGGATGCCTCGCACCGTCCCGTCAGGACTCAACTGCCAGTAGGCAAGCTTGAAATTCGGCTTATACTCGCCATAACGAGCTATCCAAACGTGATAGTTATCACCTAAGTCGGGGGCTAAGGGCATATAGGTGTTGGCGAATACTTGGCTGATATAGAGTATCGGACGCCTACCCGTATGCTTATAGACATAGCTCATCCACGCTCGAATATGATGGAACATCACAGCCGAACCACCCATTGCTGCTATCTGTGCATCAGACGGTTCGACATCTAAGACAGGTGGTAGGTCGCCTTTCAAGAACCTACTGTACTTTAAGAAATACTTAGCTTGTGCCGTACCAGCCGACTTCGTTGAGAAGAAGTGGTAGGTTCCTGTACGAATACCATGCGCACGTGCGGCCTTGTAGTCGCCTTCGTAGTAGGCATTCAACATCGTACAGCCCTCTGTTGACTTGACGTAAGCGAACGAAACAGGATAGTCTACCTTCCCCTTAATAGTCTTCGTACTCAGCGTACCGAGGTCGGTGATGCGCAGTCTGTCCCAATGTATCTTATAGACCTTACCCTGGTCTTCGTGCTGATAACGCGACAGGTCGATGCCATATACACGGTCGGGATTATACGTAAGTCGCTCGCCCTTAAACACATTCGCTTTCCATTCGCCCACTTGTAGATACTCATGTGGGGCCACATAGATGCCAAATCCGTTCCGTTTTCCCTCTTTCCAATGGCCGTCATAGTAGCTTCCATCGTCGCCAAAATACTTTCCATAACCGTTAGGCACACCTTTCTCCATCTCGCCCACGTATCGACCGCCTTCAAAACGAACGCCTACTAAGAGATTGCCGACAATCCTACTATGACGAGTATAGTATCGTTTCAATGCCGCTAAACCACCCGCTTTCTGCAAAGGAGTGAAGACACCGAGCGGTGTTGACGCATCCTCCGTCTGTAAGAGTACACTTCCTTGCTCCTTATCAGTCTCAAGTCGGTTGCAAGCAACGCCTTTCTCTTTCTTTGATGAGGGCAGAAGGGTGTAACGATTGAGCTGAAGAATACGCAGCCGGGCTGAGGTAGCGAGCGTGGAGTCCAACACCTTGATAATTCTTCGTAGTGAGTCCATCGCTTGTACGACCTCCGCATTATAGTCGGCAACCTTATTGTAGCCATAATCCTGCACACTATGAACACGCAGATAATAGCCCATCTCGTTGCGTTTGGTCTGTAGTCCGTCTAACTCTCCGTCCATCTTTGCCACCGTCTGACGCAGGAGTTGCTGCACGCCGACGCCCTTCAAGTTGACTATCGTTGATGGTCGATAGTCCCATCGGATAAGAATACGCCCCCGACAAGACGGTATGAGAGGCCAACGATTGACCCAATAGCCTTGTTGTCGGACGCTACGTGTTGGGATAGAGTCCTTGTTCACCGAACCACTGACAAATGATGAGTCAGCATAATCGGCAAAGTAGGCCACGGTCTTGCCGTCTGCTTCGACAGCATAATACGTCTCTTGACTAACGGAAACACCGCATTTATCTACCTCTTCCACTGAAGGAGGCAGACAACGAAAGATGATATATATAAATAGGAGAGCAAGTACAATACCAGCTCCTACATACTTTATTCGCCGCTTACGGCTCGTACTAAACATTAAAAAAACCTTTAAAAACTTTGCAAAGTTAATGATTATTTCTATCTTTGCAGCCTATTTATGAAGAAATTGGCCAACATATCACTCTCAATCCTGCTATCTGTCATGATACTTTGGATTGGTTCGGGCATCATGGTAATGGTGTGCGAGCATACAGGGAATGTGTCTGTTGCCAAGACGGAGACTAAGAGACACTGCAATGAGAGCAAGGCCGACCATTGCATGAAGTATAATGTTAAGACGCTATCGCCTACGAATACGGCACAGAGTAGCTTCTTTAAGCTCCAACCCTTACAGTTGTCTCTTCTCCCACAGTTGGTTAGCTGCAATCAGCTTCTGCCTTTGCCCGTTCTGACAAAGGCACCAGAGAGGGTGTTGTCGTTGCTTTGGCATAGTCCGCCACGACAATATCTTCGTATCCTCACCACGCTGTTAATTTGATTTCTTGATGTGTCTGTTGCCCATAGAATAGGGTGACAGAGGATTCTTATTACCTGTATCTTAAGTGATTACAGGTGCTAAGGCCGTATCAGTCTACGCCGTATGCTGATATTGCCCCACTATTCACAAATTCTAAAACATCAAGTAATCAAACAATAATGAGTAAGATTATATATTTAGCAGGACTGACCCTATTGTCTGTCCTACCAGCTGCAGCACAGCAGACTGCCCCTGACTCTACCGCAACACTTAAAGATCAGACGCTCTCTGACGTGACTGTCACCGCAAGAAGGGCATCAGTGAGATCGCTCTCTGGCGCCATCAACGGGAAAGACATCCTACGTGATGAACTCTTCAAGGCAGCTTGCTGCAACCTTGGTGAGAGCTTCGTAAACAACCCAGCAGTCGATGTTAACTACTCTGATGCGGCCACTGGTGCAAAGCAGGTGAAGCTTCTTGGACTCAGTGGTACGTATGTTCAGATGCTTACAGAGAACCTTCCTAACTTCCGTGGAGCGGCCCTCCCCTACGGTCTCGGCTATGTTCCTGGTAGCTGGATGAAGAGTCTTCAGGTCAGTAAGGGCAACTCCTCTGTCAAAAACGGCTATGAAGCAATGGCCGGACAGATTAATGTTGAATACTTAAAGCCCGAAGATCCGGAGGGAGTAACGCTCAATCTCTATGGTAGTACGATGGGTAAATTCGAGGCAAATGCCGATGGTAACATCCATATCAACGGTAATAAGAACCTTAGTACGGGGATTCTTGCCCACTTCGAGAACAACTGGAGCAAGCATGATGGTAATGGGGATGGCTTCCAAGACGACCCTCGTGTAAGGCAATATAACCTTCAGAACCGATGGTATTGGAAGTCGGGTAGCTACATGTTGCACGCTGGCTTGTCGCTATTAAAGGAGGATCGCACAAGCGGACAGGTTGATCATCATGGCTCTATGACGGCAGGCATGACGCCTTATCGCATCAATATCGGTACGAACAGATATGAGGCTTACATGAAGAATGCCTTTATCTTAGACCCAGCTCACGGTACGAACATTGCCTTAATGGGCAATGTTTCTATGCACCAGCAGGACGCTTCGTATGGTATCAAGGACTATTACGTCAATGAAAAGACTGCTTACGCATCGTTGATCTTTGAGACTAACTTCACTGATGAGCATAACCTCTCTGCCGGACTGAGTCTTAACCATGACTACCTGCACCAGAGTCTGACCCTGCCAACCTCTGCTGTGCCTGCTAACTACGGTAATCTCTACCCGCTCACACGGGGTATTGAGAGCGAGACAACACCGGGCGCATACGTGCAATACACTTATAACCTGCATAATAAGCTCATCGCTATGGCAGGATTGCGTGTCGACCATAGTAATGTCTACGGCACCTTTGCCACTCCAAGGTTTCACTTAAAGTGGGTTCCAACCGATTTCCTCACCTTTCGTCTATCGGCTGGTAAAGGCTACAGGAGTCCTCACGCACTGGCTGAGAACAACTATCTTATGGCTTCTGGTAGACGTCTTATCATCGACAAGCTAAATCAGGAGGCGGCATGGAACTATGGGGCAAGCTTCGCTTTCCTCATCCCTATCGCACAGAAGATGCTGAAGTTGAACGCAGAGTACTATTACACCGATTTCCTTTCACAGACGGTTATCGACTACGATACGAACTCGCAGGAGATTCATGTTACTAATCTCGATGGTAAGAGCTATTCGCATACGTTCCAGATTGATGCGTCTTATCCGCTCTTCAAGGGCCTTGAACTGACAGCAGCCTACCGTTATAACCTCGTGAAAACCACCTACGGCGGTAGACTGATGTGGAAACCGCTGCAGAGTAGATACAAGGGACTGCTCACAGCAAGCTATAAGACGCCATTAGGTCTGTGGCAGTTTGATGCTACCTTGGCCTTGAATGGTGGCGGACGTATGCCTGAGCCTTACACTCTCGCTACTGGTAACCTCTCTTGGGAACGCAACTATAAGGCTTACGGACAGGTTAACGCACAGATAACAAGATATTTCCGTAATTTCTCACTCTACCTCGGTGGAGAGAACCTTACGAACTTCAAACAGAAAAACCCTATCATTGGCTATCAAAACCCATGGGATAACAGCTTTGAGCCAACAATGGTCTACGGACCTATTCAGGGTGCTATGGCATACGTGGGCATTCGTCTCAATCTCGGAAAACATCAACAATAAGGATATTAGAACACATATTATTAATTCATAAAAACAATTCAGATATGAAGAAAACTATTTTCACAATGTTGTTGGTCATGACTGCCATGATCGCAACAGCTAAGGATCTTAAGACCGTTATCTACACGACAACACCACAGATGCACTGCGCTAACTGTGAAGCTAAGGTCAAGAACAACCTCAGATTTGCTAAGGGTGTGAAGGAGATCAAGACTGATGTAAACGAACAGAAGGTCTATGTTACTTACGATGCACAGAAGACTAACGAGGAGCAGATTAAGAAGTACTTTGAAAAGTTTGGTTATAAAGCTGAGAAAACGACTAAGGAAGCTAAGATTCCTGTGCACGAGAATGAGGAGTGCGACAATATGTAATCAACTAAACAACCTCTAAGTAATTGATTGTAAGGGCCATCTGCGTTTACTTGGTGGGGCTAAAGTCGTCCTAACAGTATGCGCTCTGCCGTCCTAACAAGCGTTATCCATCGACCATTACACGACTTTCATCAGTCGGTGTAATGGTCGATTTGTGTAGGGGAAGGGGTGAGGTAAAAAAGTAACCAGCCGGCCCCTCCCCCGTCCCCTCCCCCACAGGGAGGGGCGTAGTATGTGAGGTTACCCCTATTGGGCTGCTAATACGGTTTTTGGGTAGTTTTTTCTCTCACAGAGGGTAGTTTTTTCTCTCACAGTGGGTATTTCTTTCTCTCACAGAACTCACAGATTTAACAGAGCCTTTTGGCGCACTGTTTCGATCCCATAAGATAGTGGCCCCTCCCCCAACCCCTCCCCCGCAGGGAGGGGCGTAGTATGTGA
>ERZ773197.199-NODE-199-length-50505-cov-7.541110_pt1 | contig 50505 bp, 47 predicted proteins | sample MGYA00580999_ERZ773197 | MGnify/ENA primary metagenome ERZ773197 (study PRJEB29015, sample SAMEA2738166) | human oral metagenome | biome: human oral; feature: human-associated habitat; material: saliva | place: China | collected 2185 ...
GAAGCTAGCGAGAGCGTGCCCCGTTTCAGACCTATATTGCTTAGAAAATTATTTTAATTATTTACAGCCCCGTTATTTCAATCTAATACAGGGCTTCCTGAAATGTATCCACTATTTCTTCCAGCTCCTCCTCCTGTATAGTCCTTAAGTCCATCCAGTAATCATCTTCCCAAATTCTTCCGATAATCGGTGTTTTTCCCTTTCGAAGTCTGGCTTCCAGCTGAGATACGGAAAGCTTTTCCGGATGATAAACCAAAGCATAGCTATCCATATAAGTATCCGGCAGAGAACCGCCTCCCACCTGTGCCTTGGAGGGCTGCAAAGAATATTCTCCGGGGATAGATTCCTTTTGGAACAAATGAAGCAATGCCTCTCCCCGCTTTTTCACCACCGCTTGCTCTTCCGACAGCATACGAAGTACCGGGATTCTTTCTTCAATTCCCTCCTCCTTTAAATACTCTAAAAAGCATAGCTCCAAGGCGGTAATGGTAAGCTTATCTACCCGAAGGGCTCTGGTAAGAGGATTTTTCTTCATTTGATCAATATATTCTTTTTTTCCGATAATAATTCCGGCCTGAGGGCCTCCCAAAAGCTTGTCTCCGCTGAAACAAACCACATCCACACCGGCTTCGATGGCTTCCTGTACCGTAGGTTCGTGGGGAAGGCCGTATTTTTCCAAAGGAAGAAGAACGCCGGAGCCTAAATCTTCAATAATAGGAATTCCGGTTTCCAAAGAAAGTGGCTTTAATTCTCTGGCCTCTACAGATTCCGTGAAACCGCAGATTTTGTAATTGCTGGTGTGCACCTTTAAGAAGGCTTTTGTATTTTCATTTACAACTTCCACATAATCCTGATAGTGAGTCTTGTTGGTGGTTCCCACTTCCCGCATCTCCGCTCCGGAAGCGGCACAAACATCGGGAATACGGAATTTTCCGCCAATTTCCACCAGCTCGCCCCGGGATACCACAACCTCTCCTCCCTTAGCCAGGGTAGAGAGAATCAATAAAACCGCCGAAGCATTGTTATTGACCACCATGGCATCCTCTGCGCCGGTGATTTTGCAAATGCTGTCCTTAATATGACTATAGCGCTCCCCCCGCTCTCCCTTTTCCAAGTCATATTCCAGGTTGGAGTAGGAAGAAAGCATCTTGGCAAGCTCCTGTCCGATCTTCGGAGAAAGCAAAGCACGACCAAGGTTGGTATGTAAAATGGTGCCTGTGGCATTAATCACCTTCCTGAGCTTCGGCTTGACATCGCCCTCGATGCGCTCCGTAATCCGACTGTAAAGAGAAGAAAAGGCCTGTTCTATCCGACTTTCCTCTTCTTCCTCCCGAACGCATTTTCGGAGATTTTCCACCTCAAGCCTTACGCAGTCCGTAACATAGGATAAACCGTAATCCTGAATAAAAGAGAGAATCTGCTCCTCCTCCAATATGTTGTCAATTTTGGGAATTCTTCTAAAAAATGCATTTCTATCCATGGTCTTCTTCCTTTTCTCTTGTGTTTATACTTTCTTTAGAATCCATTGTACCATAAATTCACTAAAGGATAGCTACATTGAGAGAAAAACTCCGGGATTTCCATCCGAATTTTATGTATAAAGAAAGAGCTTAGAAGAAATGCTTTAAGGGTGTGTCCCCCAAGCCTTCAATCTAAGCTCTAAATTTCTACGATTCTTTATAAGCTGCTGTTTTTTCCTGCTGTTTGTAAACGGATAAGCGCACGATAAAGCTTTGCCTGATTCCGAAGTCTTTGTTCTTCGGAAAGCTTTTCATCCTGAATCTTCTTCTCAGCTCGCTCCTTGGCTCTCTCGGCACGATCAACATCAATCTCCTCACTCCACTCAAAGGTGGTGGGAATCAATCGACAATGGTTGTCCATCATGGAAAGCATTCCTCCGATACAGGCTGCCTTTCTTTCGCTACCATCCTTCATAATCACCTTGGCTGTACCCATACCTACCGCTGTACAGTAATTGATGTGGTGCGCCATGATAGCCAGGTCTCCTGTAATGGTTCTTAAGCTGACACGTTCCACTTCATCGTCAAATTTTTGCCCATCCATAGAAACAATCTCTAAATGGAAGTTTGCCATAAAGGTCCCTCCTTACTGTTTCTTAGCTTTTTCAAAAACTTCATCGATGTTTCCTACTAAGAGGAAAGCAGACTCAGGAAGCTCATCACATTCTCCGTTCAAAATCATCTTAAAGCCGCGGATAGTTTCCTTTAATGGAACATACTTTCCTGCAAGACCGGTAAACTGCTCTGCTACAGAGAAGCTCTGAGACAGGAAGTTCTGAATCTTTCTGGCACGGAAAACGCTAATCTTATCTTCCTCAGACAATTCATCCATACCCATGATGGCGATGATATCCTGCAATTCCTTATATCTCTGGAGTACCTGCTGTACACCTCTTGCCACCTGGTAGTGCTCCTCTCCTACGATTTCCGGAGTAAGAATACGGCTGGTGGAATCCAAAGGATCTACCGCAGGGTAAATTCCCTTACTTGCGATGTCTCTGGACAATACGGTGGTCGCATCCAAGTGGGTAAATGTTGTTGCAGGCGCCGGGTCGGTAAGGTCATCCGCAGGCACATAAACCGCCTGAACGGAGGTGATAGATCCCTGCTTTGTGGAAGTAATACGCTCCTGCAAAGCACCCATGTCTGTTGCCAGTGTTGGCTGATATCCTACCGCAGAAGGCATTCTTCCGAGAAGTGCGGATACCTCTGAACCTGCCTGGGTAAAACGGAAAATGTTATCAATGAAGAGCAATACGTCCTGGTGCTTCACATCACGGAAGTACTCCGCCATGGTCAGACCGGAAAGTGCAACTCTCATTCTCGCTCCGGGCGGCTCGTTCATCTGTCCGTAAACCAGGGCAGTCTTATCCAAAACGCCGCTTTCCTTCATTTCTCCGTAAAGGTCGTTACCCTCACGAGTACGCTCTCCTACACCGGTAAATACGGAAATACCGCCGTGAGCTGTTGCCACGTTATGGATCAGCTCCATAATCAATACGGTTTTACCTACTCCCGCACCACCGAAAAGTCCGATTTTTCCTCCCTTTGCGTAAGGGCAAATGAGGTCTACTACCTTGATACCTGTCTCCAGGATCTCTGTAGCAGGGGTCTGCTCCTCGAAAGAAGGAGCCGGACGGTGAATCGCCCATCTTTCCTCTGTCTCAGGGGCAGGTTTTTCATCTACAGGATTTCCCAAAATGTTGAAGATTCTTCCCAAGCAGGGCTCTCCAACAGGTACTGTAATGGGGTTTCCTGTATCAACAGCTTCCATTCCTCTAACCAAGCCATCGGTGGAACTCATTGCGATACAACGTACCACATCATCTCCCAACTGCTGTGCAACCTCCGCAATCAGCTCGGTATCTCCAAGCTGGATGGAAATTGCGTTCAATAAGGAGGGGAGTTCCCCTTCCTGGAATCGAATATCCAGGACGGCACCCATGACCTGTATAACCTTTCCTACATGTTTTTCTGTCATGTATCTCTCCTTTTTCTACACTACAACTCTTCCGCACCGGCAACGATTTCCGTGATTTCCTGGGTAATACTTGCCTGTCTTGCTCTATTGTAGAATAGACTTAATTTATCAATCATCTCTCCGGCGTTATCTGTAGCCGCCTCCATAGCCGTTCTTCTTGCCGCCAGCTCACTGGCAACAGAAGTACAAATTCCGCTATAGACCAGCCCTGCAAGATATTCCGGTACTATCGCATTAAAAACATCTTCTCCACTTGGCTCGTAGAGAATCAGGTTACGAATCTTCTTCGCTTCTTCTTCGCTTTCCTCTTTAAAATCAGACAAGGGCAAAAGAGAAATAGCTCCTGCCTTCTGGCTCATCATGGACACAAAATCCGTATAGATCAATGCCACATGGCCGAATTCCTGATTTTTATAGGCTTCACAGATTTTCTGGGCAATGCTGTAAGAGTCGGAAATTCCAACCTCTCCAACATGAGTATAGCTGTCATTAAACAGCTCATACTTCTTCTGCCGCCCATACTCTAAGGCTTTCTTTCCTAATGGGAACAAAGCAAATTCCTTGCCCTTGATTTCTTCCTCCAGGGTACGGAAAAGATTGGCATTATAGCCTCCCGCCATACCACGGTCTCCCGCAATCAATACATAGCACCACTTTTCGGAGCTGTTTTTCTTGGTGTAGGGAGAAGAAAAATCTGTATTTCCATTGGCAATTTCAGAAAGAGTTTTCTTTAAAGTCTGAAAATACGGTTTGGTATTCTCCGCCTTTTCCTTTGCCTTTCGAAGCTTAGAGGAAGCTACCAGCTCCATGGCCTTGGTAATCTGCATGGTATTCTGGATGCTTTTAATACGGAGTTTCACTGACTTCATATTTGCTGCAGCCATGTTTTCTCCTTCTTCCTGGGTTTACAGTCTCTTTAAAAATTCCGCTGTAAAACGCTCTAAGCTAGCCTTAAGTTTCTTCTCTGTCTCTTCTTCCAGCTTACCGGTTTCTCTGATGGCATTCATTGCACTCAGAGCCTCTGCATCGGCATCTAAGAAGTGATAAAGCTCTTCCTCATAGTGACGGATATCCTTAACCTCTACAGCAGTCAGGATTCCCTGAACTACCGCATAAAGAATGGCAACCTGCTTCTCAACGGCGACAGGCTCTCCCTTACCCTGCTTCAGTACCTCTACGATACGTTCACCCTGGGCAAGTCTCTGCTTGGTATCCTGGTCAAGGTCGGAACCGAACTGTGCGAAGGACTGTAACTCTCTATACTGAGAGTAAACCAGCTTCAAGGTTCCCGCTACCTTCTTCATGGCCTTAATCTGCGCATTTCCTCCTACACGGGATACGGAGATACCGGGGTTAACCGCCGGCATAATACCGCTGTGGAACAGCTCTGTCTCCAAGAAAATCTGTCCGTCTGTAATGGAAATAACGTTGGTAGGAATATATGCGGATACGTCTCCGGCCTGTGTCTCGATAATAGGAAGGGCTGTTAAGGATCCTCCTCCTAATTCAGGAGACAGCTTTGCCGCTCTTTCCAGCAGTCTGGAGTGTAAGTAGAATACGTCTCCGGGATAAGCTTCTCTTCCTGGCGGTCTACGAATCAGAAGGGAAATTGCACGGTATGCCACCGCATGCTTACTCAAATCATCATAGATGATCAGGACATGCTTTCCCTGATTCATAAAGTACTCACCCATAGCACATCCTGCATACGGTGCGATGTACTGCAAGGGGCTCGGCTCGGAAGCGGTAGCCGCAACAACGATGGAGTAATCCATAGCGCCGGCTTCCTTTAATTCATTTACCAATGCGGTAACAGTGGATCTCTTCTGTCCGATTGCTACATAGATACAGATAACATCCTTACCCTTTTGGTTAATGATGGTATCAATAGCAATGGTGGTTTTACCGGTCTGTCTGTCACCGATAATCAACTCTCTTTGTCCTCTTCCGATAGGAATCATGGAGTCAATAGCCTTGATTCCTGTCTGCAAAGGCTCTTTAACCGGCTGTCTCTTGATAATGCCGGGTGCAGGGCTTTCCACTGCACGGAACTCTGTACTCTCGATGGGACCGATACCGTCAATAGGCTGTCCAATCGCATTTACTACTCGTCCGATTAATTGTTCTCCTACAGGAACAGATACCACTCTACCTGTACGCTTTACGCTCTGCCCTTCTCTGATTCCTACGTCGGAACCGAAAAGTACCGCAGAAACACTTGTTTCTTCAAGGTTTTGAGCCATACCGAAAGTGCCGTCCTCGAACTCTAAAAGCTCTCCGGACATACAATTTGTCAGACCGGAAACTCGGGCAATACCATCACCTACGGTGAGTACGGTGCCTGTTTCATTCTGAACAATGGCATTTTGGTAATATTTAATCTGGCTTCGAATGACCTCGGAAATTTTTTCTGGTTTTAATTCCATTCTATGCCCATCCTTTTTACAAGACTACTTCATTAACAGTTTTACGAATCTCTTTCAATCGAGCAGAAACCGTACCGTCTAAGGTCTTTCCTGCTACTTCTACCTTCAAACCGCCCAATACCTTCGGGTCAATTTTCTCGGATAGAATAATGCTTTTTGCACAAAGCTTTTGCAACTTTTCGATCAAAGCTGACTTTTGCTCCTCTTGTAAAGGTACCGCACTGGTGACCAGAGCTTCTGCAATCCCCTGATCCTCCTGATACAGTGCTTTGTAGGTCTTGTAGCTCTCTTTAAAGCCTCTTACCAGACCCTTCTCCAAAAGCAACTTCAAAAAATTCAATAAATAAGGTTGCAGTTCCGTTGCAAAGGCTTGATCCAAAAGAGATAATCTCTCCTTCTTGGGAATGGAAGGCTCTGCCAGAAGAGAATAATAATCCGGATTTTCCTCCAGAAGTGTTCTCACACAGCTCATCTCTTCTAAAATTTCTTTTTCCAGATGCTCTTCCTTGGCTAAGTCGTAAAGACTTTTCCCGTACAAGCTGGATGCCTTATTCATGATGCCTCCTCTACATTTTGTAAGAACTCATCAATTAAAGCTTTATGCTCATCTTCGTGGATTTCCTTCTCCACAACTTTTCCCGCAATATCCATAGCAATGCTTCCGATTTCATCCTTTACCTCATTCAAGGCTTTCTTTCTCTCTAAACGGATATCCTCTTCTGCCTTTGCCTTAATAGAGCTTGCGTGCTGTTCCGCCTCTTTAATCAATTCCTCGGCACGGAGGTTGGCATCCTTCTTCGCATCCTCGATGATACGGTTTGCCTCTCCTCTAGCATCAGACATACTGGTCTCATATTCTGTCTTAACAGCCTCAGCTGCTTCTTTTGCTTTCTTTGCCTCTTGTATATCCTTATCTGCCGCTTCCTGTCTCTTCTTTAAAACCTCGTTAATGGGCTTAAAAAGAAAACGCTTAATGAGATATACCTGAATAAAAAGGTTCAAAATCTGGGCAATGAAGGTCCATGGAATGATGGTTACCAACTGTTGCGATTCCATACTTTTCTCCTTTCTTCGCTTTGCTTCGTAATTGTTCTTACTTTAAGAAATTCATGAACATACCGGGAGCAACGAAGATCAGAAGAAGACCGGTTACGAATCCGTAAATACCGGTTGTCTCGGCAATCGCACAACCTAATAACATGGTAGAAGTAACGTCACCCTTACACTCAGGCTGTCTTCCGATAGCTTCCAAAGCCTTTGCTACAGCGTTACCTTCTCCAATACCGGGTCCGATACCTGCGATTAATGCAGCACCTGCACCGATTCCACATCCTGCTAATGCAATACCTCTTGCTAAAAACTGAAATTCACTCATTTTCTTGTCCTCCTAAATTAATTTGTTTATCCTTCTGCTGCGTTGGCGATATACATGATCGTCAACATGGTAAAAATAAATGCCTGCATGGCACTGGAAAACCAGTCAAAATAAAATCCTACGATAGCGGGCAGACCCACTGCAAAAATAGGAATGTTTGATAGAAAATCTCCTACAACGCCGGGGATTAAGCCCAAGACTGCAGAAGAAGCAATGGTTAATGATGCATAAATCAAACCACTGATAACCACTCCTGACAAAATGTTACCGAAATGACGACATGCCATACTAATGGGGGTAGCCACATCCGAAAGGATGTTAAATGGCGTCATAACCGGAATGGGCTGGGTAAATCCCTTCAAAAATCCAATAACTCCACCTGCCTTAATCTTGTTGGCAATAATGATTACGTAAACCGTAATTGCCCAGGCTGCCTCTGTGGACAAGTCTGCGGTAGGGCTTCGCAATCCGGTCAAACTGATTAAGTTGGAAACGATACTGGTGCCAAAAAGGGCTGCCACAAAAGGAATCATCTTATCAAACTTGGTTCCTCCCGTATTACTGCGCACTAAGTTGTTGGCACTTTCTACAATCAGCTCAGCAATGGCTTGTCGCTTACTAATATTTTCCACCCGCAGATTTCGGGTAAGGAAGATACATAGTCCGGTGATAATCGCCATAACTATCCAGCTGACCACTAGGGTTTCCGAAAGCAGAAAATCTCCTAGGAAAGGAATTCCTGTAGGAATTTTAAGGAATATTTTTGCTCCAGAAATATCAAAATTCATACTCTAGTTTTCACCTCCTTGTGTTTTCGTATTCTTTTTCCAGTCGAGAACCCCTCGTATTCTCAGAAATGCTCCCGGAAAAAGTAAGGGAACAATACCGGCTACGGCGTTAAAAATGGGAGCGATTAGCGCTATCACAATCCAAATCAACTGCAGCATGGTACGGTTTCGGTAAGATGCTCTCATCTTCTGGTAAGCATCTTCCTGATTTTCCGTGTTGACAATCTCCTGAACAGTAATCCCCATGAGATAAAAATTCATTACTGCCACAAAGCTTCCCAATACGGCGGAAAGAATCACCTTATAATCAAAGCTGACTATTTCCGGTTTTGCTATATGAAGAAAGAAAAAACAGATTAGCAGCACAAGGCAAGCTATTCCGCACTGCACAGCAATCTGCACAGTTTCTTTTTTCACAGTAGATTGTACCTTCATTTTTCTTATCCTTTCTTATGTAAAAGCTAAAGTCGGAGCTTCCTAACGATGTTGGTTAAAAGCTCTATCCTTTGTTTCTTGCTTCTTCTCCTTCTTTGAGACAGACAGATAAAACTTATAGGCTGTCATAAAGGAAGCCGCAAGACCGAAGAAAAATGCAGGCAGGTATATCCAGTAAGAAAGGTGAAAGTGCTCTCTTAATTGATATGCCACAAATAAGCATAATAAAAGCGGCATTGCAAGGGATAATCCAAACTGACTCAGAATCGATAGATTTCTGAATGCCTTTGACCATTCCTTCATGCCGCTCTCCTCCTTGATTGCTCACTTACGAGATAATTCCCGTTGCCATTTTCCATATAAAAAGGATTCTACACTAGCCCTACGAAATAGACAATATTGTTAAAGAAAAAACTTTTACAATTTCTTTCAAAGCAAAAGCAAATTTTATGGTAGTTCTTTTTTACTTTTAGCACTTTTTACTGTAATTTTCTTTCTAAATCTGTCTTTTCGGGACAGCTCCTTTTTATGAAAATTTTCACAACAGATACTTTATCGACTACTTTTGTAAGTTTTAAAAGAGTTTTATGAAAAATTTTATTCAGTTTATTTCTTTATGCTTATGAAATACTCTTTTCTGCCATATCCTTGATGCTAATAAAGATATCTTTTGCATTTAGCCTACGGAAACGGGAGCTTCCTTTGCTTCTTCCTTCTTTTCCTGTACCGCTTCCTTCGGTTCAACCTTCTTCACTCTTTTACCGGTAATGGCGGAAGTGGGACACTTCTGAGCACAAATACCGCAATCGGTACATTTTTCATTCATCACTGCCAAATCATTCAGGACATGAATGGCATCGAAGGGACAGTTCTTCTCGCAGATTCCACAGGCAATACATCCGATGGAACAGCTGTCCTTAACTGCCTTACCCTTTAAAAGATTCTTACAGGAAACGATGTGTTTCTTCTTGTAAGGAACAAAGGAAATCAACGCCTTCGGACAGGCCTTGATACAAGCGCCACAGGCTGTACACTTCTCCTTATCCACAATGGCAACACCATCCACCACATGAATGGCATCAAAGGCACAGACTTTTACACAGGAACCATAGCCACAGCAAGAATAGGGGCAGGACTTTTCCGTTCCTCCCGGAACTACAGCCAAGTCATTGCAGTCTGCAATTCCCGTATATCTGGCAATCTGCTTAGTCTTGGAGCAAGAACCCTGGCAATGCACATGGGCAACCTTTTTTTCCTGGTCCATGGATACCTCTCCGGCACCAAGGATTTCTGCAATTTTCTCCGCTACGGGACTTCCTCCAACCGGACACTGTGTTACGGGAGCTTCTCCCAATGCCATAGCCTTAGCACAGCCGTCACAGCCGGGGAATCCGCAGGCACCACAGTTGTTTCCCGGAAGTGCCCCGCGAATCTTTGCCTCTGTTTCGTCAACCTCCACCTTGAACTTTTCGGAGGCCACTCCTAAAAATACGCCCAAAATCAAACCTGTTGCACCCACTAAACCGGCGGCAACCAGGACCAATGTTGTCATTAGACTCATACTCAATCCTCCTTAAATCAATCCGCCAAAGCCGAAGAATGCAATCGCCATAAGGGCTGCGGTAACCAATACTATGGGAGAACCCTGGAAAGAACGGGGAATTCTATCATTTCCTTCAATGATATTCTCCCGGATTCCCGCCATAAGCAGTAATGCTAAAGCAAAACCTACGGAAATTCCCAGTCCGTAAACTAAGCTCTGGGCAAAGTTATAGCCATAAGAAACATTATTCAAGGCCACACCCAATACCGCACAGTTTGTGGTAATCAGAGGAAGATATACGCCCAAAGACTCATAAAGAGAAGGTACATTCTTCTTTAAGAACATCTCTACAAACTGTACCAGTGCCGCAATAACCAGGATGAACACAATGGTATTCAGATACTCCAGACCATCCGTTAGCCCCAAAGCTTTGCAAAGAGGGCTGGAAGCCGCCAGGAAGGCAACATAGATGCCATGGGTGATTACAGAGGCAATCACGATAACGAAGATTACAGCTCCTCCCATACCCTTAGAGGACTCTGTCTTCTTAGACACACCAAGGAAGGGACAGATTCCCAAGAATTGGGAAAGCACTACGTTACTAACCAGGGAATACTTAATGGCAATCAATAGCAAATCAATCATACTGCCGCCTCCTTCTTCTCTACTTCACTCTTTTCAGGAGCCTTTTCCTTGCAATCGGAGAAGCAGCCCATGCAGTTTCCGCCGCAAACAAATTCCTCCGGAGCATCTCCGTTGGTTGCAGAAGGAAGACGCAACTTGTTCTGAATTGCCGTAAGAACCGCAAGAACCAGGAAGGCACCGGGAGCCAGTACGAAAATGCTGATGCTGTAGGCCTCCGGAATCAATCTGAAGTTAAAGATGGTTCCTGCACCGATTAACTCTCTTACGGATCCGATAATGGTTAAGGCCATGGTAAATCCGATACCCATACCAAGACCGTCAAAGAAGGACAAAGCCGGACCGTTAAACAACGCATAGGACTCCGCTCTTCCTAAAATGATACAGTTAACTACAATCAAAGGAATATAGATACCCAAAGCCTCATATAAAGCCGGTACATAGGCCTGAATCAAAAGTTGAACAATGGTAACCAGAGATGCTACTACCACGATTTCTCCCGGAAGACGCATACGCTCCGGAATAGTTTTACGAAGGGCGGAAATCAGCATATTGGAAAACATTAATACCGCCGTGGTGGACAATCCCATTCCCAATCCGTTTATCGCGCTGGTGGTGGTTGCCAAGGTAGGACACATTCCCAGCATGATAATGAAGGTAGGGTTTTCTTTGATAATACCGTTATATAATCTTTCTATGTATTTATTCATCTCCCCCTCCTACTTTAAAACGTAATTTTCCACAAATTCCGTGGATGCATTTACCGTATTGGTTACTGCCGTACTGGTAATGGTAGCACCGGAAATCGCATCGATTTCGTTCTCTCCTGCACCGCCGCCTTTTTTCACGGCAATCTTTGTAGTTTTCCCGGCAAACTGCTTGTAGAACTCGGGAAGAGTTGCTTTTTGTCCAAGACCTGCCGTCTCCGGTAAGGTTTCCGGGAAAGAAATTCCGGTAACCTTTAAGTCTTTATCCACACCTACAACCACTACAACGGGACCGCCGTAGCCTGCTGCATGTCCCTTCAGCACATATCCTACAGTTTCCCCTGAAGCATCCTTAGCCACAATAGCATCCGTCAGCTCTGCGCCGCCGTTATCCGTTGCCAAAGTTCCTTCTTCGGTAGCCTTCTGTAAAGTATCCTTCAGTTCCTCACTGTCATAATCCGCAGCATCCAAAACCACCTTGTAGGCTTTGTTGGTTGCTTCTTTAATGGCATTGGCAATGGTATCCTTCGTCATTCCGTATACCACGCCTAAAAGCAGTCCGGAGATTAAGGTAATGGCAGTAAGCACTAAGGCGTCTTTCATAAAGGAATCTTTTTTCATCTTACTTTCCCTCCCTGCCAAATGCCTTCGGTATCGTCATGTTATTGATTGTCGGTACCAGAATATTGCTCAAAATAATCGCATAGGAAACGCCCTCTGCAGAACCGCCGAAAAGACGGAACAATCCGGTCAAAATTCCCACAAGCACCGCAAAGATAATCTGTCCGTTGGGGGTAATGGGAGAAGATACATAGTCTGTCAGCATAAAGAAGGCACCGAAAACCAATCCGCCTCCTAAGATTTCGGAAGCAAGGTAATGCATATCAAATCCTCTTCCGGAGAAAATCAGGGTAAACAGCGCTACTGTTCCGATATAAATCAAAGGCATCTTCGGAGAAATAACCTTCCGAACAATCAGGTATAAAGCACCGATCAAAAGACAAATCTTGGATACCTCTCCGATGGTTCCCGGAATTCTTCCCACAAACATATCCATCAAATTCATGCTGGCATCCGGAGTTGTTTTTAAAATTGCAAGAGGGGTTGCGGTGGCAATTCCGTCTGCCCCTGCGTTGTTGAAAGCAGTCATCTTTCCTGCAAAGGAAATCAAGAGGAAGCAACGAGCCGCTAAAGCCGGGTTCATGAAGTTGGCTCCCAGGCCTCCATAAAGCTGCTTTACCACAATAATAGCAAACACGGATCCCACCATAGGAATCCAATAAGGAATTCCCGGAGGACAGTTTAATGCCAAAATCATACCGGTTACCGCAGCAGACCAGTCATTCACCGTTACCGGCAGCTTCATAGCCTTCTGGTAAGCAAACTCTGTAAAAACCGCCATCAAAGTGGTGAGTACCACTACGAATAGAGCGTGAAATCCCCACTGTAAAACACCGTAAATAGCAGTGGGAAGCATGGCAATCACAACGTCTCTCATTAATTCCGCGGAAGTCACCCTGTCACGCACATGGGGATTCGCAGAAAGATGTAAAAGTTTCATTTATTTACCTCCCTGGGCCTTTGCGGCTTTTGCTCTCTTCTCTGCATTTACTTTTCTCTTCATCTGCTTAAAGCCCTGGGTCAAAGGACGCTTTGCGGGACACACATAGGAACAGCATCCGCACTCGATACACTCCATACCGTAAAGCTTTTCAAAGCGTTCCGTGTTCTTCTGAAGAGAAGCCACCATCATCAAGGTAGGCATCAAATTCTCCGGGCAGGCAGTAACGCATCTTCCGCAGTTAATGCAGGGAGTGGTCGCTTCTTCCGCCACCGGATCCTTCTTAAACGCCAAAATAGAGCTGGAGTTCTTGGTCACAGGAATGTCCAGCACGAAAAGCGGCATACCCATCATGGGACCTCCGGAAATCACCTTCTCCGGATCCTCCGAGAAACCGCCTGCTGCAGAAATCACCTGCTGATAATTGGTTCCTAAGGGCACACGGAAATTACCGGGGCTGGCTACCGCATCTCCGGTTACTGTTAAAATCTTTCTAACCAACGGCTTGGACTCGCAAACCGCCTCATAAATAGCCACAACGGTGTCTACATTGTCCACTACAACCCCTGCATCCGCAGGCAACATGGAGGAATTAATCTTTCTTCCGCTGGCTGCATAAATCAGCTGGCGCTCTCCCCCCTGGGGATAACGGGTTCTTAACGGCACAACTTCAATCTTATCCATGCCTTTTACCTTCTCCGTTAAAAGCTTGATGGCTTCAGGCTTGTTGTCCTCAATGCAAATCTTTCCTTTAGCGTTGGGAAAAAGGGAAAGCACCACCTGTAAGCCGCCAATCAGCTTATCCGGCATCTCCAGCATATCTCTGTAATCGGAGGTAAGATAAGGCTCACACTCCGCACCATTCACCAAAAATAAATCAATCTTATCGATTTCTTTCGGACTAAGCTTTACAAAAGTAGGGAAACCGGCACCTCCTAAGCCCACAATGCCGGCGTCTCTTACGATGTTTACAATTTCTTCCCGAGACATTGCTTTGTAGTCTCTTTTATCACCAAAGCCCGGAATGGATTCATATTGTTGATCATTATCCACCACAATCGACTCCACCATAGCTCCCCCTACGGTCAGTCTCTTCTCAATGGCTTTAACGGTACCTGACACAGAAGAAATAACAGGTGCGGAAATAAAGCCGTTTGCCTCTGCAATCTTCTGTCCTAAAAGAACCCGATCTCCCTTTTGTACCAAAGGCTTGGCAGGGGCTCCAATGTGCTGCGAAAGTGGATAAACCATCAACCCCTCAGGACGCAAATCAACAATGGACTTGTCCATTGCCAATTCCTTTCCGTCATAGGGATGAACGCCACCCTTAAAAGTGGTAACACCCATTTTTATACCTCCCAAAATCTTTCTCATAGACAATTCTTATTATACTATGAAGATTCTTAAAAACAAAGAAAGAGAACCCTATGCACGGAATTTTGTGCATAGAATTCTCCTATATTTTCTTACTTTTTTTATGATATTTGCACAAGTAGCAAAAAATTTTTTTGTCAAATTTTTGTCAATATCTCTTGAAAATCTTCCTCTCTTTTTCTATCCCTGTTAAAAATTTTCTGAAAATAGAAAGAAGAAAATTTTCATTAAAATTTGCCTAGCCCTTCTCCTGTAAACGGTAAGCTTTCAGAAGCTGCTTGGCCAATACCGCAGTAGTTACAGCCCCCAAACCTCTGGGTACAGGAGAAATCTTTCCGGCAACGGTAGCCATGGTATCAAAATCCACATCTCCTACAATATTTCCCTTTTCATCCCGGTTGGTTCCCACGTCGATTACCGTAGCCCCCTCCTTACAATAAGAAGAGCCTATTGCTTTTGCTTTTCCCATACAGCAAACCAAAACATCCGCTCTCTTGGTCACTTCTTTTATATTACTCGTTTTACTGTGACAGAGAGTTACCGTGGCATCCCCATTGGTCATCAGGATGGACAAGGGTCTTCCCACTACCAAAGAACGTCCCAAAATGCAAACTTCCTTTCCCGCCAGGGGAATCTTATAAAAACGGCACATTTCCATAACTGCCTGTGCAGTGCAGGGCGCAAAGGCACTTTCATCCTTTAAAATCAAGCCCGCCATGCTCTCTCTGCTGACCCCTTCCACATCCTTTTCTCTCTTAATCATTCTGAAGGCTGTTTCCTGATCCAAATGAGAGGGAAGGGGACGAAATATCATAATTCCGTGAATCTCTTCATCATCATTTAAAAATTGAATAACCTCCTGAAACTGCTCATTGCTGCAATCCGCCGGAAGCTGATAGCTCTTTACTTCCAATCCGAAGGATAGAAAACGCTTTTTAATGGCCTTCTCATAGGTAACATCCTCCGTCCTTTCTCCTACACGGATAAGCGCCAAAGCCGGCATCACCCCGGGTCTCTCCGCCAAAAAGGCCACACATTCCTTCTCTATTTCTTCCGCCACCGGTTTTCCCAATAATTCTTCCATACTTCCTTACTACTCCTTTCCCCATTTGAAATTAAGTCTTTAAGCTCCTCTTACCACATTTTCTACCGTCTGAATAATCTCTTCCAGCGAAGAAATGCCCGTTCTTGCCCTATCGCAAACTGCCTCTCTTTTCGCCTTGATTTCCCTATTCTGCATACTTTTGGTATTGATATATACATTCAGTATGGCACTTTCCATGGCTGTCTTCAGGAAGCCGGCCCCTACTCCCACATCCGATAGGGCAATTCGGGAACCTCTCTCCTGTAATCTGGCAAATAAAGGAAGCTTCTCTAAGCATAGCTCCAAAAGCTCTGTGGGCACCAAAGATGCCTCTATAAGACAGTTCTCCATCGTTTCCCTGTAAATCTTTTGTTCTTCCTCTGTTTCTCTGGGTAAGGAATATGCCTTTGACAGAGGCAGGAAAACCTCTTCATCCCTTGCTTCCAACGCTAGAGCTTTCTGTTTTGCTTCCTCCAGGGATTTCATGATTTCTTCCAACTCATTCTGAAAATCCGCATAGCTCTTCTTTCCCAATGTAAGATTTCCCACCATCATTCCCAGAGAAAAGGCAAATGCAGCCGATAGCGCTGCCGCCCCGCCGCCTCCGGGAATCGGACTCTTGGAAGAAAGAGCCTCTAAATACTGAACAACGGTTTCTTGCTTCTGCTCTTTCATACCTTTCCCCTCCTGCACTCGACCCTTAATGGACTTCTATAACATACCAATCCTATATCCTATAATTTTGCTGTTTATACTAGCATAATATTTCTGTTTTATACAAGTTTTCTGTATTACACAAGCTTTCCGTTTCGCACCAGCTTTCTGTTATACACAAGCTTTCTCAATGCAATATGGTTGCCCAAATCGCTTGAGTGACGCCAACAAGACAGGACACGATACAGGGAGAACAGGCCTAAACACAAAGCAAGGTTCCAAGCTGTCTTCCTCCACCGGCTTGGAACCTTCACACAGTATTTTGCTTTATTATTCTTCGAAGGAAAGAATTTATTCTTATGAAAAACTTCCTTTTACGCTTTCTTCTCCTGTAAAGCCCTTACCAGCTCCGGAAGTCCGAAAAGCGTAATGAAGCCCCCCGCATCCTTGTGATCATATAAATCTCCCGTGGTAAAGCTAGCCAGGGAAGCATTGTAAAGTGAATAGGGAGAAGAGGTTCCCGCCTTTATGATATTGCCCTTGTATAGCTTCATCTTGGTCTCTCCGGATACCTTCTCCTGGGTGCTCTTTACAAAGGCCTGCAAAGCTTCCCGAAGAGGGGCAAACCATTTCCCTTCATAAACCACCTGAGAAAACTTCTCCTCTACGATTTTCTTCATTTCCATGGTCTGCCGATCCAAAATCAGCTCTTCCAGCTGCTTATGGGCTTCCAAAAGAATGGTTCCCCCGGGAGTCTCATAAACCCCGCGGCTCTTCATTCCCACCACGCGGTTCTCCACAATATCCACAATGCCGATACCGTTCTTTCCGCCCAGCTGATTCAGCTCCTCAATCATCTCCTTCAAAGACATTTTCTTCCCATTTAGTGCCACCGGCACTCCCTTTTCCCAGCTAATGGAAAGAGCTGTTTCCTGATCCGGTGCCTTCTGGGGCGTTACGGAAAGCATCAGAAGATGCTCATAATTAGACTCCGTCTCCGGGTCCTCCAGCTCCAAGCCTTCATGAGAAATATGCCAAAGATTCCTGTCCCTGCTGTAGGAATTCTCATGGCTTCCAAAAGCCAGGTCAATGCCCTTTTCCTTACAGTATGCCATTTCATCTTCCCTGGACTGAAAGGTCCAAAGCTCCGTCATCCGCCAAGGGGCAAGAATATGCAGCTCCGGTGCTAAGGCCTTAATGCCCAGCTCAAAACGAATCTGGTCGTTACCCTTTCCGGTAGCTCCGTGACAAATGGCGGTAGCCCCCTCCTTCTTGGCGATCTCCACCAATCTTTTTGCAATAGCCGGACGAGCCATGGAGGTGCCCAAAAGGTATTTATTTTCATAGCAGGCATTGGCTTGAATACAGGGAAGAACATATTCCTCGCAGAATTCATCCTGAATATGCTCGATATACAGTTTCTCCGCTCCGGACAGCTTCGCCCGTTCCGGAAGGTCGGAAAGCTCCTCTTCCTGCCCCACATCCACACAGACACAAATCACCTTATAGCCAAAATTCTCCTTCAGCCAAGGAATAATGGCAGTAGTATCCAGACCGCCCGAATAAGCCAGGATAATCTTCTCCCCCTTGGTATTTCCCTCCGGTATCATGCTTCCCATAATGACTCCTTTCAAAAATCCATCTTCTCCAAAAACGCTGCTCTATCCTCAAGACCAGCTTAGAATAATAGATATTTATTCATATGTCAAGCATATTTATTCAGTTATTTCGGTTTTTATTCTTTATTTGTGAATATTAATGCCATTCCATCCCCTTTGATATACACATATATTCATTAATCATCTTACTATTTAATGTTGAGTAAATGAAATGCTGCACATTACTGTAAGCTATACTCCTTATGAATAAAAATAGAAGATGTAAAAAACAAAGTAATCTAGCGTCTTTATGCATAATAGCTTCAAAAAGGGGTAGTCTGAGCCCGTGGGTACTTGCGAAAAACAAAGGTACTGCAGTTTTTCGCTTAGTATCCCCTACGTGGCGAAGCTAGCGAGAGCGTGCCCCGATTTTGAAGCTATTATGCATAAAGATAATTTGATTTTGTTTTTCATAAGGAAAAGGCCTTACGTTTACATCTTCATTTTTATTAATCCCAAAGCGCTCCGGGAGCACCTTTGGTCTTCCTGTTCTTCACACAGCTTTCCAAGGAAATGGCATCATAGATATCCTCTTCCACTAAATCGGAAAACTTCCTGTACTCTTCCAGGGAAAGCTCTTCCAAATCCTTTCCTTCCTTTTCGCAGTACAAAACCAACTCTCCCACAACACCGTGGGCGGTACGGAAGGGCATACCCTTTTTCACCAGATAATCCGCCACATCCGTGGCATTGCTGAAGCCCTTTTTCGCACTTTCCCGAAGGCGTTCCAAACGGAATTCCATGCTGTCCAGCATTTTCGCCATTACCCGAAGACAAAATTGCAGGGTGTCCATACTGTCAAAGGCCACCTCCTTATCCTCCTGCATATCCTTGTTGTAGGCCAGAGGCAGGCCCTTCATGGTGGTAAGGAGGGAAAAGAGATTGCCGTAAACTCTACCGGTTTTTCCCCGAATCAACTCCGCCATATCCGGGTTCTTCTTTTGGGGCATAATGCTGGAGCCTGTGGAATATTTGTCGGACAAGCGGATGTAGCCATAATCGTTACTGTTCCAAAGAATGATTTCCTCACACAGTCTGGATAAATGCATACTAATCATGGATAAACAGAATAGATATTCAATCAAATAGTCCCGATCCGAAACGGAATCCATGGAATTTTCCGTTGCGGCGGTAAATCCAAGCTCCTTTGCCACCATTTCCCGATCTAAAGGATATGTAGTTCCCCCAAAGGCTCCGGCACCCAGGGGAGAGAAATTCATTCTCTTCTCTCCGTCCAAAAGACGGCTCCTGTCTCTTAAAAACATTTCCTTGTAGGCCCCGAAGTGATGAGCGATGGTAGTGGGTTGAGCCTTTTGCAAATGAGTAAAGCCCGGCATAATATCTCTTCTATGCTTCTCCATGAGTTTTTCAATGACGGCAAGTAATTCCTCCAGATAGCCTCTACATTCCTCACTGTTTCTCCGTACATAAAGACGCATATCCAGTGCCACCTGGTCATTTCGGGAGCGGCCAGTATGCAATTTCTTCCCCAGCTCTCCGATTCTTTGAATTAAAACCGTTTCCACAAAGGAATGAATGTCCTCCGCATCCCCTTCTATCAAAAGCTTCCCGGACTCTAAGTCCTTTCGAATCCCTTCCAAGCCCTCTTGAATCTTCCGTCCTTCCTCTTCCGTGAGAACACCAACCTTGGAAAGCATTTTCACATGGGCAAGGGAGCCCTCCAGGTCCTCCATGGCCAAACGCTTATCAAAGGGGAGAGAGGCATTGAAGGCCTGCGCCAACTCATCCACGTTTTCCGTAAATCTTCCACCCCATAATTTCATCCGCTACTCCTTTACATCCATTTTTTCCACTTCCAGTCCCCGTTTTCTTCCTCTGGGAAGTCTACCGGTATAAACCTTTATCGGGTAGGGACTGTGTCCCCTTTTCCGGCTTCTTCCGTTGGGAATATTGTCATGGGGAATCTTCACCCGCAGGTTCTCTGCCCCGGAACGCTGCTCCGGGCTTTTCGGCGCCGGCCCCAGCTTCTTCCGAATCAAGAGAAATGCTGCGAAGAAAAGGATTGCCGTAAAGCTTAGTAAGAGTCCGAATCTCCATCCCTCCGGCGTATATTGTAAACGAATGGTATGCTGTCCTTCCGATACAGGAACGCCTAAAAATCCTGTGAAGACTGCCTCCGGTTCCACATTATTTCCATCTACCGTGACCTTCCAGCCCGGATCATAGGGAATACTGAAGAAAATCTTCCCTTCTTCCTTGGCCTGCACCGTACCTTCTATCGTTCTTGTATTCATTTTGCCAAGCTTAAATCCTCGTCCGGACAGAGCCTCCACAAAATCGGAAAGCACCTCATAATGAAAACGATATACGGTGGCATCCATACTCTGCCCCTCCGTCTTGGAGCTAAGCTTTACTTCTGTTCCGGCGGAAAGATAGCCTAAATCCAGCAAATATCCTCTATCCACATGGTCATAGCTTTTTTCCCTCTCCGGAAATTGCACCTTGACCTCTTCCACCTTCGTGTTATTCACATAGGCAAAATAGTGCCCTTCCTCTGTCGTAGTAAAGCTGTAATCCTCTCCTTCTCGTTCACCAAGAATGGTTTCTAAAGCATTTTCCCCTGTCAAAGATTCGGAAATACTGTTTTGCACCAGCGCCGGAGTTCCCGCCTTTTCATTCCACTGATTCAGTTCCTCTTCGCTTAAAGCAAAGCCTACAGGCAGTGTTTGGGTATTTTCATACAGGCGATAGTCTCCCTCTCCTGTCCAATAAGCCAGCCCCTGCTCCTCCGCATTCTTCAATTCTTCCTTGGTAATCAGATATTTTACCGAAAGAAGACTATTCATCAAGGGTGTGGCCCCGTTAATCGCGTAAGCATTGGTGGAAGCTTCCATTCCCAAGAGAGTATAAACCTCCGACATTTTCCCGTAGGCTGTGGAGGAGAAAATAGAGGCACTGGGATACTGCATAAGAGCTCCGTCATCCTTGGTTTTACGATCCGCCCTATCCACACGGTAAAAATCGGAATCCTCCAGCTTGACTTCCGAAAGCAGGGTAGCCGTTTCCTTTTGCCCCTCCAGATAATTCGCCCGATTGGTTGTGGGTACGGAGGTCACCGCCATATTTGCCGTAGCTTCTATAAAGCAAAGAGCCAGCAAGGTATAGAAAAAGCTTCTTGGGGTAAATGCTTTTTTCTCCAGCACGAAGAGAAGATAGTACAAAAAGCTGAAGAGCATGCCCAGATAGAAGACAGACCAGTGAAAGCCCTCCACCGTAATCAGCTTCTGGCACAAAAGCGCAAAGACAAAGCAGAGGAAGAAGGAAAGGCTGTAGTCTTTTTTCGTATTCCCTTTACGCTTCACCATAAGCTCCGCCCCCTGGGTAAGGAGGAGGAAAATGTATAAGAAGCTCTGTCTTGCAGGCAGGCTGTTGGGATAATGAAAGCCATGCCAGATAAAATTCAAAACATTGATGGAAAAGCTTAAAAAGAAGAAAATGCTCAGGATAGCGTAAAAGCATTTTCGTGAAAGGGAAATGCTTTGATTTCGGTAATACAGGGGCAACAAAAAGAGCAGTAAGGTTCCCGCATAAATATTAGGCCAATGCTTTAAGCCCTGCTCCGTTTCCACGAAGGCAAATTGTCTGGCCAGCATGTCGATAATGCCAAAGTACTGGGTAAAGGTCTTCGGAAAGGAAATGCTGGAAGAGGCGGTAAAACGCAGGGCAAAATAGGCCGGAAGCAGAAAAACCGCCGCCATTGCCCCGGCCAACAAGGAATACAGGCCGAAGCGAAAAAGAATGAGAAAAATCCCCTGTCTTCTTTCCCGGAGGATAAAGAAAAACTGGAACAGGAAATATACCACCAAAAAAAGGCAGATCATAATGCTGATATAATAATTGGAAAGAATGGACAGAGCCAGGCTTATCGTATAAAGCCCTACCTCTCCTCTGTCCATCATTCGCTCCAAGCCCAGGAGAATCAAAGGGAAAAGCAGTACACAATCCAGCCACATTACATTCCAGGAATAGGCCGCAATATAACCGGACAGGGCATAAAGCAATGCAAAGATAATAAAGTAAGGACTGTTTTTCTGAAAATGATAGCGAAAATACAGGGAAGCCGTCGCTCCTGTCAGTGCAATTTTCAGAAGCACCAAATAGCTTACATACTCAATCACCAAGCCCTTAGGAAAAAGCAAAATAAACCAATTCAAAGGGCTGGCCAGATAGTAGGCAATCAGAGCTATAAAATTGCTGCCAAGACCTATATGAAAGCTATAGAGTAAAGATTCCCCGGATTGCAGCTTTCTTTGAAATTCCTGAAAAAAGGGAGCGTACTGATGATATAAGTCCGTACGCAAAAAGCTTTCTTTTCCAAAGGGAAATACCCCCTTAGCCACAAAAATCCCCAGCATGGCCAGAAGGGGGAGCAGGAAGGAAATAATTTCCTGCTTTCCTAAACGGATTTTCTCGAAAGCGCTTCTCTCTCTATTCATGGCATCTTCTCCTTACTTAAAAATCAAAAATTTGCTGGCAAAGTAATTTCCCACCAGATTAATGACCGAACTTCCCAGCCATCCCAGCCCATGGGAAAAATGCAAAATATCCACAAAAAATACCAGCAGAAAAAAACTGGCTATGCCGGAAAACACCCTCAGGGAAAAGAAAGAAATAAATTCCTGAATTCCCTTCTTTTCCGTTTTTTGAAAGACAAAAAACTTATTTCCGTAGTAGGCAAAGACCACCGCCAAGAAGAAGGCAACGCCATAGGATATTTTATAGGAAAAAAAAGGAGAAATTGATTGCTTTTGCAAAAGAAGATCCAGAACGTGGTATATCACGTAATTCACTAAAGTGGTGAGAACCCCCATTACAAGATATCGTATACTTTCTAATAATTGCTTATTCATTATATTTTTTAACACCTTAAATTCTATTCTTAGTTTTTGAACATGCCTAGTATACGAAAAGAGGGAGGGGAAAGCAAGAAGGGATAGGGAAGTCCGGAAAAATAATGCTGTAGGAAAGAAGAGAAAATAATACGCTATAAAAAACAGCTTTGGTACAGGGGCTAAGATTATCCCTGCACCAAAGCTGTTTTTGTAAAGCTATATATCCCTTACTTGCTTACTACCTTTGCTTTCTTACTGCCTTTACTTTTTTATGCCTTTGCTTTCTTACTGCCTTTACTTTCCTTCCATCATTCCTTGGCGACTTCTCCATCTACTCTATACTCTAGCCGGCCTTCTTGGGAGAATGGGCATGGATTCTTTCTTCCACTTCCACTCTGGGAATGCTGAGAGAAATGGAGAGCTCCTCATAAAGAATATCCTCTGCCTGCTCCATAAAGTGTAAGTCCAAAAGAGTGAGTTTTTTCCCCTGTCTTGCCCGTTCCACTCTTCTTTCCATCAAGGTCTTGATAACCTGTAACAGCGCATCCGGCGCACAGCTTTTGATGCTGTCTCTGCAATTCTCTTCCCGCTGTTTCGGCGTCTTACATTGTAAAGCATGAATGTTCTCCACACCAAGCATAAAGCTTTCCGCCTGCTCTCTGGTCATTACCGAACGCATATTGGTCTTGCCTGCCTCTACCGGAGCATATACGGCACCATCCGGTTTCTTTACTGCCTGCAAGATATAATATTCTTTGTCTTTTGGAATTCCTTCTAAATTCAGGTGTGTCGTTCCGATAATCTTATGGACACCCTTACAGCCATAAACCACATACGTGCCTGACTGGTACATTTTCTCCTCCTATTCTGTTGAGATAATTACGATTCCATTAAAAACTATTTTCAATTGTAACATTCTCCCAATAGGATTGCCAGCACTTTGCACATTTTATAAAATTTTTGTCTAGCTTAAATAAAAACATTTTATAGTATATGGCTTTTTTATGCGTTTTTCTTTTTTACTTATGATATGGCTCCCCCGCATTAATGCGGAAGGCTCTGTAGATTTGCTCCAAAAGGATTACCCGCATAAGCTGGTGAGGAAAGGTCATGGCGGAAAAGCTTAAGGAATAGTTGGCTCTGGAAAGGATGGAGGGAGCCAAGCCCAGGGAGCCTCCAATCACAAAACAAAATTCACTTTCTCCATGGAGGGCCTGCTTTTCCAAAAATTTGGCAAAGGCTATGGAATCCAACTCCTTTCCCAGGATGGCCAAGGCAATCACAAAGGCACGATCCGGAATTTTACTAAGAATTCTTTCTCCCTCCTTCTCCAAAACCTGTAAAACCTCCGTTTCACTGGCTTCTTCCTTGGTCTTTTCATCCGCCACTTCAATAATTTCCCATTTACAATAGGAAGAAAGGCGCTTTCCGTATTCAGAAAGTGCCTCTCGATAAAACTTCTCTTTGATTTTTCCAACCGCAATAATTTTAATAGTCATCAATCATCCTACACTCTGCTTCTGGGATACTTCGTCACATCAAAGGAAATCAGCTTCTTATCCGCGTAGCCCAGAGCGTCAAAGTAATAGTTCTTTCCCTCAATCAGATAGGAAATGTTGGTCTCTCCCTCTGCCTGTACCATGCCTCGGGGACGTCCCTGCTCATCCTTTTCAAAGTAAAAGATTTGATACTTTCCCTTTTCGTCCGGAATGCTTGCCCATCCGGTAAGAACTACGCCGGCAGTATCACTGTTTTGTTCTTTATTATCGTACTGGGCGAAAAACCAGTGGCTATCCTCGTTAAACCAACCTTCAGCCATCTTTCCTTCCGCATTGAAATAATAAAAACGATCTCCAATCTGTACCCAACGCTCCTTGGCATACTTCCAGGACTTAGACTTTACGTCCAGATACAAAAGCTTCCAGGCGCTGTCTTCCTTTTCCCAGATATAGGCTGTGGTGCTTCCCTTCTTCACGCCGGTAAGCTCTTCCTTGGTGGCTGCCCTTTCCTCGGCATGTCCCTGAAAACTCTGAAAAGAAAAGAGGAACAAGAAGGAGAAAAGCAGGAGCAAAGCGCCCCATACTCTTCTCTTCTTTTCCTCTGCCGTTGTTCTCTCTGCTTTACACATAAAACCTCCCGTCTACTCGGGAAGTTAAAGCTTAGGAAAGAGCCTTCTTTCTTTCCAGAACCTGCTCAAGCATCTGTCTGTACTTCATAGCCTTTTCTTCCTCCTCCTGCACCTTTTCCTTCGGTGCCTTGGACAGGAAGCGCTCATTCTTTAACATTCCCTCTGCACGTTGAATTTCTTTCTTCAGCCTCTCCTCTTCCTTCTCCAAACGCTCTCTTTCCTGATCCAAATCCACCAGATCAGAGAAGGGAAGGAAAATGTTGGCCTTCGGTATCAAGACAGAAACAGCATTTTCAGGAATACCTGTTCTGTCTTGCTGTATTATAACATCCTGTGCATAAGCAAGGGTAGCAAAGAATACCTTACTATGTGTAAACGTTTTTCTTAACCCCTCATCCTCGGTTACGAAGTAAACTGTAGCCTTTTTGGAAGGGGGAACATTCATTTCCGTACGAATATTTCGGATGGCGCGAACCGCTTCCTTGATGGTCTCTCCCTCTTTTTCCGCCTCGGAAAAGTCCAGTTCTTCCGCGAAAACAGGCCAATCCGACAGCATCAGCATCTTCTCTTCTCCCGGGAATAAAGATTTTTCCGTGTCGTAAATCTCTTCCGTAATGAAGGGGCAGAAGGGATGCAACAAACTTAAGGAAGTTTTCAAAACCTTTAAGAGAGTCCAAAGGGCAAGGGTCTTGCTCTCTCCTCCCTCACTGTAGAGTCTGGGCTTTACCATCTCGATATACCAGTCACAGAACTCTTCCCAGATAAAGTTTTGAATCTTATCCAGGGCAATTCCCAGGTCAAAGGACTCTAAGTTTCTGGTCACCTCGGAAACGGTGTGATTACACTTGGAAAGAATCCACTGATCCGCAAGAGCCAAATTCTTCGGAATTACGGAAAGCACTTCTTCCAGACTTGCTTCCTTCTTTCCTACTAAAGAGAGAAGGGCTTCTTTCTCCTCTTCCTTTACATTCATAAAGAGGAAACGGGAAGCATTCCAAACCTTATTCATAAAGTTTCTGCTGGCTTCCACACGGCTATGATAGAAACGCATATCATTTCCGGGAGCATTTCCGGTAAGAAGCGTCATTCTCAGAGCATCTGCCCCGTAGGTACTGATGATTTCCAAAGGATCAATTCCGTTTCCTAAGGACTTACTCATCTTTCTTCCCTGATCGTCTCGCACCAGACCGTGGATCAGTACCTTTTTAAAAGGTGTCTTTCCGGTCTGCTCAATTCCGGAGAATACCATTCTGACTACCCAGAAGAAAATGATGTCATAGCCGGTAACCAGCACATCCGTAGGATAGAAATACTTGTAATCCTCCGTCTCCTCCGGCCAGCCCAAAGTCTCAAAGGGCCAAAGGGCACTGGAGAACCAGGTATCCAGGGTATCCTCATCCTGACGAAGGGCGGTACTCTTACACTTTGGACAAGAATCCGGCTTTTCCAGGGATACAATCAACTCCCCGCAATCCTCACAATAGTATGCGGGAATACGGTGTCCCCACCAAAGCTGACGGGAAATACACCAGTCCTTGATATTTTCCAGCCAATGCAGGTAGGTCTTTCCGTAGTTTTCCGGAACAAATTCCAAATCTCCCTTGTTCAGTGCTTCGATAGCAGGCTTTGCCAGCTCTTCCATCTTCACAAACCACTGGGGCTTTACCATAGGCTCAACGGTGGTTCCGCAACGATCATGCACACCTACATTGTGACTGTGGGGCACTACCTTCTTTAACAGTCCCTGCTTCTCTAAATCCTCCACCATCTTCTTTCTGGCTTCATAACGATCCATGCCGTTATAGGGGGAGCCTTCGCAGAGAATCTTGGCATCATCCGTTAAGATGTTTAAAACCTCTAAGCCGTGTCTTTCTCCTACAAGGAAGTCGTTGGGATCATGGGCAGGAGTAATCTTTACACAACCGGTTCCGAACTCCTTATCCACATAGGCATCCGCAATCACCGGAATCACTCTGTCCGTCAAAGGAAGATGCAGCTGTTTTCCTACGATGTCCTTATATCTTTCATCCTCCGGGTTTACAGCCACAGCCATATCCCCTAAGAGCGTTTCCGGTCTGGTGGTAGCAATCTCCACAAAACGGCCTTCCTCTCCCACAACGGGGTAAAGGATGTGCCAGAAGGAGCCTTCCTGCTCCTCATGCAAAACCTCCGCATCGGAAATGGAGGTATTACAAACTGGACACCAGTTAATCATTCTGGAACCGCGGTAAATCAAGCCCTTCTTATACAGACGGACAAAGGTCTCCAGCACCGCATGGGAGCAACCCTCATCCATGGTAAAACGGAGACGATTCCAGTCTGCGGAGGAGCCCATCTTATGGAGCTGGTTTACAATACGATCCTCGTACTCTTCCTTCCACTTCCAGGCCTCCTTTAAGAAGCCTTCTCTTCCCAGCTCCCACTTGTCAATGCCCATATCCTTCAGCTTATTGATCACCTTTACCTCGGTGGCAATGGCTGCATGATCCGTTCCCGGCTGCCACAAGGCCTCAAAGCCCTGCATTCTCTTAAAACGAATCAGGGTATCCTGTAAAGCATTGTCCAGGGCGTGTCCCATGTGCAGCTGCCCGGTAACATTGGGAGGCGGCATCATAATGGTAAAGGGCTTCTTATTAGGATTTACCTTTGCGGCGAAGGCATTTCCCTTCAGCCACTTTTCGTAGATACGGTCCTCTACCTCTTCCGGATTATATTGTTTTGCAAGTTCTTTCATTTTCCCCTCCTGTACTAGGCTCTACCACGTATTTCTTCTTTCCAGGCTTCCAGCTTTTTCTCCGCTTCTTGGAAAAATGCCTCTTCTCCCTCGTTATAGGCATTCTTCAGCTCTAAAATTCCTTCCGCCTGATCCGCTTCTTCCAAAGCCTCTTCCCACTCTGCCTGCCATTCCTTGACCAGGTCTTCCTCTACTCCCTGCCAGAGCTCCTTGTACCGATCCTTCGGAAAGGTAATCTGAGACAGGAAATACAGTCTTCGTAAAGCGGCCTTATCCTGATTTTTTTTATATAATTTAGCAAAGGCATCCCCTGCCCTTTGAAACTGCTTTAGGTACAGGTAGGACTCTGCAATCTTACGAAGCCTTCTGCCATTTTCCTCCAAATGATATGCGTCCTGATAGGCATCCAAGGCCTTTCTGTATTTTTTTAAGGAAAAGAAGCTGTCTCCCATCCTTTCCTTCCGTTCCGGCTCGGACAAAGCCTGAATCCTTCTAAGCTCTAAGGAAAAATCCTCCAGCTCTCTCTCCGTAAAATAGGAGCACTCCCGAAGCAGACGGAAAAGCAAACGCTCCTCCCGCTCTCCCATGTCCTTTAACTGCTTCAGCTTTTCGGAAAGCATGGGGCGGTTTAAGCCGGTACTGACCCATTCCAAAAGGCGATGATCCACAAAATGCTCCGGAATCAGGAGGGGATACTTCCCCACCGCATAACAAAGCTCCTCCAAGGAATAGATGGAAATATCCAATCGCTCATAATAATAGGGAAATGTAGCTTCTTTTTGACATAAAATCACTGCCATACTTTACTCCTTTCCCAAACTGATTCGCTCTTCAATCACCATACCGGAGGCAGGGTGCAAGTCTCCCAATCCCTTGTCCTCCACCCGAATCAAAATAGTGGAAGCATCCACAAATCGACTCTTTAAAGAGAGCTTCGTGCAACGCTCCTCTCTCTTCGGAAAGCCTTCCAGCAGCATCCGAAGCTGCCTTCCCTTGCTTCCCACGAAGGGCTGCACCGTAAAATCAATATAATCCTGCCGATCCGGTAGTAGCAAAAGCTCCTCTTCCTTTTCCAGCCAGGCATCTCCCGCCTTTGCCAGATAATAGGGAAATTCCCTTTCCTTCTGACTCACCCGGAGGGAAACATCATAAGCCACCCTGGTTTCACAAAGAAGAAGATACTCCTCCTCTTCTCCTCTTCCCAAAAGCTTGGCATATTCCAAAGCCCCGATGGCAAAGAGGAAGGATTCCACACAAACTCTTCTTCCCTTTAAAAGCTTCTTCATAAAGCCCGGAGCAAATTCCGTACTTTCAAAGCCCTTTCCGGACAAAAAGAAGGCACTGTAGACCTTCCCTCTGGTAATTTTATCGCTAAGCCCGGAAAGAATCTGGTCTGCCATACGCTTTCCCTGGGGCTTTTCCATAATGTCGAAGGAAATGGCCTCCGGCTGGGCTTCCCCGGCGGAGATGGCATACTTCTTCGCCCCCTTGGACACCTGCATTTCATAGTAGTGAAGCACCTGGTTGGAAAATTCAAACATGCCCACCAATCGGTTATAGAGGGTTTTATCCTGCCGTAAAAGGTAGTGGGCAAAGGCCTCGGTGTGGCTGATGCACTGCACGGAATATTCCTCTCCGAAAAGCTTTTCCAAAAGCTCCTTTAATCTTTTGAAGAGCTCCGGCTCTCCCTCCCGAAGGGTAAGGACTAAAGTATCCTTTCCCTCTTCCTCCGGAAGCTCCTTTTCCTCTATCCGCTTCTCTCCTTCTTTCAGCAGGGAACGAAGGAAGATAGACAGAAGCTCCTCCGCCTCATAGCACTGCCCTTCAATGGTGGCACTGCCCTTTTTCTTAAACAGGGACAAAAGCTTATCCACCAGCACTACTCCTCCGGTGAGATTCTTCTTATAAGCTTCTTCTCCAATGGAGAACTCTGTCCCTCGCTTCTCTCTACAAAGAAGGGTAGGAAAGCGATATGTATATTCTTCCTGATATAGGGAAATGTCGGTATAATCATCCCCTAAACTAATGCCAATGCTTTTCACAAATACCTCTTTCTCTTACTCCTCCAGTAATTTCGATAAAGCAATTTCCTTCTTGCCGTACTCTTCCATCATTTCCAGTAAAGGTTCTGCCTGCTTCTCCGTCATCAGCTCACACATTCGACAAAGCTTGGTATAGGCATCCTCTCCGGCATAGGATTTCTCGGAGTCCTCCTTCTTCAGGGTGGACTGATACAATAGCGTGTCCTCTTTTCCCAAAGTAAAGCGATATTCCATGCTTTCTCCCGGGAAAAGCAGGAAGGAAGCGGTGTAAATGCCGTGATAGCACTCCTGTAATTCCTCTCTGTGGAACTCCTCTTCTCCCTGATTTCTTATAGACAGGAAAGGCTTTTCCTCTTCTCTTCCGTGATACTCCAAGACAGATTTTTCTAATATTTCATTGGGCAGGGAAACAAATTTTCCCAACTCCTTGGTATAGCTGAAAATCAAAGATTTTTCCAAGAGAATCGGCAGAAAGGCGTTAAGCTCCTCCAGCTCTTCCTCCTTAAGCTCCTTTCTCTTGGAGAAAGAAAGACTCAATGCCAAAAGATAAAGCACCGGCACTCTTTCCTTATGACTTTCTCCCCGCACCTCTTCAAAAATCCGCTGCATAATCCATTCTTTTTCCGGCTTCTGTCCCAGAAAGACAGAGGCGGAATAAGCTGTAAAAAAGGCACGAAGAAGCAAAGGATCCGCTCCCCCGTAACTGGTATAAAGGGCAAAAATCTCTTCGCTTTCCTTTCGTTTTTCCGTGAAAAGGCTCTGAGCCAAAAGCCGCTCTCCCATGTTTAAGAAGGAGGAAGAAGGAATCTTCGCCTTCTGCTGCTTCCTTTGGTCTGCTACCTTCATCATTTGCAGCATTTCTTCCGTAGTACCGTTATATGCCTCCAAAAGGAAATGAAGAATACTGTCCTTTTCCAGCTTGGAAAGAAAGGCCTTTTCCGAAAGATACAAAAGCATCTCTCTTTCCTCTTCTCCGTAGACCTTCTCTCCCCGGGTCTCGGAAAGAGCTCCCTCTAAAAATGCCTCTAAGGCACGCTTATCCAAGGAAAGGTAGGGATAAGCAATGAGATATTCCAAAGCCTTGTCATAGTCCCCCCGATAAATCAGGGCACTGAGCACATCCTCCTTCTCTTCCTTCTTTAAAGCCCCAAAGGGAAGGGCATGGAGAAATTCCAGATTCTCCTTCGGGAACTCTACCCCCTCCGCCTTCTTATGGTAAGAAAGAATCAGATGCAAAATCTTCATTCGAAAATACAGGGTGAAATCCTCATAGGAAAAAGCTTTTTCCATCAGTTCCAGGCCCTTACTATCGGAAATTCCCTTTTCCACCAGGCTAAGAGTCTTCCGAATCAGGAAAATGCCCTTGTCCTCCGAGAGGCTTTGGCATTTCTTCTCCAATTCCGCCTCTTCCATCAGTCTGGTCTTTCTGTGGGGTACCCGACTGTAGCGGTTTCCTAAGGCATCCTGGAAGAGAAGAATCATATTGGGAAGGGGCATGGGTACCGTACAAAATCCCCCCTTCACCGGGAAGGAACATTCCCGACGTAAAGCAGGGTGAGTCAGTACCAGACGCTCAATGCTCTGATCCTCCACCTCCACCAGATAGCTGTTTAAAATCTTCGGAAGGAACTCCGCCATCCGTTCATCAATCATTTCCGGTAAAATCAGCTTGCTATACAACAAAGCCAGCTCCTCATTAATCTCCCCCTGCAAAAGACAGGAAATGGCATAGTCCTGCATCGGTCTTGCAAAGTGGGAGAAAATCTCGGAACCTTCCTGGAAATTCTTCAAAATATTATAATAAAGAGGAAGCTTAATCCCCTCTTCTAAACGATACTCATAGGAGAAATAAAGATACACCCCTTTAGGCAATTCTTCCGCATAGCCCATAGGCATAGCATAAAGGAGATTCTCGTACAATTTGGTAATCTTAACATTCTCCTCTACACCCTTTTTATAGAGGGCAAAGGCACTAAGGCTCCAATCTCCTCTGTGGATGCACTCCGTAATCTTTTCTTCCAGACTTGCATCCTCCGGAAAATGAAGAACCTCCTCCCTTTCCTCCCGTCTTTGGTAGGGAAGCACCTCTCGCTTCTTGGCATTCTTAGGCCGATGAGAGAAATAAGTCAAAAACTCCTCTAAAGCAAGAGTCCTGTCCCCGCAGGGCTTTAAAAGCTCATAAAGTCTGAGGGCAGTAATGTCCTGAAAAATCGGAGCTTCCAAAAAGTCGCTGTAGTCAAAGATTCTGCTACAGCCCTTTCTATCCTCTTCCGCCATCTGTTGCAAATGAGAATAATCCTTAATCTCATGGATTTGCTTTGCAGAGGGCTGCTTTTCCACCACAAAGGAATAGGGAATCCGCTTCTCTCCCCCATTGTACACAAAGCAAAGCTCCCCTTTGATTTCCTCCTCATCCCCCAAGTTCTTCGTATCAATGGTAAAGCTTACCTTGGTACGCACACCTCCAAAGGCGGATTTATGCAGGGTAAGATAGGGGCCCTTGGCATAGACCAGGCCTCGCATGGCCACTCCATTTACCGACTGCAAAAAGATTTCAAAGGTTCGACTCTCTCTATAAGGAATTACTGCCATAATCTTCTCAACAGAAAAATGCAGGGAAGGGATTCCTTCCTCGATAATTCCTCTGGCTAACTTATTGATTTTTTCTCTCATAGCAAACTCTCCATAGGGCTTTATTTTAGCACAGGAAGCCCTTTCGAGAAAGACAGAATTTTCCATTAACGCTTCCTTCTATTGCAACTAGGCTTACAATTCTGTTAAACTAATTCCATTCTTTGCTTTTTTCTCTTTTAGGCTCAGGCTTTTCTTTCGGAAAAGCAATTTCCTTAGAGCAGTATAGCGTATTTCTTAGAAAAAAGCGCATTTTGCAAAGATTTATATTCTGAACAAGACGGAAACTCCCATCAAAAACAGAAACTCCCATTTTTATGGGATAAAGAAAGGAATTTATGGCTACAGAAGCATTGACCCAATACAAACTGATGATTCTTTACTTACTCCATTCCGTAAAATACCCCCTAAGCAACAGTCGGCTTAGCGGATTTTTTTTAGAAAATGAATATACCACCTATTTCACTTTACAGCAATGCATCAATGATTTGGAGGAGGCTTCCCTTATTTCCGCAGAGCACAGCCAAAGCACCACCCGCTACGAAATTACGGAGGAGGGCAAGCAGACATTAAATTTCTTTTCCCAGGATATTCCGGAGCTGGTGCGGGAGGACATGGACCTCTTTCTTTCCAAAAACAAAAGCCGCCTGCAAAGTGAGGCGGCCCTATATTCCGATTATTCGGAGACAGACACAAAGGAGTACCTTGTGCAGTTGGAAATTCGGGAAAATCGCACCCTGCTCTGTAGAGTGGAGCTTACGGTTCCCGATGAAGAAAGTGCCAAGGCCCTTTGCTTAAAATGGGAGGCCAAGCACCAAAAGGTCTATACCTATCTTTTACAGGAATTTTTAGGGGAAGAGTAGCGTTTACGCCTGTACTTCCTTCTTGTCCTTTAAAAGCTTCTCCACACTCACCAGCTTTACACAGAGGGTGAAAAGCTCGGAAGCAATACGCAGATCCTCCAGTGGGGGATAGGTTGGCGCAATACGGATATTGCTGTCATTGGGATCCTTCTTATAGGGGAAGGCGGAGCCTGCAGGAGTCAGTGTTACTCCCGCCTTCTTACATTTATCCACTACAGCCTTGGCACAGCCGGGCAGGGTTTCAAAGCTGATGAAATATCCCCCCTTCGGCTTGGTCCATTCTCCCACGCCGGTGCCTGCAAGGTTTTTCTCGAAAATATCCTCCACCATCTCAAACTTGGGACGAAGAATATTGGCATGCTTCTGCATGTGCTTCACCATACCGTGAATATCCTGGAAGAAACGAACATGACGAAGCTGGTTTACCTTATCGTGTCCGATGGTCTGGTACTGTACCTGCTTCTTAATATCCTCCAGGTTGTTTAAGCTGGTTGCCATGGAAGCAATACCGGAGCCCGGGAAGGAAATCTTGGAGGTGGAGGCAAACTTATACACCAAATCCGGATGTCCCGCTCTCTTACACTCCGCCAAAATCTCAATCAAATAATCCTGCTCATGGTCATAAAGGTGATGCATACCATAGGCATTGTCCCAGTAGATACGGAAGTCTCTGGCTGCCGGCTTCAGGCGGGCAAAACGGCGTACCGTCTCATCGGAATAGCTATAGCCCTGAGGATTGGAGTACTTGGGCACACACCAGATTCCCTTAATCGCCTCATCGGAAGCTACCAGTTCTTCCACCATATCCATATCCGGGCCCTGCTCTGTCATGGGTACCGGAATCATTTTAATCCCAAAGTACTCGGTAATCGCAAAGTGACGGTCATAGCCCGGAACAGGGCAAAGCCACTTTACCTCATCCAGCTTACACCAGGGGGTACTTCCCATAACACCGTGGGTCATGGAACGGGAAATGGAGTCATACATCACATTCAAAGAAGAGTTTCCGAAAATAAGGATATGATCAGGATGATTTTCCATCATGTCGGAAAGAAGCTCCTTGGCCTCTGCAATTCCATCCAATACTCCGTAATTTCGAACATCCACACCTTCGCTGGAATACATATCCGCATTGCTGTCCAGAGCATCCATCATATCATTGCTCAAATCCAGCTGCTCTCTACAGGGCTTTCCTCTACTCATATCCAGGTTCATATCCATGGTCTGGTAGCGCCTGTATTCGTCCTTTAATTCCGCTCTTAAGGCTTCCAATTCCTCTATGGATAATTCCTCGTATCTTGCCATATTTCCACCTCTTTCTCCTACTTGCTTTCCCGCTTTTTTCTTCGCCATCCGCTACTCTCCTTTTGGTATAAGTATACGAGAAAAAAGTATACTATCCTTTTCCTGTCCTAGCAAGAAATTTTCCATGTCTACGACTTTGATTTCCACATGTACAGTTTCAATTTCCATTCTACTGTTTCAAATCCAATAGCCAGTCTCTTGCATTCAGAATCTTTATACCGTCTATATCCCTTGAAGGGTCATCATCCAATGTAAGGACTAGCTTGGGATAGTCGTCCTGAAGCATTCGCAGCGGTCTTAATTCTCTATTCAAGGTAGCTTCTTCTCTTACCGTCAGAGCCACCTGATAATAATGATTGCCGTCCTGATTTTGTGCGACAAAATCCACCTCAAAGCTATCTACCTTTCCCACATACACATCATAGGATCTGCGAAGCAGTTCCAAATAAATGATATTTTCCAATATATGGCCTGCATCCATAGCTTGTTTGCCAAGAAGCATATATCGAAGTCCAATATCTACCACATAGTATTTATCCAAGGTCTTAAGGTACTGTTTCCCTTTAATATCAAAGCGTTTAGCCTGATAAATGACGTAAGATTCCTTCAAAGCCGCAAGATATTTTTCTATCGTTTTAGAATCAATCTTTCGACCGTCGGAAGTCATGGTATCCGCTATTTTCTTGGTGGAGAAGGGATTCCCGATATTGTCAAAAATAAACTTCAAAACACTTTGAAGCATCATGGAATCCGTCACCTGTTTCCGATTCATGATATCTTTAATTACTATCGTATTGTAGATACTTTCCAAGTAATCTCTGATGATATTAGGTTCGGAATCCAATGCTAAAGCATAGGGAAAGGAACTGCTTAACAAGTAATCGGTATATTTTCTTGCTCTGTCTTCATAGCCCCCCTTTGCCAGACAGTATTCCTTAAAAGACAAAGGAAGCATCTCAATCTGAATATATCTTCCGGAAATCAGGGTAGCAATCTCACCGGAAAGCATATAGGCATTGGAACCGGTCACATACAAATCTATATCCGGGTTTAACTGTAGGCTATCCAATACTTTAGGAAACTTATCTACATTTTGAATTTCATCCAGAAAAATATAGGTCTTCGCGTTTTTCTTTAACTTCTCTTTAATATATTGATAAAGACTTCTATAATCATTTAAGTCCTCATAATCCAAATCCTCAAAGTTAATAAAAATTATTTGGGATGAATCAACCCCTTGCTCGATTAGCCAATCTTGGAACTGAAGGAGTAGCGTTGATTTTCCGCATCTTCTTATTCCGCTTACAATCTTAATAATTTGTTTATCCTTGAGAGCCTTTAGCTTATTCAGATATTCTTCTCTTATAATCACCCCGGCACCTCCTTTCCGTAGAGAATAGCATCCTTTATACAGAAAGTAAAGTTTTTGGATTTAATTCCAAAAACTATTTATTTCTTGATTGTTTTTGGAATTTATTCCTAAAACTATGATTGCTCTAATATTTTTTGCAATGAATTCCAAAAAATAATAGATTTTTTTTGTGGATTTTATTCCAAAAATTTTAATCTTGAGAGAATATTGGTTTTCTATGCAATATAGGTCTGAAAATACAGTTAAGAATAATCATTTTTTATAGCTATCTCGCTTATACAGAGATTAGTGCAATTCTTAAGTAAACTAACTCATATGAGAATAGTAATCAATAATAGGAACCCCCTTCTCTATCAAATAATTTCCAACTGCACATTCCAGATCTCCAGTCGTATATTTTCTATACTTACTATGTGGATCTGCTTTTGTTCTAATCATCTCCTTGGTTAGCGGAAAAACAAAAATAAAACTATTATCGAACTTTTTACCTACATAGTCAACTAACTGGCCACAAGTTCTCCCATAGTCCCAATTAATATCACAACTTTTTGCCACAACAGCCAAATGTCTCGTATCCGTGAATTTAAACCATAAAAGGTCGCTAACTCTCTCTAAGTCAAATTTAGCCTTTATGGCATCATACTTACTATCATAACTGTCGTATGTTCCTTTCTGATGATTCCATCTAGGTGGTTCCCAATACAATTCATTCCGAATAATAATCCCATTGTCAATAATAAGATGCTCTTTATTCCCTAATTGATGCTCTTTATTCCCTAAATGAATTGTATCTAGCTCTATTCTTTTCTTATCAAATCCATTGGTAAGTCTAATCAGGTCTAGAAACTCATTAATATAAGCATAGACATCAGAAAATGAAGTCGGTGCTAATTCGGCTTGTTCCATTGCTTTTTCCTCACGAGTTCTGTCCTTTGCATAGCCCAACCCCTTTAGACGATATCCACCATTTATTTTATCCTGATAAAAACCTGCCAGTTCTATTTTTAAATATTCCTCAATAGTATTCATCTTTATTCACAACAAGTATCACAAGCCTACGATACCTAATTAGTTCTTTCCCCTATTGTTTCCTGCGTCTCCACTATCCCCGCTTTTTCTTTCAGCAAAGGATTCTTCTCCAGCGCTTCCATACGATTTTTCAGAAAGCTTAGTTCCCTTTTCGCATCCTCATCCCCGGGATAACGGGTACTGTATTGCTGAAAGGCTTCATAGGCTTCCTGCCATTTTGCAGTCTTCTCCAGATATACCGCTGCATCGAAAAGATACTCCCGATCCTCTTCCAGTCCCTTTTCCTTGATTTCTGAAAGGAGCTTTTCCGCATCCTCCAGCTTATTGTCATTCAAAGCAGTCCCCAGCTCCTGAATCAACTTCTTTCCGGCAATTCTCTCCTCCAGTAAGGGCAAATCCTTTTTCGCCAAGGTCTTGTAGCTTTGCAGACTTTCCTCCGCATCAGAAATATTGCCAAGTTGAATTTCCGCCTCAATCTTATAGGCCAGAATATCCATTTGCAAAGCGGAGACCTGCCCATTACTTTTCTCCAAGGCCAGATTAAAGTTTTCCAGTGCTGTCTTTCCGTCTCCCCGTTCTAGGGCTTCGATGCCCAGAAGACGATACTCCTTCGCCTTATTCTTGCAGGCAAAAAGGCTTAAGGAGAGAAGGAGAAAGAGTAGCAGAAAAGAGCTTAGGCTTTTTCCTCTTTTGTTCTTCCTTTTTTGCATTTTCTCCTCCTATTATGCCTTTCCGGTGGTGCCAAAGCCCCCCCGGTCTTCGTTATCCAGATGATCCACCTCAATAAAATGCACCTCCGGCTGATGAGGCATCAAGCGGAACTGTCCGATTCGATCATTGATATGAATTTCCGTATCTCGCATGGCTAAGATAGGCATGTGAATAATGTCGTTGTCGCCGCAGAAGGATTCATCCACCACTCCCATGGCATTGGTTTGCAAAATCCCGAAGTTCTTATAGGCCGAGCTTCTGGGAACAATCAGCATTTCATAGCCCTTGGGAATTTCCACGGAAATTCCCATACTGATTAGGCGGTATTCCCCCTGCTTCATGCTGACATTTTCCGCCACCCGTAAATCAATCCAATCGCTTTTTCCGTCAATGTAGCGAAGCTTTTCCAGCTCCTTTACATGATATTTGATTTTTAACTTAGCCTCCACTTGCGTTTCTCCTTTCTCCAGGAATTTCTTTGCACTCCCTTTTCTTCTCTATAACAGTTTCTTAACGGCTTTCTACGGCAGGTTCCCCTTGCAGGGAGAAGGTTGGGTTCTTCCAAGTCCTCTTCGGACTCCGGTTCTTCTTCGATCTCAGATTCTATTTTATCTTCGGTCTCTTCCTCACTCTTTGGTAGCTCTGCAACTTCTGATTTCTCGACCGTTTCGTTGTCCTCATCCTTGTCTTCTTCGAACTCTTCTTCCTTCTCCGCTTCCAATTCCATAAGATAAGCTTCAATAAAGCTTTCTTCCTCTTGCAAAAGGTCCCTGCCTACTGTTCCGGGTCCAATGCCTTCGCGTCCTCCTGCCCTTCTGTACTTTCTTCCGCTATTTCTTCCGCTTCTACCTCCGCCTCATCTGCAGCTTCTTCAAGTTCTTTTTCTTCTTCGCTTTCAGCAGAAAATTCCGGCTCCGGATTTTCTTCCTCTACATTGTCTTCCGCTTCCATTTCTTCCGGCTGTTCTTCTTTAGACTCTTCCGGCTTCTCTTCTTTAGATTCTTCCGACTTCTCCTCTATAGCTTCTTCTTTAGGCTCTTCCGCCTTCTCTTCTTTAGCTTCTTCCGCCTTCTCTTCTTTAGGTTCTTCCGCCTTCTCTTCCTTAGTCTCTTCTTCCTTCTCCGGCTCTAAGCCAAGGCTGTCCTTTAATTCCTCCGTTACTTCCTCTTCCAAAAGCTTCTCCAAATCCTTGGGAAGACTGGGAAGGGAAGCTAGAGAATCCACACCGAAACGAGTCAGGAACTCCTCGGTGGTGCCGAAGAGCACCGGTCGGCCCGGAGCATCTAAACGGCCCACCTCTTCAATCAAACCGAATTCCACCAAACGATTTACCGCATGGTCGGACTTTACCCCACGAATCCGCTCCACCTCTGCCTTTGTAACCGGCTGGCAGTAAGCGATAATGGAAAGGGTTTCCAAATGCACATCGGAAAGCACCGGCTTCCTACTCTGCTTAACCACCCGAATCAAAGCATCATAGGTTTTGGGATGGCTGACCATCTGGTACTTTCCCTCCAGCTTTCGGATTAAAAGACCACCTTGACGCTCCTCATATTTTTTCCGTAAACGCTCTGCTGCAAGCTCTGCTCCATCCACACCCATATGCAGGCAAATCGCCATTTCCTCCAGGCTCACGGTTCTTCCCAAAGAAAACAAAAGAGCTTCCAGTAAATCTTCCTCTTCCTGCAAGCTTAGGGCATCTTCTCTTTCGATTTCTTCCTGCAAGCTTAGAACCGCATCTTTATCCCGAGATCCTTCGGCTTCTTCCACCGAATCTCTATCCTGAGAGCCTTCGGCTTTTTCTTCTGTCGAATTCCTATCCCGCAAGGCTTCGGCATCTTCTTTCGCCAAAGTTTGTTCCAACTCTTCTTTTAAAGAGTATTGTTCGTTTTCCTCCACCTGCCTTACTCCCTTCTAAAAGCTTTTTTAATCAAAATCTTCCACCAGCGTCAGATCCATTTCTTCCTGCTCCGCCTCTTTGTTTACAGTGATGTCTAAGTCTCCAAAGGCATTTTCCTGCTTTAAGGTAATCTTCCCCATTTTCATCAGCTCCAAAATGGCCAAGAAGCTCACCACCGTCTCCGTCTTTCCCTGCTTTTTCTTTAGCATCTGTCGGAAGGAAAAACGTCCGTGACTCTTCGCATAAGCCAGAATATCCTGCATTTTCCCCTGCAAACTAATCTTTTCCCGCTTAATCTTTCCAAAATTTGCCCGAAGCTGATCCTTTCTGGCTTCCTTCCGTCTTAAAATCTCCTTCATAGTTTCTCGAAGCCTAAGAATATCCAGCCCCTTCAACAAATCTTCTAAATCCAATGGCGGCTTGTACTTTTCCACTTCCTTCGGAATACTGGGTTCCTTTTCGATAATATTGGGGGCGGTTTCTTCCTTTGCTCGTAGCATTCCGCTGATTCTTTTATATTTTTTGTATTCTAAAAGTCTCTGTACCAGCTCTTCTCTGGGGTCTACTTCCTCCCCTTCCTCTTCCTCCTTCTTCGGTAGCAGCATTCTGGCCTTCATTTCCAGAAGCGTCACCGCCATCAAGAGGAAGGCGGAAACGATTTCCAGATCCTCTTCTTCCAGAGCCTTCATATATTCCAGATACTGCTCTGTGATTTCCGAAATCGGAATATCATAGATATCGATTTTATTCTTCTCAATAAGGTGGAGCAATAAGTCTAAAGGCCCCTCAAAGGCATCCAGCTTATAAAAAATCACCTTTTCTTCCATCATTTTCTCCTTAAGCTTCTCCCATCGGAAGAATGTCAAAGCAAGCCAGCTCCGGGAAGTTTGCCAGGCGCACATTGATGCTGTGGGTGCCCAGTCCCCTTCCGGTAAAATGCCATTGTCCCCCTACTTTTCGTAAGCCTCTTGGGTTTCTCACAAAAAACTTATACTGAGGCGTCATCAAAGCAAAGCCGGGAAAGCCGATGGCACCGCCATGAAAATGTCCGGACAGCACCAAATCCACCGGCAAGGCCTCCATTTCCTCCTGGTAAAAGGGGCTGTGCATCAAGGCAATACGAAAAATGTTTTTAGACTGATCCTCCCGGATAACTTCTATAGCTTTTTCCCAGTTTTTCTTATCCTCCTCCCCCAAGGGCTTTTTCTTCTTCCAAAGCAGGGGACGATAATAGGATAAATCCAAGGACAAGCCGCTAAGCTCTAAATCCTGGGCTAAAAGCACTGAACGATTCTCTAAAAGCTCCACCTTTTCCAAAGCCTTCCGAAAAGCCTGCTGCTTTCCCTGAAACTCATCCTTACTAAACAGCTTTTCCTCATGGTTTCCAAAGGCATAGTAAAGAGGGTATTTTTCTGCTAAAGCATACAGCAAACGGCAGGAATTTTCCACCTCATCTCTCTCCGCCGTTTTTTCTCCGGAATAGCTGATAGGAAAGTCTCCCCCAATGAAAATCCACCGGGGCTTTAATTCCTCGATTTTTTTCAGTAAAATCCCATTATCCTTTCCAAAGCTCTTGTCATGGAGGTCTGTCAGAAAGAGAAAACGATAGGCCTTCTTTACCTTATCGGTAGAAATCCTGTACTTCTCCACTCTGAGTTGATTTCTTTCCCATTGGGAATAGATAAGCAGGATCAAGGGAAGGATTAAGAGGAAAAGAAAAGTCATTTTGTCTATTCCTTTCTATACGAATCTGCATAATAATGTTAAAATTATACAAGATAGAAGAATTCTTTATATTTTGTCTTCCTTTTTTCTCATTTTAAAAGGAGTATATGTGATTAGTTATGCCCCATTTTGGCGACTGATTGAACGAGAACAAGTAAGCCAATATCGTCTTATTCAAGACCACAAAGTTTCTGCCGCACAGCTGCATCGTTTGAAGAAAAACCTACCGGTCTCTACAGAAACCATACGACAGCTTTGCCTTTTGTTTTCCTGTACTGTTTCAGACATTATGGAAGTACGTCCTTAGAGACCGGGCATAGTCATATATGGTATTTTATCATAGGGAAAAGGTCTGCCAGAGAAGGAACTCTGACAGACCTTTTTCGTACATTTCTTTCAGAAAATGCGGTTTATCTATAGAAGCGTCTGCCTCTAGGCTTCGGAGTGTCCTTCCACTTTGCCCTCATTTTCCTCTGTTCCCTCTTTCCCCTCTGAAGGATTTTCCGGATGATCTCCTTTTCCTTCCTTTTCCTTTACCTCGGCAAAAATCTTCATAAACTCTTTACCGGTAATGGTTTCCTTCTCAATCAGGAACTTTGCGATTTCATCCAGAGCAAAACGATTTTCCAACAAAATCTTCTTGGATTCTTCGTAGCACTCCTTCAAAATGCGTGCCACTTCCTGGTCTACCTCTGTGGCGGTATCGTCTCCGCACTCTAAGACAGCCCGACCTCCAAGGTACATATTTTCCTGTCTTGCCAGTCCCATTAAACCGAACTTCTCAGACATACCGTACTGGGTCACCATCGCTCTGGCAATCTTCGTTGCCTTCTCGATATCATTGCTGGCTCCGGTGGTTACCGTTTCAAAAACGATTTCCTCCGCCGCTCTACCTGCCAGACATTCCACCATCATAGAATGAAGCTCTGCCTTGGTATTCAGATATTTTTCTTCCTCCGGCACCTGCATGACATAGCCTAAGGCTCCCATGGTTCTCGGGACAATGGTGATTTTCTGTACCGGCTCGGAGTCCTTCTGCACTGCTGCCACAAGGGCATGTCCTACCTCATGGTAAGAAACAATCTTTCTCTCCTGCCGGGAAAGAATACGATCCTTCTTTTCCTTACCTACCAAAACCACTTCCACCGCCTCAAACAAATCCTTCTGACTAACCTTTTCTCTGCCGTTCTTTACCGCAGTGATGGCGGATTCGTTCATCATATTGGCAAGATCCGCTCCCACTGCACCGCTGGTGGCTAGGGCGATTTCGTCAAAGTCTACGCTGTCATCCAGCTTAATATCCTTGGCATGTACCTTTAAGATATTGACTCTTCCCTTTAAATCAGGCTTTTCCACAATGACACGGCGATCAAAACGTCCCGGACGGAGCAGAGCCGGATCCAGGATTTCCGGACGGTTGGTAGCCCCCATAACCATGATTCCCTTCCCTGCATCAAAGCCGTCCATTTCGGAAAGGAGCTGATTCAGGGTTTGCTCTCTTTCATCATTGCCCCCGTAACGGGTATCTCTGGTCTTACCGATGGCATCAATCTCATCAATGAAAATGATGCAAGGCGCAGTCTGGTTTGCCTGCCGGAACAAATCTCTTACACGACTTGCTCCCACACCTACGAACATCTCCACAAAATCCGAACCGGAAAGAGAATAGAAGGGCACATTGGCCTCTCCCGCCACAGCCTTGGCAAGCAAAGTTTTTCCGGTTCCCGGAGGTCCTACCAAAAGGGCTCCCTTAGGAAGCTTCGCACCGATAGAAGTATATTTGGTGGGATTATGCAGGAAGTCTACGATTTCCACAAGGCTTTCCTTCGCCTCATCCTCACCTGCTACATCCTTAAAACTGATGCCGGTGTCCTTCTGCATATACATCTTCGCCTTGGACTTTCCTACTCCGGAGAATCCTCCCCCGGAGGTTCCCATCTTCTTCACCATGGCGTTCATCAGAATAATCAGGAAAACAAAGGGCAGTACAATGCTGACAATAATCTGCATCAAAAAGGCGGAATTATCCGGTCTCTTTCTGTAAATCTCCACATTATGTCTATAGAGACGCTCCACCAAAGATGCGGCATCCGCATTGACCGGCACCACATAGTAGACTCTGCTTTCCCCCTGAGTCAGCCCGGAAGAGCTGTCGGATCCTGCATTATTTCTCCTCTTCAAATGATTCTTTAAAATCATCCCCAGAATCGTTTCCCAAGAAGTTCTCTCGGAAATATCTTCCTTAAAATAAACCTCTTCCGTTTTTACACTGCCCTCTTGGAGACCTTCCGCATTATTCTTAGAGGAATCTTGCGTCAGTGAGGAATTCTGTTCAGAGGAAGAAGTATCTTCCTTTGGCGCGTCGAAGTTTAAGGACTTTCCTTCGTCATCATCCCTGGCAATGCCTTCCTTCTCCTCTTTACTTGGATTTTCCTTCGGCTGCTCTGTCTTCACTCTGCTCTTGGGATAAACCGTAATCTGTCCGTCTCCCCACTCTACCTTGGCCACCAGGTCCTGATCCACCATAGAAAGAAAACGACTATAGCTTAATTCCTGAGACATGCCCTTGGTCATAAAACGCTGGGCTACCGTATATATAAAGAAGGTTACTGTTGCCGCTATTAAAACGATGAGAACCGTCTGCCCCCAGTTAGAGAAGCCTCCATTCTCACCGCCTTTAAAATCATTATTATTATCCATTCCACTCTCCTTATTCTCATGGCTTACGCCGTTATATCATTATACGGAGAGCCCCCACATAAAGCAAGGCAAATCGGCGTCGCTACAAGCTTTTTCCGTTTTGCCTATTTTTTTAAGATATTCTATTATTTTTTTGACAAACAAGGTTCCGAGAAGCTCTATATAGAACCATCAAAATCACCTTATTACAACAAAGCGAAAGCTGAAAAAGTTCAATACCCTTGTGTTTTCTTGCATATAGGTCTGAAAATGGGGTAATCTGAGCCCGTCAGCACTTGCTGAAATCAAGCGAAGCGCCGATTGAAGCTTAGTGCTGCTACGAAGGCGAAGTTAGCGGGAGCGTGCCCCATTTCAGACCTATATGCACAGAAAACTATAAAACTGAGTTTACAGCTGAGCCACTACGAAATCCCCCATTTCCGAACAGGACAAAAGCTTTTCCCCTTCTTTTCCGGAGAAGATATCCTTGGTTCTGCCGCCCAGGGCCAAGACCTTTTCCACTGCCTTTTCCACTCTGGCCGCCGCCTTCTTCTCTCCCAAGGAAAGCTCCAAAAGCATGGCTGCGGATAAAATGGTGGCTAAGGGATTGGCGATATTCTGTCCCGCAATATCCGGAGCGGAGCCGCCGCTGGGTTCGTAAAGTCCAAAGGCATTTTCCCCTAAGGAAGCAGAGGGAAGCATGCCCAAAGAACCGGCAATCTCTGCCATCTCATCGGAAAGAATGTCTCCGAACATATTTTCCGTAACAATCACGGAAAAGTTTCTCGGATTTCGCACCAGTTCCATAGCGGTGGAATCCACTAAGGCATGGCGAAGCTCCACATCCTTCTCTTCCTCTCCCAGCTTTGTGAAAATCTTTCTCCAAAGTCTGGAGCTGTCCAAAACATTGGCCTTATCCACGGAACAAAGCTTTCCGCCCCTTGCCTTTGCCAGGGAAAATGCAATACGCCCGATTCTTTCGATTTCATGGCCCCGATAAATCAGCTCGTCTCTGGCCACCTCTTCTCCATTTTCCTCGGTAATGGAGCGCTTTCCGAAGTACAAGCCCCCGGTAAGCTCTCGAATCATCATAATGTCAAAGCCATCCCCAATGATTTCTTCCTTCAAAGGACAGGCATCCCGAAGCTCCTTGTAAAGCTTAGCAGGGCGCAAGTTACAGAAAAGGCCCAGCTGCTTCCGAAGAGAAAGAAGACCTGCCTCAGGGCGTTTTTCCACCGGCAAAGAATACCAGGGGGATACGCCTACCTTTCCCCCAATGCTTCCCATCAGCACCGCTTGGGAAGCTTTGCAAGCCTCTAAAGTATCCTCCGGCAAAGGCTCTCCATACAAGTCAATGGCTGCACCGCCAAAGGCTTTTTCGGTGAACTTAAGGCTAAAGTCCTCCAGCTCCGCTATTTTTTCCAATACCTTTCTGGCCTCTCTTACAATCTCCGGTCCGATGCCGTCCCCCGGCAACGTACAAATGGAATACTGCATCTTCGCTCCTTTCTCTTCTAACACTTTTTCACTGTTGAATGCTTGTCCTCCAAAGACGCAAGACTCTATAGCTACTAAATGCTTGCTCTCCTAGGGCGCAAGACTCTCCCGCCGATAAACCCTGCATTATATTCCCCTCTATTCTACTGTAAATTTCTTTTTTAACGTATATGAATTTGCTATACTAGAAATAACGTGCTTTTTTAGCTTTAGAAATCTGTATCAACTACACATTTTTTAAAAGAGGAATTTTATGGATAGATCACAACTTACAGGAGAATTTAAACTGCATTCGGATTACGCCCCCATGGGGGACCAGCCTGCTGCCATTGAAAAACTGGTGAAGGGCTTACAGGAGGGAAACCAGTTTGAAACCCTGCTGGGTGTCACCGGCTCCGGAAAAACCTTTACCATGGCCAATGTGATTCAACAAATCCAAAAGCCCACCCTCATCATTTCCCATAACAAGACTCTGGCGGCACAGCTTTACTCCGAGATGAAGGAATTTTTCCCGGAAAATGCAGTGGAATACTTCGTTTCCTACTACGATTACTACCAGCCGGAGGCCTATGTTCCTAGCACCGACACCTATATTGAGAAGGATTCGGACATCAACGAGGAAATCGACAAATTACGAAACTCCGCCATGGCAGCTCTTTCCGAGCGTAAGGATGTGGTGGTGGTGGCTTCCGTTTCCTGCATTTACGGTTTGGGAGCCCCAACGGAATATTTAAATATGGCCATTTCCCTCCGTCCCGGACAGATGCGGGATAGAGATGAATTGATTAAGAACCTGGTGGAAATCCAGTACAACCGAAACGATATGGATTTTCGCCGCGGAACCTTTCGGGTAAAGGGGGACATTGTAGACATTTTCCCCGCATCCGAAGGCGAACAGGCCTATCGCATCCAGTTTTTCGGAGACGAAATCGAGGAAATTCAGCTGATTGATGCCCTCACCGGAAAGGGCAAGGCGAAGCTTGAGCACTGCATGGTCTTCCCTGCCACCCCCTACGTTATTCCTATGGAGAAAATGAAGATTGCCTGCAAAAACATTTTGGAAGAGCTGGATGAGCGGGTAGCCTATTTTAAGAGTGAAGAAAAGCTTTTGGAAGCCCAGCGTATTTCCGAGCGAACCAACTTTGATGTGGAAATGATTCGGGAAACCGGGGTTTGCTCCGGTATCGAGAACTACACCAGACACTTAAACTTTGCCCAGCCCGGAGAGCCTCCCTACACCCTAATGGACTACTTTCCGGAGGATTACCTGATTATTGTAGACGAGAGCCATATCAGCCTGCCCCAGATTCGGGGAATGTATAATGGAAACCTATCCCGAAAAACCACTCTGGTGGACTTCGGATTCCGTCTTCCCTCCGCTCTGGATAATAGACCTTTAAATTTCAGTGAATTTGAAGGAAAAATCAACCAAATGCTCTTCGTTTCCGCAACTCCCGGAGAGTACGAGGCGGAGCATGAAATCCTAAGGGCAGAGCAGATTATCCGTCCTACAGGACTTTTGGATCCGGAAATCGTGGTGCGCCCCACCAAGGGACAGATTGACGACTTACTTTCCGAAATCCATAAGGAAACCGACAAGGGCAATAAGATTCTGGTCACCACCCTTACCAAGAAAATGGCAGAGGACCTTACCAAATATTTGCAGGAAGCAAAGGTAAGAGTTAAGTATCTCCATTCCGATATTGATACTTTGGAAAGAGCCGCCATTATCCGAGATATGCGTCTGGATAAGTTTGATGTTTTGGTGGGCATTAACCTGCTTAGAGAGGGACTGGATATTCCGGAGATTACGCTGGTGGCCATTTTGGATGCGGATAAGGAAGGCTTCCTTCGTTCCGAAACCTCTTTGATTCAGACCGTTGGTCGTGCTGCTCGAAATTCCGAGGGGCATGTTATCATGTATGCGGATACCATTACCGACTCCATGAGGCGTACCATTGACGAAACCAAGAGAAGACGTTCGATTCAGGAAGAATACAACAAAGCCCATGGCATCACCCCCACCACCATCAAGAAGGCAGTTCGAGATTTGATTGCCATCTCCAAGGTACTGCGAGATGATGAGAAGGGCTTCCAAAAGGATGTGGAATCCATGTCCAGAGCAGAGATTGAAAAGATGATTCGTGAGTTTAGTAAGAAAATGCGGGCAGCCGCTGCAGAGTTAAACTTCGAAGATGCCGCACTATATCGTGACAAGATTCAAGAGCTTCGGGACAGTTTAGAGAAAAACGGATAAGATTTATTCCTAAGGCAAATAGGTCTGAAATCGGAGTATTCACTCTCCTATTTCAGACCTATTTTTTATAAAGACATGAATCATATCAGACTATTATGATTATGGGATCTATAGCTTTGGACAGCCTAGTCCTCTGACCGCTTCCTTTAATTTCTATCTTTGATAGCCACAGTGGTTTTTTCCAGAATCTGATTACAATACTCGTAATGTCTCCGATAATACTCGGTGTACATTATGTCTACCAAGAAGAGCTGACTGATTTCTGCGGAGGTGGAGCCCTTCTGCAGAGAACCCACATTGGCTCCGCAAAGCAATAAAATATCCGTATAATCCGTAAGCTCCGACTTCTGGAAACGGGTGATGGATACCACAGTGGCTCCGGACTCCTTCGCCAGCTTTGCGATCTCCACGATGTCCCTGGTCGCACCGGAATAGGAGAAAATCACGGCCACATCTCCTCTTTCCATGGTTGCTGCACTCATCAACTGCTGACTTACCATCTCCGAACAATAAACCTTCGGCTCAATACGATGGAACTTATTCATCGCCTTCATCGCGGTCAGCATGGAAGCGCCAACACCGAAGAACAGAATCCGTTTTGCCTTGGAAAGGGCATTCATAGCCTCCGTAACCTTGTTAAAGTCCAAGAGAGAATGAGTTTCCTTGATGGAATCAATAGTTTCTTCCAAAACCTTTCCGGCAAGCTCCGCAATATTGTTATCCTGTAAAGAAACATTGCCTCCATCTCCCTCCTTGCTTTCCTTTCCATTTCCACGCATGGACAGAGAAAGAGTCATCTTAAATTCCTGGTAGCCCTTCACATTCATAGTTTTACAAAAACGGAAAACAGAAGTATCCCCCACCTTACAGGTTTCCGCCAAATCCGAAATAGACATAAACAGAACCTGATCGGGATTTTGTAAAATATAGTCCGCTACCTTCTTCTCTGCTTTGGTAAATTGGTTGTAAGCAGAGCGTATTTTCGTCAAAAAATCTTCCTGCATAGACTCACCCCTTCTGAAATTGTACAATATGATTATTATAACAAATGGGAAATTTTTTTCAAGAAGCAGCGGGTAAATGAATAGAAATTTTTTCTTTTTTCTTTTGACAAGGCATAGTGAAATTTTCTACTACAGGAATGCAATGAACTTTCTCGATAAACCATAGTGAAGTTTATCTGCTATTCCCTTGAATTTTTTATCGGAATGTTCTATACTTTTGAAGTTATCACCATTGTTATAGACTGATCTAAGCTCTGTAGCTTTGGCAAATAATTGCCCCCGTAGCTTAATGGATAGAGCGCTGGCCTCCGACGCCAGTAGTGGCGGTTCGAGTCCGTTCGGGAGCATGGAAAAAGGAATGGGAAAACCCATTCCTTTTTCGTTTATCAATATTTGCAATATGCAACACATATGCTATACTTTGGTAAATTAGGAGGTATTGAAAATGGCAGTCACAAAAACAGCAAGTGTAAATGTACGAATAGAAGAAAATGTAAAAAAGCAAGCAGAAAATATTTTGGAAACTCTCGGAATTCCAAGAGCAACTGCTATTGATATGTTTTATCGACAAATTATTTTAAATAACGGCCTTCCCTTTTCTTTAATTCTTCCAAAACCTATCCCTGTTCGGGAAGAAATGTCTGATGAAAGCTTTAATGCTATGATGAGTGTGGGGTATGCCCAAGCACTGCGGGATGAATCACAATCTATCGATGAAGCATTTAAAGAACTGGAAGAAGGCTTATAATGACTATGTATCAGGTAAAAATTACCCTTCAGGCAAAAGAACATTTGGCCCTCATCAGAGATTACATTGCTATTCAACTAAAAGCACCTGAAGCAGCAAAAAATTTATTGCATTTATTCCAAAAACAGATGAGTTCACTTTCTTTTATGCCTCAAAGAATCAGTTGTATTGAAGAATCTCCTTGGAGGGAAAATGGAATTCGAAAAATCAGAGTTAAAAATTATTATATTTATTTTGGAATAATAGAAGAAAAGAAGCAGGTTCATATTCTTTCTGTAATCTACACTAAACGAAATCAGGAACAACAGTTATCCTCTATTCAGCTTCCACCTGAAACTTATCCTTTTAGTCAATAAGTAAACTTAGGCCAATACCATTACACGAACAAGAGATCGTAAACTTGAGTACTATTGTCTCCCCAAAATCAGGTAAACCCATAACAAAAACGCTATCGGCATCAGAAGCAAGAACTTTGCTTTTCTTGTCTTATGCCTGCAAAGATACATTCCCAGAATTCCACCTAAGGCACCGCCCATAAAAGCCAGCCCCAATAAGACTTTTTCCGGCACTCTCCATCCCCTTTGTATTGCCTGCCATTTGTCATAGGCAAAGCTACAAAAGCAAAAGATGTTCATTCCTAAAAGATAGAGCAATAAGCCCCTTCCCCCAAGTTCCATAATAGACTGTAATACTTCCTCTTCCATCCTTCTTCCCTTTCCCTCTATACTTACAATAATAGTCTTTATTTCAATATTAGTCTCTTTTACAATATTAATCTCTTTTACAATACCGGTCTTTACGCTGTGCTATACTATTCCACCCCTGATACTTTACAAAAAATAGGCTCTATGGCTATCCATAGAACCTGTTTTTATTCTTAAAGTTATAGTTTTGAAAACCAAAGGTACTTTTATTGCCAAGCCCTTTTATACTTTCTTATCTTCCCGGAAAACGGAAGTTTGGAATCAACTGATCCCAGGAGTCAATACCGATAATAGCTCTGGCAAAGTCTGCGATTCCTTCCGTTGCACTAGCATCATCAATGTACTTAAAGACACTGTGGGCCTTCTTATGTACCAGCTGGTGATTCACAATGCTGGAAATTCCAAAGGCAAGACCATGCTTTACCTCATCCTCGGAATCCTCCTGACGGCTCATCAAGTACGCTGTAATGTATGGATTGTTGTCTACAATAAAGTAGGAATAGGCAACTGCCGCAGCCTGCTCTTCAGACTTATCCACTCCCTTTTCAATACTGCTAAAGCCTTCCTCTGTAAGG
>ERZ773197.207-NODE-207-length-49712-cov-63.795316_pt1 | contig 49712 bp, 41 predicted proteins | sample MGYA00580999_ERZ773197 | MGnify/ENA primary metagenome ERZ773197 (study PRJEB29015, sample SAMEA2738166) | human oral metagenome | biome: human oral; feature: human-associated habitat; material: saliva | place: China | collected 2185 ...
AGATCGTGTCCCCGCAGAACCTCGCAATCGCCGCGACCGCGGTGGATTCGAAGGGCTCCGACGCAGAGATCCTCAAGAAGGCTGCTCCCTACTCGATCGGCCTGCTCCTGGTACTGTGCACCCTGGTGTTCATCGCATCCCAGGGCTGGATCGGCACCTACATGCCGCACTGATCCGCTCCAGTTACTGTCCCAGCGGGTCCCGAAAGACTCACGTCTTTCGGGACCCGCCCCTAATTGCCGCCCACGTCGCCCTACCTGTAGGCTCGCAACAGATGAACGACTCAGTGACGCCACGTTAGTACCCGTAGCCCCGAGGAAGGACTGTTCACATGAGGGCTTGCCTCCGCCTGATCCTGACGCTCACAGCCGTCGTGGCGCTCACCACCGCCTGCACCCCCTTCGGCTCGACCTCATCGCGCAATCGACTCCCCGAGGACTCGCGCTTCGCCGAGTTCATCTACAAGACCGACGGAGAAATTAAGGTTCAGGAGCGCACCGACTCCTTCAACGAGCGCATGCCCGCCCTGGGTGCCACCGCGGGACACGTCGCGGCAGCCAACTTCCCAGAGGGACGTTCTTCCCTGCCTTCCCCCGACCACCACTTCTGGGTGACCGGCGTCGCCACCGTTGCTCCCGAGTCAATCCAGAAGCTCAGCGAGGGCGCCACCGGTAACAACACCCTGCTGCCCGGCATCTACCCAGGCCTCTACCAGTACGTTCCCCAGGACTGCCACTTCGTCACCATCCCCGCCGACCACGCAAACACCGTCCTCCAGACAAAAGCGAACGATATCTACTCGGACTGGGGGTCGTTCACGATCACCAACTTTGCGGCCTCCGCGGACTGCAACCTCATCATCGTCACCGGCGAGGGCGTCACCGGCTAGCGCCCGCACACGCCCCGATGCTTCGCTGGCGTTACCCCGTCGCGTCCCGAAAGGCCGCGCCACACCCCCGAGAACCCAGCCCGGGCCTCGTCCATGAACCACCATGAACGAGGCCGGGGCAACCTCTTGCGCAGACGAAACCATCGCAAAACTGAAAAACGAAAACTCACCCTGAGCTAAGTCGTGCCCCGAAGGTCCTAAAACGCCTAATGAGAAGCGAATTTTCATCGATTATCGGCGGAGATTTCTCCGCAAGAAATAGCAGGAAAAACGACCTCACTCAAGCTGTCCGGACAAAATGTGTCGCTGGGATCTCGGACCCAGTCATAACCTGAGTTGGACAGCACCCACGAGGAAGGATCCCCAGTGCGTATCGCTCTCTTCTCCACTTGCCTGGCGGACGTCATGTTCCCCCAGGCTGCCCAGGCCACAGTAACGCTGCTCGAACGCCTCGGCCACGAGGTCGTCTTCCCCGAAGACCAGGTCTGCTGCGGACAGATGCACGCCAACACCGGCTACTTCGAAGACGCCGCAAAGATTATCCGCAACCACGTCAAGACCTTCGAGCCCGTGCTCGACGGCCAGTGGGACGCCATCGTCGTCCCCTCCGGCTCCTGCACCGGTGCAGCGCGCCACGAGCAGAAGGTCGTCGCCGAGCACGTGGGCGACGAGCATCTCGCGAAGCAGTCCCAGCGCATCGCTGAGCACACCTACGACCTCACCGAGCTCATCACCGACGTTCTGGGCCTCGAGGACGTGGGCGCCTACTTCCCCCACACGGTCACCTACCACCCGACCTGCCACTCGCTGCGTGTCGCCAAGGTCGGCGACCGCCCCTACCGCCTCCTGCGCGCCGTCGAGGGCCTGACCCTCGTCGACCTGCCCGACGCCGAGGTCTGCTGCGGTTTCGGCGGCACCTTCGCCATGAAGAACTCCGAAACCTCCACCTCCATGCTCGCGGACAAGGTCACCAGCGTCATGTCCACGCGCGCCGAGGTCCTGGTCATGGGCGACTACTCCTGCCTCATGCACGTCGGCGGCGGCCTTTCCCGCCTCAACTCGGGCATCCGCCCCATGCACCTCGCCGAAATCCTGGCATCCACCAAGGATCAGCCCTTCGAGGGCAACATCTCCTTCGCACCCGAAAGCGCACAGGTGATCTGACATGACCGCAACGTTCATCGGAATGCCCTCCGCCCCCGAGTCGCACACCGGCGGCTGGCGCACCACCGTCACCATCCCCGAGGACACCCTCCGCTGGGGCCCCTCCTTCCCGGAGGGCGCCCACAAGACGCTGGCCAACACCCAGATGCGCCGCAACCTGGGCCACGCCACCCGCACGATCCGCGCCAAGCGCGCGCAGCGCGTCGCGGAAATGCCGGACTGGGAGAACCTGCGTAACGCCGCCGAGGCCGTCAAGTTCGAGGTCGCCTCCCGCATGCCCGAGCTCCTCGAAGAGTTCGAGCGCAACGTCACCGCCCGCGGCGGCATCGTCCACTGGGCGCGCGACAAGCACGAGGCCAACCGCATCGTCGCGGACATCATCAAGTCCAAGGGCGTTGACGAGGTCGTCAAGGTCAAGTCCATGGCCACCCAGGAGACCAACCTCAACGAGTACCTGAAGGAACAGGGCATCAACGCTCGCGAGACCGACCTCGCCGAGATGATCGTCCAGCTGGCCGACGACATGCCCAGCCACATCGTGGTCCCCGCGATCCACCGCAACCGCTCCGAGGTTCGCGGTATCTTCCTGGACCGCATGGAGGACGCGCCCCGCGACCTCTCCGACGACCCGACCGAGCTGACGGCCGCCGCCCGCGCCCACCTACGTAAGAAGTTCCTGCACGCCAAGGTCGCCGTCTCCGGCACTAACATGGGCATCGCGGAAACCGGCACCGTCTCCATCTTCGAGTCTGAGGGCAACGGCCGCATGTGCCTGACCCTGCCGGACACCCTCATCACCCTGATGGGCATCGAGAAGCTGGTGCCCCGCTTCCAGGACGTGGAGATCTTCTCCCAGCTGCTCCCCCGCTCCGCCACCGGCGAGCGCATGAACCCCTACACCTCCATGTGGACGGGCGTCACCCCCGGCGACGGCCCCCAGGAATTCCACCTCATCCTCATGGACAACGGCCGCACCAAGGTCCTGTGTGACCCGATCGGCCGCCAGGCCCTCGCCTGCATCCGCTGCGGCTCGTGCATGAACATCTGCCCGGTGTACCAGCACACCTCCGGTCACGCCTACGGCTCCGTCTACCCGGGCCCCATCGGCGCGATCCTGACCCCGCAGCTCACCCAGGGCCTCGCCGAGGACGATCCGGTGCACACCCTGCCCTTCGCCTCCTCCCTGTGTGGCGCGTGTGGCGAGGTCTGCCCCGTCAAGATCGACATCCCGACGATCCTCATCCACATGCGTGCACGCACCGTTGACGTCAAGCGCAACCTCGTGCCGGACGTGTGGGACCTCGCCATGAGCGCGACCACCCCGGTGATGACGAACGCGAAGCTGTGGAAGGCCGCCGGAAAGGGCACGAAGGCCACCCGCCTGTTCGCCAAGAAGGGCTCCATCGGCGCGCTGCCGTTCCCGGCCTCGCTGTGGACGCACGCCCGCGACCTGCCGGTCGCCCCGAAGGAAACCTTCCGCGAGTGGTGGAAGCGCACACACAAGGATTCCGACGCCAACGCGCCGCGCACCGACGCTCCCGCGAAGGGCCTCCCGCTCGCTTCCGAGCATGGCATGACCACCAACACGACCCCGAAGGAGGCGTGACATGAGCACCACCACGATGGACGCAAAGACCGCGATCCTGGCGCGCGCACGCGACGCCATCTCCCGTTCCCAGCAGGGCCGTCCGGTGCGCCCGATCCCCCGCGACTACATCCGCTCCACCGAGCACACTCCCGGTTCGGACGCGGTCATCGAGGAAATGATCGAGACGCTTGAGGACTACTCCGCGCAGGTTGTCGTTGTCTCCAAGGAGTCCGAGGTCACCGACGCGATCTCGAAGTTCCTGGCCGACCAGAAGGCCACCTCCGTTGTGGTCCCCACCGGCCTGGACGAGGCCTTCAAGAAGGCCGCCGCCCGCGAGGGCCGCACGGTGCGCGAGGATAGCCGTGAGAAGGCCATCCCCACGTTGGAGCTCGACGAGATCGACGCCGTCGTCACGCGCTGCCGCGTCGCCATCTCCCTGTCCGGCACCATCGTCCTCGACGGTGAGCCCGACCAGGGCCGCCGCGCGATCTCTCTGGTGCCCGACACCCACGTCGTCGTCCTCAAGGCCTCCGACATCGTCCCCACGGTGCCCCAGGCCGTCGAGATCCTCGGCAAGAACCCCACCCGCCCGATGACCTGGATCGCCGGCGGCTCGGCGACCTCCGACATCGAGCTGGTCCGCGTCAACGGCGTGCACGGCCCCCGCTTCCTGCGAGTCGTCATCGTCAAGTGAGTCACTCGATCTGACAACGTCACGCGCCCGGCTGCCCCACGGCAGTCAGGCGCTACGTTTTGGACTGCCCTCCTCAACGCAGGTAGCGGCCCGTCACCGAGGCCTCGTTAGCCGCGATGTCACGCGGCGTGCCCTGGGCGACTATGCGGCCGCCCTCGATGCCGCCGCCCGGGCCCATGTCGATCACCCAGTCGGCGCAGCGGATCAGGTCCAGGTCGTGCTCGATGACGAGGACGGTCGCGCCACGGTCGATGAGGCGCTGGAGCACGTCGAGGAGGACCTGCACGTTGCTCGGGTGCAGGCCGATCGTCGGCTCGTCGAAGACGAAGAGCGTCCCCTCCTGCCTACGCCCATCTCCGAGGCAAGCTTCAGGCGCTGGGCCTCGCCTCCCGACAGGGCGGGCGTGGCCTCCCCCAGTGTCAGGTAGCCCAGGCCCAGCCCGGAGAGCGTCTCCAGGAGCGCTCCCGCTTTCTTGAGTCCGCGAACGGCCTCCCCGGCCTCGTCCACGCTCATCGCCATGATGTCGGGTAGGGACAGGCCGTCGCGTCGGATCTCGTGGGCCTGGGCCCCGTAGCGGCTACCCCGACAATCGGTGCACTCGATGTCCACGTCGGGCAGGAACTGCACGTCCAGGGTGATCTGTCCGGTCCCGTCGCAGATCGGGCAGCGCAGCGAACCCGTGTTGTAGGAGAACGCGCCCGCCTTCAGGCCAGCGGCCTTCGCCTCCTCGGTGCGAGCGAAAGCGCGGCGCAGCTCGTCCAGCACCCCGGAATAGGTGGCCACGGTCGAGCGCACGTTCACGCCGATCGGGGTCGCGTCAATGACGTTGACGCGCGAGATGCCGGCTGTGTCCATGTCTCGCACGTGCGCTGGCAGCGCATCGCCCGCCAGCTGGGCGCGCAGCGCGGGCACCAGCGACTCCAGCACGAGCGTCGTCTTGCCCGATCCGCTCACGCCCGTCACCGCCGTGAGCGCCCCCAGCGGTACGTCGACGCTGAGGGGCCGCACCGTGTGCATCTGGCCGGTCTCTAGGTGAAGCGCGCCGCGCCCGTCAACGTCCGCGCCCCGAGCTCTCTCCCCCGCCGTCCGCTCGACCCGACGCAGCCCAGTCATGTACGGGCCAATGCGGGAGGCGGGGGCGTGGGCGGCCTCGTCGATGCTGCCCTGGAAGATGACGCGTCCGCCGTCCGCGCCCGCTCCAGGTCCGATCTCGATGAGGTGCTCGGCGGCCGCCAGGACACGCGTGTCGTGGTCGACGACGACGGCGGAGTTCCCGTCGGCGATGAGTTCGCGGATGATGTCGAGGACACCGTCGACGTTGGAGGGGTGCAGGCCGATCGTCGGCTCGTCGAGAACGTAAAGAACCCCGGTCGTGCGGTTGCGCACGGCGCGGGCCAGCTGGACGCGCTGGCGCTCGCCGTTGGACAGCGTCGAGGAGGCGCGGTCCAGCGACAGGTACGACAGGCCGAGGTCGACGAGGCGCTCCATCGGCTCGGTCATCTCGTCGACGATGACGCGGGCCATGGGCGCAACCTCGCCCGAGACGAGGCCGGGGACGCGCCCGACCCACTCGCGCAGTTCGGTCAGCGTCAGGCGTGAGGCATCTCCCAGGTCGATGCCGTCAATGAGTGTCGTGCGTACCCGCTCCCCCAGCCGCGTGCCGTCGCAGGCGGGGCACGTGCGGGTGATGAGGTACTTGGACACGCGGGCGAGGGCCTTCTCGTCTTTCGCCTTCGACAGGGCGTTTTCGACGGTGGCGACCGCGTTGAAGTAGGTGAAGTCCAGCTCCGCGCCGCCCGTCTTGGTGGCGACGACGATGTGGCGCTTCTCGGCAGGCCCCTCGTACACGATCGTCTTCTCGGCGTCGGTCAGGTCCCGGAATGGCACGGAAGTGCGCACGCCCATCTCGCGGGCGACGTCTTTCATGAGCTTCCACATGAGGGATCCCCACGGGGACACGGCGCCCTCGTCGATCGACAGGGACTCGTCGGGCACCAGGGACGCCCGGTCGACGACGCGCTGGATGCCCGTGCCCTCACACACAGGGCACGCGCCGGCCGAGTTGAAGGCCATCTCCTGCGCACCCAGGCCATGGAAGGACTCGCCGCACGTCGGGCACACGATCGGGATCTCTAGGGCGACGTTGCGGGAGGGCGGGACTCGGTGCCCGCGTGGGCACAGGTAGGAGCCTGCGCGCGAAAACAGGAGACGCAGGTGGTTGAGCAGCTCCGTGGCCGTGCCGAAGGTGGAGCGCACGTCGGGCACGCCTGGGCGCTGGCGCAGGGCGAGCGCGGCGGGCACGTGCGTGACCTCGTCGACCGAGGCCTTGGCCGCCTGGGAGATACGCCGGCGCGTGTAGGTCGCCAGGGATTCCAGGTAGCGCCGTGAGCCCTCCGCGTACAGCGTGCCAAGCGCCAGGGAGGACTTGCCCGACCCGGACACGCCCGCGACCGCGACGAACGCGTTCAGGGGAACGTCGACGTCCACGTTCTTCAGGTTGTGGACGCGGGCGCCGCGCACGCGGATGAATTCCGGCATGTCAGTTGTCCTTGTCGTCGGCGGGGGTTGGATCGGGAATGAGCAAAGCGTTGGGGTCGAGGTGGCAGACAATCGTGGAGACTTGACGACGGCGTCCGCGCGCTTCTTCGGCGGTCATGATGACTCCGGCGAGGGTGCCAGTCGCACCGGGCAGCGGAACCTTGCCGATGGCCTTGGCGAGCAGACCGCCGACAGCGTCGGGGATGTGTTCTCCGTAGTCATACTGTTTTCAGTCTACTCTGCCGCTTCATCTTCCTCACGCGCTCGATTTTCGTATTACAATAATGTCATGAGTGCTCGTACCATACACGGACAGGAAATCTCAGAGGAGCAGATCGACCTGTGGGTTGCAGAGGCTGAGGCCGGATATGACCCCGAGATGCTGCGCCGCCGCGGCCGCCCCGCTCGCTCAGTCTCACCGTCCCGCGCAATCACTGTGCGTCTGACAGACGCCGAGCTTCAGGGCCTGGAGAAGTACGCCCACGATCATGCGCTCACCCGCTCAGAGGTCATTCGCTCAGCGATCCAGGAGCTGGTGTCATGAGGCTTCGGGCCTCTGCATTTAAGCACGGCCTGACTGAGGAAGCAATCATCGCGGCAGCAACGATTGGTCTCCGGTTCACCTCACCCTTAGACGATGAACACCCCCAGCGCGAACTGCGCCTAGGTTTCGACCATGCATCACGGCTACTCGAGCTCGTCGTACTCCGATGGGACAACGGCGACATCGAAGTGATTCACGCGATGAAAGCACGCCCACAGTATCTCTCCCTCCTGGATTATTGAGCTATACCCCCCCTCGAAGAACTCGTTTCACCCCCGCCACAGCTGCCGGTGACGCGCGCCTTGGGCGACATTGCGGCGGCGGTGCGTCCGGGGGCGTGCGCGGTGGTGACTGCTCCCCCAGGCACGGGTAAGACGACGCTGCTGCCGCCCACGGTGGCTCTGGCGGAAGCGGGCACGAGCGGCCGGGTGCTCGTCACCCAGCCCAGGCGTGTTGCCGCGCGCGCCCGTGTTGATGGCTGCGGCCGCGATGGTGTCGATCGCGTCGGTCAGGCGTTGCTCGGTTGGTGCCGCGAGCATGAGGGTGGTTCCGACACGCGAATAGCGCAGGCCTTGTCCCGTGGCGTACCTGTCAAGGTCGAGCAGGGCCGCGTCAGCGAGCACGCGCAGCTGGTCAACGGTGAGGCTTGCCGACGTGGGGGCGTTCGCCCTGGTGGGGTCGGGGTGTCCTGTGAGGAGTCGGCGTCTGGCGCGAGTAAGGGCCTCGGCGGTGAGCGCCTGTGCTAGGGACGAGGCCGTGGCAGGTGTCGTCATCGTCGTTCCTTCCGCTCAACAAGCTTGTGGTTACCCTACAAGCGTTGAGTGTTGTGGCCGCGCGACACGCCAATGAGGGAAGCGATTTCCGGAGCGACACTCATCCTGCGGGCGGTCCGTGGCGATGCATGTAGTCGCAACGAAAAGTCTGATATTCTAACCTCGTGCTTGCCGGTCGGAGGGGTGCTTTTTCGACCACTGGCGATCCGACATAGCGTTCCCCCTGATCACAGAGGGGGCACGACACGCCGGGCGTTAGAAAGCACCGAGCGCCATAAGGTGCATTAAGACAATAGTGACAAGCAGCCGAAGATATATAAGACGCGCGTTAGAGAGCACCGAGCGCCATAAGGTGCATTAAGACGGTGTACGCTCCCCACTTTCCCACTTTGAAATAATCACGTTAGAAAGCACCGAGCACCATAAGGTGCATTAAGACGGAGGAAAAACATCCACACAAGAAACCTGATAAATCCAAGTTAGAAAGCACCGAGCGCCAAACGGGCTCTTCAGAGTTGAGTGTGGGTGAGCGGGTGTTGGTCGGGGGTTGCGGGTAGAGGTCGAGGTCCTTGATGATGAGCGGACTTCTACCCCCGCTGTCTTGTAAGACCTCGGGCGGTGTCTCACCCTACCTGCTGCTCTGTGTCGCTTGATCGTTGTGATCGGTGTGATGCGCTCGTCGACTTGGAGGGCTTCCACCTGGTTGCTTCCGCTCGGCCTGAATGCGCTCTGGTGCTCGGTATAGAGTCCTGTGACCGCTGTGCTGGCTACCCAGGATGTGGGGTGAATCGCTCAAGGCCACGGGCGCGTGGTGGTGGAGGTCATCGACGCGCCTTGGGCCCGGGTCCCGGCAAGGTTCCGGTGGCACAATACGACGCTGGATATGCCGCGAACGCACCTGCCAGACGGTGACATTCCTGGAGCATAGCGAGAAGGTGTGCGCTCCCCAGGCGCGTCTGGGTGTGCGGGCGACAAGAACGACTCCGCGCAGCTTTCACGGCAGATTAGACTCGCCCGATCAGGCAGCTACGACGTCGTTACCCTCGCCTCGCGGGATACCTACCCGCCCCTGCCCTTGGTGAAGCACACAAACTACAGGCCGCAAAGATTGAAAAGGACACCACACGAGGATATTGCATGAGAATGCACGTTTACGAGGCTGTTGAGGATGACTCCCCCACCGTCCTCCTTATTCACCCGATGTTGTCGTCTGCCTCGCGCATGAAAGCCGCAGTCGCGGACCACATGGGCGACGGGCTGCATTTCCTCATACCGGACCTGTCCGCCCACGGGGACGAGGCCTCGGCACCCTATTCGTCAGCCATCGAGGAAGCGGAGGCCATCCACTCCTGGCTGGTGGACCACGGGATCCGCCGTCTGGCTCTGGGATTTGGGGCGTCGCTCGGCGGCGTCGTGTTCTTCGAGCTACTGCGCTTTCCCGATCTGTCGTTCGACCGCCTCTTCATCGAAGGCGTGAGTTTCTACTCGGGAGGGCCGATCTCGAGGGCGGGCGGCGCAATCCTGAGCCGCATCATGGTCGCGAAGCACCGCAAGGCCGTGCACGACCCCGAGGCCGGGGTTCGCAAGCTCGCGCGGCTTTTTGGAGAGGAGGTCGCCCGCCCCATGGCCGAAAGCTTTGCTGCGATGAGCGAGGAGAGCATTCGGGCGATCGTGCGCGACTGCTCGCGGGTCACACTGCCGCACCTGTCCCCCGACGTTCAGCGCCGCTGCACGTTCGCGTACGGAGAGAAAGACTCGGACCTACGGCTCGCGCGACGCACGGCTCCGCGCCTCTATCCGCAGGCCGAGCTGCGCGTCTGGCCGGGGTGGGGCCACTGCGAGCGCATGAGCCGCGACTCGGTCGCCTACGGGGCGATGCTGCGGAACGTCGCCCTGGGCTCAGCACCTACTGATCGTTCGTAAAGGAGGCGATCATGCAGGGAATTCGACCTCGCACGACGCGGTAGGTGACGCCCACGCAGCCCATGCGCTCAAAGAACGCCCGGTAGGACGCCGGGTCGAAGTGCTCCTGGAAGTGCACGCCGAATCGGGAGATCAGCCTCAGGAACATGGTGTGCGCGCGCTTCTTGGGAATCACGTAGGTAGGAACAATGATCGTGCCGCCCGGGCGCACGACCCGCTTGAGCTCCTTGAGCGCGTCGCCCGGTTCAGGCAGCAAGTGGATGACGTTGCCCGCCACGACGGCGTCGAACGAGTCGTCCGCGTAGTGCAAGTCGGTGATATCCGCCTGCTCGACGACCACGTGCGGGAACCGTGCGAGCTTCTTGCGTGCCTGCTTGAGCATCCCCTCGGAGAAGTCGGTCGCAACCACGCGCGCGCATGCGGGGGCGATGGCTGAGGCGATCGCCCCCGTGCCGCACGCACATTCGAGCACGGTGTCGCCGGGGCGAATCAACCGGGCAACGGCGACGCCCGTCCCGTCGTACACCCTCCTGTTGAGCGCGTTGACCGCAAGGTCGTAGAGCGGGGCAACTCGATCCCAGATCATATTGTTCCTCCACTGTCACACAAAGTGACAGGCCAATGAAAACCTATTGATACCCAAGTTCCAGAAACGCTCGAGGCGACTGCATAGCATCCTCCAGAAGCCCCGCCCGGGCAAGACCCACCACTTTAGCCACAGTCCTTGCCTGACAGTTGATCGACCGCTCAGGATTATGCTCGATATCGGTGAATGCATCGAACATCATTACCCGCTCAACGAGCTTGTCATCACAACAAAGAGCCGAGGCGTACAACCAGTCATAAAAATAAGTTTTCGGCTCTAATGGGAATTCATGTGCAAAATACTTGAAACCGACAAGCTTTCCACTTGCCCTCAATCGCCGATCTGTTTTTGCTGCACGACTCGAGGCGTCGAAAAGATCAACAAACGGGCCACCGTGCTCAAACACTTTTGAAGCCTGGAAAGCACATTCAACACTGTAACTTCCACGTCCTGGATGCTCAATCATCAAATTGAACGCGCTTAACTGAACTCCAAGGCCTCTTTCACTCTTAGAGGACACCTCCAGAACACGCGACGAAGGAAACTTAGCCACATACGCCGCATGCAAACTCGCAATCGAACGCTGCTTCTGCTGAATAGAAGATCCGGAATGCTGCTCAAAATCCAGAGACAATTCCGAAACATACGGCCTGTCAGATTCAGGCACAAAGACAGGCCTACGAGCCATAACGAGACCCTTTCTCGCTAAACACAGTACCCCAACAATCAAGGAAAGCAAAAACACTCAAACTCATTAGAATTTTCACTTCCATTGACCGCAAATACTTTCACACTTATTCAGACTGCGCAACCTTGCGTACTCATGTTACGAATGTATTCCTCACAGCTGTGAAGGCCTCGAAAAGGGTGCGAAAACCCAGCATCGCGGTGCTCGCGACGCTGACAGTGGGCTGCAGGCTAGCTGCAGAAACTGTCGAAGAAACCGCTCTTTTTCTCAGCGAGGGCGTACTCCTCGTCGGTATGGTTCTTATCGCACCACTGATCCGGGGGAACCTGTTCCTTCACCGAGTCGATGTGCTTGCCGCAGCCCTTCCAGGTGATCTTTCCGCATACCTCGCAGGTAGTGGGTCGACACATGATTGTCTCCTTCGTTGTCGCGCCTCGATCCCCTCGTTGGACCCGCTGCATGGTGTTGCGAGCTTCCGCTCTCGGGTTGGGGCTCCTCTTCATTGATTGTCTTGATGATACCCCTGGGATATCTGAAAAATGAGGTCTCTGTATGCCTACCCATCGCTTCTAGGCTCAGAAAACCCCGGGTTTCCAACGGAAGCCCGGGGTGAGGATGGTGGAGATGCGGGGAATCGAACCCCGGTCCGACAGCAGTGCAACAGGACTTCTCCGGGTGCAGTTTGCTAAAGAGTTTCTCAGCCTCAGCGTCTCACGCAAACTAGGACGCTTGGAACAGGCTCAGTCGACTAAAAGTCCCTTAATTCCCATCGACAAGGAATTAAAGCAGTGGCTCTCTAAATGACGCCAGTGACCGGGGCGAAAGCAAACCCGGGCTGACGGACTTGGCGACTGACTCAGGCGGCCAGGGCGAAGTCGGTGCGGTTGTTATTGGCACCTATTGGTTTGAAACAGAGCGTTAACGAGATGACTGCTCATCCTCGACCCGCTTCTACTGAATCCACTACCGTCGTCGAAACCGATCATCCCCTATGTAGTTATCTGCCTACGGCAGGAATTGCATTTTAGCACAGCCGTCTAAAAAGCGCCAGTCCCAGCAGGGTTTGCTAGTGCCGACGACGCCGCCCGCGCACCTCTCAGCCCTGGCGACGTCGAGCTGCGGCTACCGCCCGGGCAGCCTCGCGCTTGTCCTGGGCCTCGCGCAAAGCCTGACGCTTATCCCATTCCTGCTTACCGCGCGCTAAAGCTACCTCAACCTTGGCTCGCCCGTTGATGAAATACAGCTCCAACGGCACCACGGTATAGCCCTTGGCCTGGGTTTTAAACGCCCAACGGTCAATCTCACGACGGTGCATCAGCAAACGCCGCTTGCGGCGCGGAGAGTGGTTGTTCCACGAGCCCTGCGAGTATTCAGGGATATGTGCGCCCTGCAGCCATGCCTGGCCGTTGCGGTCAAGCTCCACCCAGGCGTCAACTAGCGACGCGCGCCCCATCCGCAGCGCCTTAACTTCCGTGCCGGTTAGGGCCAGGCCAGCTTCGAGTTTTTCCTCGACGGCGTAGTCGTGTAGGGCCTTTTTGTTGCGGGCAATGGTCTTGTGGGCATCCGAGGCAGCCTTAGCCTTCTGGGCGGCCGTCAGCTTCGGTGCTTTATCCTGCTTAGCCATAAGCGCCTCCAATCTTGTGTATAAAACAGCCGGACGCATCAGTTTACCCGATACATCCGGCTGTTGGGTGAATTAATTCAGCGACCCGCCAAAGCCCGCCAGCGCGTGGCGAGCGCAGGCGCACAGTCGTGGGCCTGCTCGCCAGCGCGCGGCAGGGCAAGCACGTGCGTCGCGTTGCCTGCCAGCGCGCGGCCTGTGACCCGCCAGCGCGAGCTGCGGCTTAGAAACCAGGCAAGCTCATGGGGTCAATGTTGACGCCGTCGCGAGTGACCTCAAAGTGCACGTGGCAGCCGGTGGCGTAACCGGTGGCGCCGGTGTAACCAACCACCTGGCCACGACTGACGCTGGCCCCATCACCCACAGCGCGCCCAGACATGTGGCACAGGGTGATGTTGTAGGAGTGGCCGTCAATGTAACCGAGGTTGATATCCATGCCGATACCGCAGGAAACCGAATACCAGTAGGTGGCCACCCCCGCCGCCGGCGCGTATTGGGGCTGGTTGCAGTTGGCGGCAAAGTCTGTGCCGGCGTGGCCTTGGGCAACCCCAGTAACCGGGTGGACGCGGTAGCCAAAGGGACTAGTCACTGTCCAGGGCGCGGGAATTGGGTGACCAATATAGCCGCTGCCCAGCGAGTCGGACCGGGCCGAGCTGGAAGACACGTTAGACATACTGCCGCTGGCTACAGCCTGCGCGTTGGCGGCGTCGATCTTAGCGATCTTGGCTTGGGCGGCGGCCTGGTCTTTGGAAACCTGGTCTAGCTGGGCCTGCAAGCCGGCTTTCTGGGTTTCCAGGTTGGAGGCTGCGGCCGAGGCGGCTGAGGCCTTCGCGGAGACCTCGTTGCGCTTGGCGGCTGCCTGATTGGCGGCGTCGGTGGCTTCCTGGGCGGCCTTGTCTGCCTGCACCTTCAGGTTGCTGATGCGCTTGGCGACGGCGTCCTGGCGGGCCTTGCGGTTAGCGTCCTTGGCGCGCTGAGCTTCGGCATCAGCCAAAATCGACTCCTGCACGCTGGAGGCCACCTGGGTGACGTTTGAACGCTCAGTCATCTGCGCAACCGACTCAGACTGCAACACGTAAGAAAGCGTGGTTAGCGAGTTGTCGCCCTGGTAGGTGGAGACCACCAGGGAGGCCACTGCCGCCTTGGAGGCGTTGGCTTCCTTAGAGGAATTAGTGGCCTGCTTGTTTAGCTGCTCTTGCTGGGCCTGGGCGCTAGCCAGCTGAGTGCTTACCTGCTGTTGGGTTTGCAGGGCCTGGGCTTGGATCTGCTGGGCTTTAGCCAGCTCAGTTTTAGCCGCAGCTAGCTGGGTGTTGGCGTTTTGGGCATCTAGGTAGGCCTGGCCCAGTTTGGCGTCCACGCCTTCCAGCGAGGAGCGCAGCTGCGCTTCTTTCTGGTTGGCGCTGTTTAGCTGGGATTGGGCGTCGTCGCGCTCGTCGGCGTGAGCCACCGGCAGACCGTGACCCACTAGCCCCAGGCTCAGGCTCAAGGTGGCGGCGGCCGCCATCACCAATGAGCCTGCTTTAGAAAGCGAAAGCTTTTTCATGTTTTAAACCTTGGTGTAACGCGAGAGTGAAACCATGGAAGAAATTCCGGCCAGCACAATCGCCCCAAGCATCAAGAACGGCGCCACGGTTAGTACTTCGCGGGTGCCGATGAAAGCCATGGTGATCGACAGGGACTTAGCCAGCCAGTCGTTAATCAGGTAGTGCACGCCCAGCAGCAGCACGCCTACCGCCAAGATAGCGCCGGTCAGGGCCGCGATCATACCTTCAAGCATGAATGGCAGCTGAATGAAGGTGTTGGAGGCACCCACCAGGCGCATGATGGAGGTTTCTTTGCTGCGCGACATGGCCGAAAGTTTGATCGTGGTGATGATCAGCAAGAACGCAGCCACCGCCATCACAATGGCTAGGCCAGCGGCAAACCATGAAGCCCTATCCATCACCTTAAACAGTGGCTCAAGGGTGGCCCGCTGGTCTACCACGCGCTCAACCCCGGCCCGGCCTTGGAACTGCTCCGCCACCACCTGGTACTGCTTGGCATTAACCAGTTTGACGCGGAAGGAAACCGGCATCATGTCTTCAGTGGCGTTGCGACCAATGGGCGAGTTGCCGTAGGCGGCTTTGAAGTTTTTGAAGGCCTGCGCTTTGGTTTCCATCTGGAAACTCTTTACGTAGGGCTTGAGTGAGTCTGAACGCAGGAAGGAATCTACCGAGGCGATCTGCGCCTGGGTGGCTTCACCATTGGGGCAGCGTGCCTGCGAAGAGGATGAGGGGCACATAAAGATGGACACCTCAACCTTGTCATACCAGGCCCCCTTCATGGCGCTGATCTGCATCTGTAGCAGTGAGGATGAACCCACAAACAGCAGCGACACGAAAGAAACCAAGATAACGGACACGGTCATAGCCATGTTGCGGCTTAGACCCTGGAAAACCTGGGAGAAAATAAACCTGATACGCATTAAAACTACCTCAGCGGTTGGAGCCGTAGACACCGCGTGCCTGGTCACGCACCACGTGTCCCTCTTCAAGTTCGATTACGCGCTTGCGCATCTGGTCTACGATTTCGTCGTCGTGGGTGGCCATAACCACGGTGGTTCCTTGGCGGTTAATCCGGTCTAGTAGACGCATGATTCCTACCGAGGTGGAGGGGTCAAGGTTACCGGTGGGCTCATCGGCCAGCAGTAGCTTGGGGCGGTTAACCATGGCGCGGGCGATTGCCACACGCTGCTGTTCACCACCGGAAAGCTCGTGCGGTAGACGCTTCTCCTTACCCTTTAGGCCCACTAGTTCTAGGGCTTCGGGCACGGCTGAGCGAATGTAATAGCGCGGCTTGCCGATCACCTGCGGGGCGATAGCCACGTTTTCGAGCACGGTTTTGTTTTCCAGGAGTCGGAAGTCCTGGAACACGGTGCCGATTTCGCGGCGCAGCTGGGGTACCTTCCAGGTGGAAACCTGGGATAGGTCGCGGCCAAGTACGTGGATTGAGCCGGAGGTGGGACGCTCTTCGCGTAGCACCAGGCGCAGGAAAGTGGATTTACCTGAACCTGAGGCACCCACTAGGAATACAAATTCCCCCCGTTCGATCTCAATATCAACCTCGTTTAGCGCCGGCCTGGCGCCGCGTTTGTAGACCTTAGAGACTTGGTCGAAACGGATCATAGGGGAGCCCTCCTAAGTATGCAGACTCCCTCACCGTACGCGCATAAGGGCGCGTTACCTATTAGTGACACACCCCAGACTAGTCACACTCAGAACTAAATTAGGATTAGCTTATGAGTGAGAAGGCAGTTGACTCTATTGATTTGGGTTCTTGGGCTCGGTTTACCCCCTCTTTGGTTAGTTTTTTAAGTAACGACATCGACGCCGGCGCTCGCCTAGTGTTTTACGTGGGCCAGCCTTTGCTTGAGCCAGATACGCAGCTAACCGCGCCTGGCCTGGCTAATAAGCTGCTGCGCCGCAAAGCCAAGATTTCTAGCGATAAGCCAGGGATTGCGGTTTTGGTTGACCAAACTCAGGGCGCACTTAGCTATACGGCTTTAGCTCCGCGTGTAGATGGCCTAGAGCAGCTGCTACTGGGCCCAGCTCACGTTATGCAGCTGGCTTTGCTGGGCTGGGATGCCCAGCCTAATGCCCTGACTTTTAAGACCACTGATGCAGCTAAGCTGGCGGAAATGATCACCCGCTCTCTGCTTGAGGTTTTTAAGGTAGCCCACCCAGCCGATCTGGGCCTGGACCTGGCCTAACCATAGGCTGATCTAGCCACATTTGGGCCGGTAAAAGCTGCGTTTCTAAGTCTCAGCACAGAACATAGCCAGTTTTAGTGCAGCCTGTTAGACCAGGGTGTAGTCGGTGCTCCACTGATCTTGTGCCTCCAGGTTGGGGGTCACTAGCTCAGGGCTGCCGTTTTGGGCGGCAATAGCAGCGGCCAAGGCCGCGCCCATATCTGGGGAGCTATTGGTACCCGGTACACCCGTGATTTCTGGGGCGCAGGCGGTTTCAGGCCCGTCAGGGCCGCTCATGCTCTCAGGGGCGCTCATTGCTTCCGGCGCACTAGCAGGCTCTGGCGCGCTCATGGTCTCAGGACCACTCATAGCCTGCGGGCCGGCCTGCGCTCCCCCAGCGCGCTGCGCGGCTAGCTGCGCCTCACCCGAGTCACCAGCCTTGTCGTGGATGATTACCACCTTGGTGTAGTGGGCTTCGCCGCGAGTTAGATCATGGCCGGCGCAGTGCAGGTGTAAAACCATTGAGCTAACTCGCTGACCAGAGCGCATCCAGTGGTCCTCCCCCAGCCTGCCGCACAAGATCACCGGGTCGCCTCGCTTAAATGACTGGGCTAAGTGCTCAGCTAGGTCTCCCCAAGCCTTGGCGGTAAACCATAGGGTGTCGTAGTTGACCCAGCTGCCAGACACCATTTGCCCATATGAGGCGGCTACACGGAACCGGCAGTAGGGCTTTTTGCCTTCCTGCCTGGTTAGCACTGGGGCGGTAGCCACGGTGCCCTGGACGGTGATTTCAATGGCGCGGTTCATTTACCTCTCCTTTGCGCGCATCGTTTAGTGACGCAACCAGGATCGGCCAAAAAGCAAGCACCCCGCTTGGCCGGTGTGTATAAGCCGCGTGGGGCCAAAAAGTTCCCCACCTGTGCACAAAAGCGGCCTCGCCTGCCCCCGCGCGGCGCCGCCAAAGCCCAGCCTGCCCATGCCGCGCGCAGCGCGGGCTACTGGGGCTGGGTGGTAGTGATGATTGTGGCGCCGCACCAAGCAACATATGCGGTGGGAGCAGGCGGCGCCTACCCAAAGCAGGTCCGCCCAAACCGGCCCACCAGAAACCGCCCAGAACCGGCGCAACAAAAGCGGCGGCGGCCAACAACAATGCTGACCGCCGTCGAAGTTAAAACTGGCTCAGGTTTAACTGGCTCAGGTTTACCCCACTACGCTTGGGCCTTCTCCACTGCCAAAGCTGCGCGCAGGCGGTTGTGGCGGGCAAATACTGCCTGCATGGGTTTAACCATGTCGCGGTTAACCAGCTGGTCAACGCGTCCCCTGGCAGCCTCGCGATAAGCAGCGGCTTCCCGGTTAGCGCGGCGCAGGCGCAGCCAGTAGCTGGCCACAGCCGAGAGCACACCCACGGCCACCAGCGCGTAGCTGGGCACGCCCCCATTCTTAAAGAACATCCAGCCAAACCCGGCCAGTACCGCAATCCAGCCTAGCCACCAGCCCAGCTCAATCAGCAGCTTGCGCGGGCGCGGCAGAGGCACTAACGCCACCAGGTCAGTCACCCCGGTGACCAGGCCTTCAGGGTCAGAGACCGCGTCTTGCACCGAGTTAACCCAAGCCTGGGGCAGGTAGTCGGTGTTGCGGTGCAGCCAAGTGGATGCCTGGGCGGCCACGCTCACTCGCGAGGGGGCTTCGGGGCGTGCCAAAGAAGGCGGGAAAATTTTACGTAGACCCGTAGCAATCGAGTCAGCCACTACACCCACACCGGCGCTACGCGACATTTGCTCCTGGAAGTCGGAGGTGGCCGGCTCATCTAAGGTGGCCTCACGCTCGGCCACGCTCACCGACAATCGCTTGGCGATAGAGTCCAGCTCAGCTGAAGCAGTGCGGGCAGCGTTAGATTCGCGCTCAGAAACCTGACGGAACAGCTCACGCACCTGGTCTAGGTTGTCCCCGCGCTTAGCGGATACGGCAATCACACGCACCTTATCCAGCCCGTCTGCCAGCAGCAGCGCGCGCACATCGTCAATCAGGGCTTGGGTACCGCCCGCAGGTAGGGTGTCGATCTGGTTGATCAGCACCACCATGTCTTCCTGGCGGGCACCCAGGCCGCGCAGGTAGCCCTCGTGCAGGGCGGCGTCGGCATATTTTTGCGGGTCCACAACCCAAACCAGCAGGTCAGCTAGGGGCACTAGGCGGTCTACCTGCAGGGCGTGGGCGGTGGTTACCGAGTCATAGTCGGGCACATCCAGCAGCACCAGGCCATCAAGGTAGTTTTCGTCGTCGCCGTCGAGAATGGACTCGCGCCTAATACGGCGGTGCGGGTCTACCCCCAAAAAGTCCAGCAGGGCGGTGGCGTCGTCGCCCCAAGTGCAGGCGGCGGCACGTGAGGTGGTGGGGCGGCGGGCACCCACGTCGGCAAAATCAAGCTTGGTTAGGGCGTTGAACAGGGAGGATTTACCTGAACCGGTGCCCCCGAAAAACGCTGCCACGGTGTGGTCTACGCCCAAAGCTAGACGTTTAGCCACATTATCCATTCCTTGACGGGCAGGAATTACCAAGGAGGCGCTTACCTCGTTGGGGGCCGCGTCTAGGGCACGGCGCATTTCCTCAAGCCGCCTATCAAGGCTGGCAGCGTCGATCATCAATTCGCTCCAAACAATCCGAAGGGTTTCAGCTCACTGGCACGCAGGCGTAAAGACGCCGCCAACTGCGCGGTAGGAGCCACAGCTACAGCGCTTCCATCAGGCGAAAGCGCGGTCAGTGTCTGTTCTACCTGAGTCCGCAGCTGGGCGCTAGCCAATTCTAATGCGTCTTGCACCTCAAGTCGCGCGGCAGCTTCCCGGGCTCGCACCACCCCGGTAACGGCCACCACCAGGAAGTCTTTCAAGGCAGACGCGGTTAGCCCACGCGGCACCTGGGTGGGCTCAGCGATGCCCTCGTACCACTTAGAAATAACCTCTGTGGCGGAGCTGGTGTGCGGGTCTACCCCGGCGCCTTCCAGCGTGGCCTGCCCCCAAGCGAATTTAACCTTGGCAATGCCCTCAAGAATGGTGGCTTCTAGGCGGTCATTTAGGGCCAGGCGGCACTCTTGCGAGAGCGTGTCTAGGGCCTGCTGGCGGCGCTTGCGTTTGAGCCCAAAGAAACCGTTTTTGAGGGTTTGTCCCTGGGCTAGGGTACTTAGTGGCGCGCCGGAGCTAGCTAGGGCCAGCCAGGAGGTGGATACAGCCCCCTGGGCGGCAGTGCCGCGCTCGACATCATCGTTAAATTCGTGGATTACCGAGCCCAGCAGCTGGGCGCAGTTAGTGTCCAGGTTGTGGGCGGCTTGGGATTGCTCGTCGACGGCGTCGGCCAGGCGGCTTAGCTGCTCACGTAGCGAGGCCCATACGGCTCGCCCGGTGCGGCGCAGCAGCCCCTCAGCACGGTGCTTGCCAGCCAGCAACTGCAACCAATTACGCAGCTCAGCCACCTGCTCCACAGGCAGTAGGCCCTCGTGGGGGCCGACGTCGCCAACCACGAAGAAGGGGGCCTGGTCTAGCCCCATCTGGGCCAGGCGCTCCATCAGGTCTGTGCGGATCTCGTTAAGCACAGGGCCGCTGATGCGGTTAAGCACCACCGCGATCTTAGTGTTGCGGGTGTTGGCCAGCTCCAGGGTGTACCAAGGGGTGGCGTCGCCGTAGCGCGCTGCCGTGGTTATAAACAGCCATAGGTCTGCCGCCTCCAGCAAGCGCGCCGCCAGGGCCCGGTTAGATTCATGTACCGAGTCCAGGTCACTGGCATCCACCAGGGCCAAGCCGGCCGGGACGACGTCGGAAGTAACCATGCGCGAAATCTGCGACAGGGGGTGCTTAAGCAGCACCTCTTGATCCTCAGGGTTGCACACCAGCACCGGGGTTTTGGTGGTGGGGCGCAAAATACCCGCAGCCGATACTTCCGTACCCAAAATTGAGTTGACCAGCGTGGATTTACCGGCGCCCGTGGAGCCACCCACCACCACAATGGCAGGCGTGTCGCCGTCCTCAAGCTGAGGCAGCAAATTGTCACCCACCTGCACCTTCAGGCTGTCACGCAGGGCTACCGCAGAGGGCGCCAGGGCGGAGACAAACGGGAAGGAAAGCTGATCTAAATTTTTGAGTACATCTTGCAGTACATCTATAAGCTGACCGCGGCTGAGGGAGGACACTACAGTAGCGTCGCTGGAGCTAGACGTAACCATAACCACAACTTTACTTTATGTTTGCACGCACATACGCAGAAATTACGGATATATCAAAAGATAAGAAATGGCGCCCCCGGCCGGACTCGAACCGGCAACCTGCGGATTAGAAGGCCGATGCTCTATCCATTGAGCTACGGAGGCTTTGCTTTAAGTTTAAAGCAAAAGCGGCGCAAGGTAAACGCGAGTGTAAACCGGTAAATAATTATGGCAACTAATCACTAACCAGTTAAAAGACATGCGCAATTCACCCCCGCACATAAAATAAAACCCCGGAATTAACCGGGGTCTTAAGCGGGTGGCTGACGGGGCTCGAACCCGCGACCTCCTGGACCACAACCAAGCGCTCTGCCAACTGAGCTACAGCCACCATGTGCATTACCTGCAACAGCAATGAACTTTAGCTGCTTTACCCACCTGTACGCCACTTACGCGGCTGTGCATTAGGTCACGCTTTGGTCCAGGAGTGCCCAGAAGCGCCCCGGGCGCACTCCAGGGACACTTCCAAAGCGCCCCGGGCGCGCTGCACAGGCACTCCAAAAACGGCTTAGAAACGTTCAGCAATGCGCGCCAAAGTGGAGTCAGCGCTGATTTGGGCCGCAATGGCGCCATAGTCACGCTCACCTTCACCCTCAAATAGGGCCTGGCGGTAGTAGCGCAGCTCATCGATGGAATCGGCAATGTCGCCTAGGGCGCGGTGGTTGCCGGTCTTTTCGGGGGCGTGACTGTAAGCCTGGGGGTACCAGTGCTTGGCTAGCTCCTTGATGGTGGATACGTCAATGATGCGGTAGTGCAGGTGCTCAATAACCTCAGGCATGTCGCGGGCCAGGAAGTTTTTGTCGTTGCCAACGCTGTTTCCGGCCAGTAGGGCGGTGCGCTCTTGGGGCACTAGACGCTTAATGTAGGCCAAAACCTCGGCAGTGGCGGTTTCCATGTCCATGGCTTCTGGCCCGGCTAGCTGCTCTAGCAGCCCCGAGTGGGTGTGCATGTTGCGCACAAAGTCATTCATCTGTTCTAGGGCTTGCTGACTGGGCTTAATCAGCAGGTCAATGCCCTTGTCTAGGGGCTGTAGCTGGTAGTCGGTGACGATTACTGCCACCTCAATTAGGGCGTCGTCAACTAGGCTCAGCCCAGTCATTTCACAGTCGATCCAAACCAGCGGATCGTGCATCAGGCTCTCTTTACTCACATATGTAAGTGTACGCAGGCGCCGGCGCGGGGGTTAGTTTTCGATACAACTGTGCCCTAGCAGCTAGCTTGGCCCGGTGGGGCTGGGTAGTTGCTAGGGCACGTTCGGCGCGCCGCCGGCTTAGCCGCGCAGCCTAGGGCGTGGCACGCGCAGCTTAGGCTGCGAGGCCGCTGGCTTAAGGCGGCGAGGCTGACATTAAGGCCAGCCCCGCCATGTGGTTAGTTGCCTTGGGCCTTAGTGGCGCGCTCGATGGCGTCTTGCAGTCGCTTTTGGGCATCGCCGTAAGCGCTCCAGTCGCCACGCTTCATGGCGTCATTGGAGTCCTGCATGGCCTTCTTAGCGTCCGACAGGGCCTGGCTCAGCGCCGGGTTATTGCCGCCAGCTGGGTTGGTGCCGGTAGCCGAGGTGGTGGCCGTCGACGCCGTCGGGCTAGACGTCGTCGGGCTGGCAGAGGCGCTCGGAGCCGCAGAGGCCCCAGGCGAGGCAGCGGGCTGCTTATTGGTGTTATTGGCGGCGCCGTTATCACCGTTTACGATCTGTTCACCGGTCTTAGCGCCGGAGTCTCCCCCGAACACCTGGTCCAGGGCGCCGTTAAGGGTGTCAGCGAAGCCAACCTTTTCACCAAAGAGCACCAGTACCTTACGCAGCAGCGGATATTGCGTACCCGAGGAGGACTGCACATAAACCGGCTGCACGTACAGCAGGCCGCCACCCACCGGCAGCGTCAGCAAGTTACCGCGCAACACCTGTGAGGACTGCTGGGCCAGCAAGTTCAAGGTTTGCGACACGTTAGCGTCAGAGGAGAACTTGTTTTGCACCTGGCCAGGGCCCGACACATTCGATGAACGCGGCAGTTCCAACAACCTGATCTTGCCGTAGTTGGGGTTACGCACCCCGGCTTTACCGCTGGAGGTTTCTGAATCCACTGCAATAAATCCGGTCAGCACGTTACGGTCAGTGGTACCGCCAATGATGTAGACGCTGGAGAGGGAGAAGGAAGCCTTTTCCTGTCCGGGCATCTTCAAGGTCAGGTAGTAGGGTGCCTGCGCCCCGGCGTCGCGGCGAGTGGGGTCGTCAGGAACCTTCCAGAAGTCACCACCGGAGTAGAACTCGTCAGCGCTACGCACGTGGTAGCGGGCCATAACCGTGCGCTGCAGCTTGAACAGGTCTTCGGGGTAACGCATGTGGGCCATCAGGTCCGCGCTCATCTTGCTCATGGACGTAACCGAACCCGGGAACACTTTGCTCCAAGCCTTAACAATGGGGTCTTTTTGATCCCATTCGTACAGGGTCACTGAACCGTCGTAGGCGTCCACCACGGCCTTAACCGAGTTACGCACATAGTTGGCCTTGTCAGTGTCGGCCCCCACCAGCGAGGAGGAGCCAGAGCGGGCGTCAGCGGTGGCGTCCTTGAGGGACTCGTGGGCGGCGTAGGGGTAGTTGTTGGAGGTGGTGTAACCATCCAAAATCCACACTACGCGCTTGGGAGTCTTGGGGTCGCCGTCGGTGTCAACTACCGCCGGGTAGGGGTGAGCGTCCAGGGTGAGCCAGGGGGCCACCTTCTGCACGCGCGTGGCCGGGTCACGCACGTAAAGAATCTGGGACTTGGCACCAACTTCCTTAGAGAACAAGATGTTCATTTCCCGGAATTTGACGGCGTACATGAACTTGTTGAAGGGGTTACCCACATTCGGGCCACCATTACCGGTGAAGGTGGTGTTTACCTGGCCGGCTTTAGTGGAGTCGTCAGGATAGTCCAGTTCACGCTTGGCATTGCCGGTGCCGCCCACAATGGAGTAGTCGGGAGACTGCTGCCCAAAGTAAATGCGCGGCTCGTAAACCCCCAGGTCACCGGTGGAGGGAATACCTCCCTCCCAGAAGGAGGGGTAACCGCCGCTGGCTACGGTATTGCCGTAGGCACTGACGACGCCGTAGCCGTGGGTGTAGACGGTGTGGTCATTAACCCAGGTGTGCTGATCCTTGCTAAGACCGTCCAGGTTCAATTCACGCACCGCAATGACCGTGTCGCGGCTAGTGCCCGAGACCTGGTAGCGGTCAACGTTTAGCTGCGAAGAGAAGTTGTAGTACTGCCGGTTTTGCTGCAACTGGCGGAAAGTTGGGGTAACCAGGCTGGGGTCGAGCAAACGAATCGAAGCGGTAGATTCAGCGTCGGCCTTAAGCTGGCCAGCACTGGCATCAGTCTTGGCGTTATAGGCGGTAATTTCGGTCTTATCTAGGCCGTAAGCAGCCAAAGTGGCGTCAATATTGCGTTGAATGTATGGCGCCTCGCTGCGTTGGGCGTTGGGGTCAACCACAAACTTTTGCACTACCGCCGGATACACCGAGCCGATCACCAGTGAAGAAACCACCATAACCACCACGCCAGTGATCGGCAGTTTCCAGGATTTCATCCAAATTGAGGCAATAAACAGCGCCGCAATTACCACACTAATAGCCGCCAAAATGGTTTTAGCTGGAATATTGGCGTGCACATCAGTGTAGGTGGCGCCGTCGAAACGGCCACTTGCATCAAAAAGCAAACTGTAGCGTTGCAGCCAGAAATTAACGGCCTGGGTTAGGCAGTAAATAGCCGCAAAAATAGTTAGCTGCACGCGCGCAGAACGAGTAATTGTAAAGCGCGGCGCGAAAGTAATCCCGCCGTAAAGATAGTGCGTACCCAAACTGAAAATAGCGGCGGTAACCGTAATTGAAACCAGCAGCCGAATCAGTGTACGCAGCAGCGGCAAAATAAAGATATAGAAGGATACATCCAGGCCCCACTGCGGGTCTTTAACCCCAAAAGCTGAGGAGTTAAAAGCCAACAAGATTTCACGCCAATGCGGCATGGCTTGGGTAAAGCCCACAAACAGGCCCACCCCTAGGGGCACCAGCCAAGCTAGGACGCGGCGCATGGGTTCAATGGCCTTCTGGTAGACCTCCATGCCACGGTCGTCGGGGTTGGGCACGCGTAGCGGCCGGGCGCGATAAGCAAAACGCATCGACAGCCACACTGCCAGGGCTGTTAGTAGCCCCATGGTCAGGGCCATCAGCGCAGAGGCGATCCACTGGGTCCACAGCACGCGCGCAAAACCAAGCTGGTTGAACCACAAAATGTCGGTCCACACTTGGGAAAACCCGGTAACCGCAATAGCTGCAATAAACAGGATCGAGATAGTTATAGGCAAAGCACCCGTGCGTTTGCGTGTAGGGGTTGAGGATGGCTTGCCCTTTTTGGGCCGGCTTTGACCCTCCCGGCCAGATTCACTCACCTTGTGTCTCCTTCGTGTTTGGGTTCACTAAGACTAATGGTTACATATGTGCCGCTTAAGTTGTTAGTAGCCTCGCTTTAGGCGTGCGTGGGGCTTAAAGAATGTAAGAATTTACCTATGACTAGCAACGAAAGTCCTTCAGCGGCTCATTTTGCCCTTGCCCGCGCAGTTGTGGAGCTCGAAGAGCATGTCAGCACGCGCGGCTGGGATGGGCCTACCAGCGTATTTGCGCTGGTGCGTACCGCCGACGCACTGGCTAATGACCCTTCCCTGGCCCAGCTGCTGCCTGCCCAGGTGGTGCAAGACGCCCAGCAAGACCCCCAGCTATTGATGAGCATTGAGCAAGATGGCTTACCTGAGGCCGTTGATTTGGAGGATCTGCTGGCCCAGTTGGCTTGGCCGGCTGAGGTTGATGGGGCGGCGCTAAGTGTTGAGCGCTCGGTTTTGCCCCCGCAGGCTGAGCAGGCTGCTGGTGCCATTAGCGACGACGACGAACGCCTGGCTTTCCTAGCCAACCACCCTGAGCGTGAGGACGTGCGCATGGTGGTGGGCGTGCTGCGCGGAGGCGAGTCTTGGTGCGCTTTGCGTATGCGTTCGCATGATGAGGCCACCCAGGTAGTTCAGGGCAGCGACCTAGTACCGGGACTGGTCGCCGCCCTGAAAGCTACTTTGGTTTAGTTTTGCCGCCCGCTGGCCTGGCCGGCCCCGCTGACCGGGCGCGCGGGCTGCCGGTGCTTAGTTATCAGAGCCGCCCTGGGAGCCGGACTCTTCGTCCTTATCAGAGTTGGCGGCGTCGCCCTGATAACCCAGGGTGCCATCAAGCAAACTGGCCAGATCGGCGTCGATATCCGCTTCCATCTGGGCCTGAGCTGCGCGCATAGCCAGGAACTGCTCGGGCTTGTCTAGCTCGTCAGCGCGCGGGGTTAGGTCTGGGTGGGCCCACAGCGCGTCACGCTCGCTTACCCCCACCTCAGCGCCAATACGCTGCCACAGCTGGGATGCTTCGCGGGCGCGGCGCGGGCTGATTTCCAGCCCCATCAGCTCGTGCAGCACCTTCTGGGAGCCGCCACTAATGCGACGACGGCGCATCATTTCCTGCAAGGCCACCGTGTGCGGCAGCTGGGCTACACAGGCCTGGAAGGTGACGGTCTCTACCCACCCCTCAATGACTGCCAGCAAAGTTTGCAGCTTTTCTAGGGCCGCCACCTGCGCTGGGGAGGCGGTGGTGAACATGTCTGAGGCGTTTAGTGCGCCCTGCACAGCCTGGGGATCGGTGGGGTCGATGCCGCTGACGGCCTCCTCAATACCTGCCGTGTCAACGGAAATTTCGCGGCTGTAGGTTTCTACCGCACCCAGCACGGCCCCGCGTAGCCAGGGCACGCGCGCATAGAGGCGCTCAGTGGCGGCTTCACGCACCGCCAGATACATGCGCACCTCATCTTCAGGCACATCCAAATCCTTGGCGAACTCAGCCACGCCGGCAGGCAAGATGGCGGCGTCGGCACTAGCTAGCAGCGGCAAGCCCATGTCGGCAGCGGAGATAGCACCCTTAGCTACCTGGCCCACGGCGTAACCCACCTGCATGGCGCAGGCAGCTTTAGACATGTTGCCTACCAGGGAGCTAATGGCATCAATCTGCTCGCTCATGCCCGACATTTCTTCAGGCAGGTCAGCGATCTGGGCGCGCATGGCGGCGCTTAGCGCATTGGTGATGGCCTTGGCTACCGGCTCGCATACGCGCTGCCAGCCCGGCCAGGTGGCCTCAATCCACTTGTCGCGGCTCCAGGCTTCGCGTTTACCTGCGGCGGGAGCGAAATCGGTGACACTGTCTAACCAGAGATCAGCCACAGTTAGGGCTTGGCGCACCTGTTCAGCCTGGGCGGCGGTAATAACTGCTTCACTTTCCAGCTGGCGCTTGGCTACATTCTTGCCAGATTCCCAGTTAACCTCGCCGTCGGAGGTGCCTGAGAACATCATCTGCATAAAACCAGCCATTTGGGCTTGGGCTGCAGCCATCTGTTCGGGCGAGAACTGCTGGCCAAGCTGGGAGAAGTCGATGCCGGTGACGCCACTGTCTTTCATCGACTGGGCTAGTTCACGCGCGCCCGCCTCCCCCAGCATGGGGGTAAACATGGCCACGAGCTGTTCAAACTCTTTGTCGTCCATGGTGGGCCTTTCGTACGTAGTTCGTTACATGCTCTACAATAGCGCCCCAAAAACAAAGTTGCGTTAGCTGGACTCAACTTTGTTGATAATTGTGGCTGTAAGCGAATCTGTTCATGTGGTGGCGATAACTCACAAGCACATAGTTGCAATGAGACACTAAGTAAGTGAGTCACGATTCCAACCCCACCTCCCCCACCCCGCCCACTTCTAGCTCTCAAACTGCCGTAGACCTCCAGGTGCAGGCAGAGCTTGAAAAAGAGGTGCAAGCAGGCATTGATAGCCAGCTGCGCCGCGAGCGCAAGCGTCGCCTGATTGCGCTTTGCTCGGTGCTGGGTGTACTGATTTTGGTTGGGTTGCTTGGCTTTTTGCCGACCACTGACTACGTTGTTGAGTCTCCTGGGCCCGTCTTGAATGTTAATGGCAAACTTGAGGGTAAAGATATAATTTCGGTCAAAAACACCAATATCCCAACTACTCCCCTGGCTATGACCACCGTGAGCGTGCAGGGCTGTGACGATAAGGGAATTAGCTACTGGCAGCTAATTAAGTCGGAACTGACCAGCTCTGACGCCGTCGTCGAGCGCGATAGCGTGTGCCCTAAGAACATTAGCGAAAAAACTGTATCCCAGATGAATGCGGCTCAGATGACCGGTTCGCAAGATAGCGCAGTGGTGGCCGCCTGGCAGCTAACCAAACCGGACGCTAAATTTACTTTGACTGTTGAGCAGGCAGTGACCGACGGCGCTAAGCAGGCTTTCAAGAAGGGCGACAAGCTAGTTTCTATTGTGGACGCCGATTCTAAGAGCGTGCAGATCACTAGCTATAAGCAGCTGCGTGAAGTGCTTGAGAAGCTAACTCCAGGCAAGCCCATTAAGCTCACTGTTGAGCGAGGCTCAGCCACTCAGGAAGTAAGCGTGGTTGGCGCTAAGCCTGAGGATTCTAGCCGTAAGGGCGCCATGCTGGGCATTACTTTGAATGTCAACCCGCCTGCCGGCCATGAGGTTACTTATGCGGTTGAACGTATTGGTGGCCCTAGCGCTGGCATGATTTTCGCTTTGGATATTGCTCAGCGCCTGGAGGGCAAGAACTATGCGGGCACTACTCCCGTGGCCGGTACGGGCACTATTGATTTAAGTGGCAATGTGGGCGCCATTGGTGGCATTAAGCAAAAGATGCTGGGTGCTAAGGATGAAGGCTACAAGGTGTTCTTGGCTCCGGTTGGTAACTGCGCCGATGTGGTAGGCAATGAGCCTAAGGGGATGACGGTGATCCCGGTTTCTACCTTGAGCGAGGCGCGCACAGCTATGCAGCGCGTGGCTGCCGGTCAAGCTCCGGCCACTACTTGCAAGGCGATCCTACAGAAGCAGAAGTAAGCCAGCACAGAAGCAAGTTATCCACAGGATAGTATTAAATATTGTCAAACATCATAGCTGACTATCAAACTTAAGTTTAAGTAGATAGGAGGGCTAGGATGTCTAGCAATACTTACACGCGGCTGTTGTGGCGCGGTGACGGCTACAGCCAGCTGCCCCAGGGCCAGCGCATAGGCGTTAGCTGCTATACGGAACATAAGTTTTTGCAGGCGCTTTTGCAGCTCTACCAAAGCCGGGGCATTGCCTTGGAGCAAGGTGAACCGCCGGATTTGGAGGCTGAAGTTAAGCAGTTGGCGCGCTCTTTGAACCTGGCGCTGGGACGCTGCTGGAAGCTAAGCCATGAGCTGCGTTGGGCGCTGCGCACCGCCCGGTCAGCTCCCTCTGCCCGCAGCTCAGCTCCCTCTGCCAGCGGCTCAGCTTCCCCTGCCCGCAGCTCAGCTCCCCCTGCCTGCGGCTCAGTTTCCCCTGCCCGCAGCTTTGCCGCTGAGCCTACCTTCCACATTTTCGACTACGCCCACAGCCAGGGCGCCTTAGCCAGCCAGCTTGAGCAGGCCTTAATGCAGCACGGTTTTAGCCCCAGCCCACCTGATCGGCGCTGCCAGTTGCTAGTGCCGCTAGGCTCCCAGGTGTTACCTCCGCGTCTAAACAGCTATTTTTTGCAGCAAAACTTCAATTTTTTGCCGGTTTTGGCGCGCGACGGCGGCTGGCTGATCGGCCCGCTTACCGTGCCGGGCTTAAGTCAATGCTCCACCTGTTTGGATCTTTACCTTAGCGAGGCTGATCCGGCTTGGCCCACGCTAGCCACCCAGCTGCTGTGCCAGCCGGTTGCGGCTAGCAGCCAGAGCGTGGCCACGCACTGCATAAATATTGTGGTGCAGGTGGTTGCTAGTTTCTTTAGTGGTAGCGACCATTGGCTGGGGCGCTACCTGGAATTTAGCCAGGCCGATCTGGTTGGCTCCACCCAAGTGCTTAGCCCCCACCCCGAGTGCGGCTGTGGCGGCCTGCAATTGCTAGAGCCCATTCGCGCCGTCCCCAAGACACTGGAAGCCCCACAAACACTGGAAACCGCCAAGACGCTGGAAGCCCCGGGCGCCGTCGCCGCTTAAAAACCAAACTAGCTACTAGAGTGCTCACGCACCAGCGCCAAAACCTGGGCCCCATAGGTTTCCAGGCGGCGCTTACCCACCCCACGAATAAGCAGCAGCTGCTTTAACGTCTTGGGTTTAACCACCGCAATTGAGCGCAAAGTTTCATCCGCAAACACCGTGTAGGCGGGGCGGCTATACTCGTCAGCCAGCTGCTTACGCCAAACCTTCAAAGCCTCAAACAAGGCCACAGTTTCCGCATCCTGCTCGGCAGCAAACAGCTCACTAGTGCGCTTGCTTGCCTGCCGTTTAGAGGCGCTACGCTCAGCTTTCGCCTCCTGGGGCCAAATCCCCTCCAGGAAACGCGAATATTTACGGCTCCCCTTACCGCCCGCCGAACGTGAGCGGGCATAAGAAATATGTAGATGCTTGCGGGCACGAGTAACGCCCACATACAGCAGACGCTTTTCTTCCTCAATCTCCGCCTCAGTGGTTGACAGCGAAATCGGCATTAGCCCCTCGCTGACCCCCACCAAAAACACCGCGTCCCACTCCAAACCCTTAGCGGCGTGCAACGATGAAAGCGTCACCCCGGCCACCGTGGGGGCGTTTTGCGTGGCCGCGCGCTCAGCCAGCTCGGCCACAAAATCAGCTAGGCTCGCCCCGCGCGCCTTATAAATCTCGTCGGCCAACTTCACCAGGGCATTTAGCGACTCCCAGCGTTCACGCACCGCCCCACGTGAGGCGATAGGCTCACGCGTCCAGCCTTCACGCCCCAGCACTTCACGCACCGCTTCAGGCATATCCAGACGGTCACCATTAGCCTCACGCAGCGCCGCCCGCAGCACAATCATGGCGCGCTTAACCTCTTCACGGGCAAAGAATTTCTCCCCGCCGCGCACCAGGTATCCAATTTGGGCGTCAGCCAAAGCTTGCTCAAAAGCTTCCGACTGAGAGTTAGTGCGGTACAAAATCGCGATCTGGCTGATACTGACGCCAGAGTCAATCAGGCGGCGGATAGCGCCAGCCACAGCGTTAGCCTCGGCGACGTCGTCGTCATAAGCCATATAGGTAACCGGCGGACCGGCGGGCTGCTGCGCCACCAACTCCACCGCCCCGGGCGGCAACTGGCCTAGGCGCCCACCCTTGCGGCCGGCCAAAACCGTGTTAGCTAAGCTCACCACCTGCGGCGTAGAGCGGTAGTCGCGCACCAAGCGCACAGTTTTAGCGCCCTCATAGCGCTGGTTGAAATGGGTCAAAAAGTAGGGGGTGGCGCCGGTGAAAGAGTAAATGGTCTGGGAAACGTCGCCCACCACGCATAATTGGCGACGGCGCGGCCCCAGCCACAAATCCAGCAGTCGCTGCTGCAACGGGGACACGTCCTGATACTCATCAACCACAAAATGGCGGTACTGCTGGCGGATACGCATGGCGATATCCTCACGGTCCCGCAAAATCCCCACCATCAGCAGCAACACATCTTCAAAGTCGATAGTGCGCCGGTCAGCTTTAACCTCTTCATAAGTTTGCAGCAGTCTAGAGACAGTTTCCGGCTCTAACCCAGCCACTTCACGGCCCAGCTCAGCGGCCTTTTCCAGATAGTGCTCAGGGGAAGTCATAGTGACCTTGGCCCACTCCACCTCAGCCGCCAAGTCACGCACCGAATCTTTATTAACCTGCAAGCCCAGCGTCCGCGCCGCCACGCCCACCAACGGGGCCTTATGCTCCTGGATCGGCGGGCACACTCCCCCGATGGCGTTAGGCCAAAAATATGTCAGCTGCCGCAGCGCGGCGGCGTGAAAAGTACGCGCCTGCACCCCAGGCACCCCCAAATTAGCCAGCCGCGAGCGCATCTCCCCCGCCGCGCGGGCAGTGAAGGTCAGCGCCAACACCTGGCTGGGCTGGTACACCCCCTGGGCCACCCCGTTAGCAATACGGTAAGTAATGGCGCGGGTTTTACCCGTGCCGGCGCCCGCCAAGACGCATAGTGGCCCCGAAAGCTGCTCAGCTACCTGGCGTTGATCGTCATCAAGGGCTTGCAGTAGCTGCTCGCTAGTGGGAGGCGTTGAGGTCATATAGCTACTTTAATGGCTTCCCGGCCGCGCCTTAGCGTGACCGGTACGCTTGGGCGCCCGGCGCACTTGGGCGTGCCCGGCAGGCCCAAGCCGCTCGCTCTACGGGCGCATCTAGAGCTCAGCGCAGCTAATGCACCGGCGGGACCAATGCGTATCTAGGGCTCAGCGCGGCTGGAGCTCAGCGCGGCTGGGGTAGCTCGCGCCCATACCAGGCACGCACCAAGGCGTGACCGCTGGAGGCCCGCCCGGGCACAATCACCTTGCCCTCAAGCACCAGCTGGGTGAACTCCTCGCGGCTAGCCCAAAAAGCGTGGCCTACCTCTTGCATATCGGCCTTGGGTTCTTGCTGGCCGCCAGCGCGGGCAGTGAAAGCAAACATTAGTGAACGCGGAAATGGCCACGGCTGGCTAGAGCAGTAGCTGGCCTGGCTGACCTTGATGCCGGTTTCCTCTAAAGCTTCACGCACCACTGCCGCCTCTAAAGACTCTCCGGCCTCCACAAACCCGGCCACCACCGAGTAGCGTCCCGGCTGCCAGGTGGCGCCGTGAATTAGCAGTAGCCGCTCGGCGTCGTCGGTGATTGCCACAATAATTGCCGGGTCTGTGCGCGGATAAGTGACATGCGCGCAGGCGGTGCAGTGTTTCTCCCAGCCCGCGCAGGCCAGCTTTAAGCTGGCACTGCAGCGCTCGCAGAATTTAGTGTTTTTGTCCCAAGTTGCTAGGGCCACGGCCGCCACCGCCAGTTCGCCCTGGTAGGGCTCTAGCATTCCGGCCACTGCCCGTAGCGGCGCAAAGCAGTGCTGCCAGTTCTCTTCTAGACGCTGGCTAGGGGCTTCAACGCGCAGAGCCAAGTAGCTTTTTTCACCGTATTTACCCAGGTAGTAGAGCTCTTGCGGGTTAAAGGGCAGTTGCGCCAGCTGGGCGTGGCTTAGCTCAAGTAGCTGCTCAGCTTCCATATGGGCCAGGTCAGGTGGGGTTAGCCCACCGTGAGGGGCTTGGCCATAGATATGGTCCGATTTAATGGCCACTTCGCCGCGCGCAGTAACCAGGATGTAGCTGGTGTTGGGCGAGTTTTTAAGCGAGTTCAGGTAGTTGGCGTCGTTGCGCCTGACGGCGTCTCTATCAAACTGGCCGCTAGCCATGGGTAAATCCATGCTTTCAACTATAGGCCGCTTGTATTTTCTAAACTAAAGCCATGAGCTTGGCCTATCTAGATCACGCAGCCACCAGTCCGGTCCGACCCGAAGTGGCTGAGGCTTACGCTAAAGACTTAGTTGATTTTTCCGGCCTGGGCACTAACCCTGCTTCCACCCACAGTAGTGGCCGGCGCGCCGCCGGGGCCCTGTTTGAGGCCCGCGAGCGAGTAGCTGCCCTGCTTGGGGCCAGTGCCCATGAGGTTATTTTCACCAGTGGCGGCTCTGAAGCCGATGCCCTGGCGGTTAGCGGTTTTGCTTTCGACGCCGCCCAGCGCGGCCAGGGGTGCGCCCTGCTGGTTAGCGCTGTGGAGCACCCGGCGGTGCTTGACTCAGCCCAGCGCGCCCAAAATTTTGGCTCCACTACTCGCCTGTTGGCGGTTGACGCCCAGGGCCGGGTGGATTTGGAGGCTTTCGCGCAAACGCTGCAGCAGGTAAGTGTGGATGATGCCCTACTGGTAAGTGTCATGCTGGCCAATAATGAAACTGGCGTGATTGAGCCGTTAAACGAGATTGCCCAGCTGCTTGCCTCCCAGGCCGCCCGCCGCGCTGAGGTTATTGAGCAGCGCGCCGCGAATGGGGGCCGAGCCAAGCGCGTGGGTAGCGCGGCAGTGGCGGCGCTTAGCCCCCAAAACCGGCCCTGGCTGCACACTGATGCTACCGCCGCCGTCGGCAAAATGCGGGTGGATATGGGCCAGCTGCAAGTTGACGCCCTGAGCCTGTCTGGCCACAAGCTGGGAGCCCCGGTAGGGATTGGGGCGCTGGTAGCCAACCGCTCTATGCCGTTGAAAAGCCCTTATGGGGGCGGCGGCCAGGAGCGGGGGCTGCGTTCAGGCACGCAGGATGTGGCCGGGGCGCGGGCTTTGGCTTTGGCTATGGAATTGGCTGAGGGTGAGCGTGAAGCTAAAACTGCCCAGTGGCGGCTTTGGCAGCAGCAGTTGCTCGATTGCGCGCGGGCAGCGGGAGGCACGGTTTCTGCTAACTCAGCTCCCACGATTAGTTCCACCGCGCATGCCTGGTTTAGTGGGGTTGATAGTGAAGCGGTGCTGATGGCTTTGGATATGGCACAGGTTGCGGCCTCTGCTGGTTCGGCCTGCCATGCGGGCGTGGCCGGGGCCTCTCACGTTTTGGAGGCTATGGGGGTTGACGACGACGGCGCTAGCTGTGGCCTGCGTTTCTCCTTTGGCTGGTCCACTACCCAGGCTCAAATCGACGCCGCCAAGGCGGCTTTGGGGGGCGCGATTGAGGTTGCCAGGCGGGCGTGGGCTACAAAAAATAGGTCGAAACTAAATTACCTTTAGGCTTTTCACTGGTTTGTCTGTAACACTTATTACATGAGCGCCTATGATCCCAGACAGCGCCGCGAGCCAGCCGCGCCTGAGAATTCCCAGCAAAACGGCTATTTTTCTGCCTCGACTGCCTCCGGGTCTGTCACCCCTGCTACCCCCGGGCAGCAGCCTACTGCAGCCTTCCAGGCTCCTTACGACGGCGCTCGCGAGCAGCCCACTACGGCTTTTAGCGCTTCTGGTCAGGCTCCTTATAACCCTGCAGAGCCAGATCCGATTGTTTACCAGCCCACCCAGGCGATGAACCCGGTTGACGTGCCACTGGCTGAGGATGCTTATAACACCCCGGCGCCAACTCAGGCGATGAACCCGGTTGACGCTTATTGGCCGGATGCTTCCACGTCCCCAGCATCAACCCAAGCCATGAACCCGGTTGACGCGTTTACGCCGGCAGCTACCCAGGCCATGCCTGCGGCAACTCAAGCGATGCCGGCAGCTACCCAGGCTATGCCCCCGATTGATGCCCAGGAGCCCGCAGAGCCCTTACCGCCTTCAGTTTCTCCGCGTCGCGGCGGCGCAGCTAGGGCCGGCGCCATGGCTGCGGGTGGCAGAACAGCGGGCGGTAGGGCTGGCGCCGCGCAGCGTCCACCGAGTTTGCCACCAACTAGCATTCCACCGGGCAGTATTCCCCCGGGCGGGCCGCTTGCTGATGATGAATCTGTTGAGGATGAAGAACCCAAGGGCCGCAGCAAATTTATGATGTGGTTCATCTTGGCTCTGGTCACTTTCTTGGCGGTCTGTTTCGCGATCGCTTGGGCCGCTACTGGCAACTCGATCCCTGACACCTCACCTAGCACTCCGGCCGTGATTACGCCTTCGTTGGACAGCACCCCAACCCCGGTGCCTACTTCAACCACTAAGCCGTTAGGTAAGTCTTCGCCGTCGCCGAAGCAGGAAAATAACAATAGCGACAACAATAACAGCGATAACAACAATAACAACCAGCCTCAGCAGCCTAGCCAGCCTGAATATACTCAGCCGCCGCAGCAGACTTACCCCTCTGCGCCGTCGCAGCCCAGTTACTCCTCACCCTCGCCTTACCCCAATGACCCGGGTAATGGTGATGACGACGACGATGATGACGATGACGACGGCAATAATTACATTGTGCCCGGACCGGGTGATCCTAATAACTCAAACAGCTAACAGATATTACTGTTTGACCTCATAGACGCCCGTTTCCAGGTTATTCCCAGACTACTTCCAGTCAAATTTGTTATTAATTTATTGGCTGGATTAATCCAGTCGCGCTCCCCAGCTCACAATTCGGCGGTAGCGCACATGCATGAACGGGAGGTGTAGAAATTGAATATACGATTCGTCCCATTTAGTCAGTGGGATAGAGACGCTAAAACCAAGTTCTACACTTTAGTAATTGCTGCAGTTATGGTTGTGGCTTTGCTTACCGGTTTAAGCATGTGCGCGCCCGCCGCAAAATCTAAAGGTGGCAGCACCCCTAAAGTTGCGGCAACCACTCACACTCCCACCCCAACAGCTAAACCCTTGGCGGCTGGGTTGGTTAAGCCAAAACCAAAAGATTCTCCCTTACCGGCAGCTACCCCAACGCCAACCGAAGAACCCACCCCCACCCCAGAGCCCACTGCTGAGCCAGAGCCCACTCCCACCCCGGAACCTACCGCTAGCGCCCCAGCACAAGCACCTGCCCCGCAGCAGCCAAATATAACTATCCCCACCACTGCTCCCACCACCACTACAGAGCAGCACCCTGTCACCCAGCCCACTACTGCCCAGTCCCCTGAGACTAAGGTGCGCCCGCGTCGTCCGCGCACCCTTGACCGCTCTAGTGAGGCCTATTACCGCACCTGCCGCGACGCTTATTACGCTGGCGCCACCCCTATCTATTGGGGGCAGCCTGGCTACCGTCGTGGCTTAGACCCCAACAATAACGGCATTGCCTGCGAAAGCTGGGGGCGTCGCTAAAAGGCACTAAGGGGCGCTAAGAGCGGCTGGCACAGCGCCCGGCAGCCACTTGATAGTCGACTAACATTACTCAGCCAGAGCGAACGCCAGCCGCAGCTTCACCGGCAACCAGCGACAGTAGGCAGTTTTGATAGAGCGCTCACCACGCGCTGATTTCAATTGACGCTTAAACCTTTACTCCCCTAGAGTCTGGCTTTGCTGGTTTTGTGCCTAAAGGGTGCAAACACCCCAATCTTTAGGAGGCAAATATGCGTGTTTTGGCGGCACTTAGTGGTGGAGTGGATTCTGCGGTGGCCGCCGCACGCTGCGTGGAAGCTGGCTACGACGTCGTCGGCGTACATATGGCCCTTTCACGCAACCGCGCCCAATCACGCTCAGGTTCACGTGGCTGCTGCTCGATTGAAGACGCCTCCGACGCGCGCCGGGCCGCAGACGTGCTGGGTATCCCCTTCTATGTGTGGGACCTATCGGAAGAATTTGAGGCGCTAGTAATCGAAGATTTCCTAGCTGAATACCGCGCCGGACGCACCCCCAACCCCTGCATTCGTTGCAATGAGCGAGTCAAATTTGATGTTTTGCTAGAGCGCGCCATGACGCTGGGCTTTGACGCGGTAGCCACCGGCCACTACGCCCGCATTAGTGGCGGCGCTGCCAGTGGCAAGCCTGGAGACACCAGCCAGCTAGAGCTACGCCGAGCGGTAGACACCGTCAAGGACCAGTCTTATGTGCTGGCTGTTTCGGGCCGCCAAGCCCTTTCACGGGCGATTTTCCCACTGGGAGATGTGGAAAATAAGGCTGCGGTGCGCGCTGAGGCCGCTCGGAGGGGCCTGCCGGTAGCCAGTAAGCCTGACTCTTACGATATTTGTTTTGTGGCCGACGGCGACACGCGTGGTTTCCTCCAGCGCAACCTGGGTGTACAAGAAGGCCAGATGGTTGACCCTGAAGGAAACGTGCTAGGCACCCACCAGGGCTACTACGGTTTCACTATTGGCCAGCGTAAAGGCTTGGGACTAGATCACCCGGCTGCCGATGGGCGCCCGCGCTACGTTTTAGAAACCCGCCCCGCCACTAACCAGGTGGTGGTAGGCCCAGCCCAGCTGCTTAGCCGCACCACGCTCAGCGCCACTGACTTGATCACTTTGGTTGATGACGCCGACTGGGAGCACGTGAGCTTGCAGCTGCGCGCCCACGGGCGGGCCGTGCCCGCGCAGGTAAAGCTCGACACCCAGGCCGCCACCTTGGAAGCCCAGCTGCAAGAGCCGGTGCGCGGCATTGCGGCAGGCCAGTCGCTAGTGGTTTACGACGGCGAGCGCGTACTAGCTCAAGCCACCGTGGCCTAGAACAAGCCAGCGCGCCTAGAAAGCGCCCCACCAACTGCGCCAGCCATGCCGAGCTGGCCATGCTGGGCTGGCCAGAACCAAAGTAGCTGGCGCCTGGCCCCCTAGGGCTACCCAGCACCTGTGCAGGCGCCAGTGCTCACAAAGCCCACAAAGCTCACAAACAAAGCGTTGGCCCCGGTTAGTTACTAACCGGGGCCAAGGTTTTTAGCTAACAGGCCAGTTAGCGAGTCTTGGCTAGCTCCTCAATCAGCTGAGGTACCACCGTGGACACGTCGCCAACCACGCCAAAGTCTGCCATCTCAAAGATGGGGGCTTCAGAATCGTCACAGATGGCCACAATAGTGCCGGCGCCCTGAATACCACTGGTGTGGTGCACAGCTCCAGAAACACCCAGGCCAATGTATAAGCGCGGGGCAATAGTTTCACCGGTCTGGCCTACCTGCGCTGAGCGCTCAATCCAGCCCTCATCGCAGGCCACGCGAGTGGCGCCCACAGCCCCGTTAAGCAGCTGCGCAAGCGAACGGACCAGGTCAAAGTCGCCGTCGACACCGCGACCACCAACCACCACAGTGCGGGCCTGAGCCAGCTGCGGGCCGGCAGCAGCCTCATCTTCGGTGTGGCTAACTACCTCAACACGCTTAGCGGCCTGGCTTACGCTCACCGCTAGGGTCTCAACCTGGGCCGCAGCCCCACCACAGGGCTCAGCCTCTACCGCGCCGGCACGCAGGCACACTAGCGGCGGGTTGGCGCCAGAGTCAGCGCGCAGATCAAAAGTGGTGTTCCAAGAACCCGAAAGTACCAGCTTGGAGGCGCGCACATGCTGGTCAACAACCTCTAAGCTGGCGGCGTCAGCGATGCAAGCGCTGGCTAGCTTAACGGCGGCGCGACCAGCGATTTCCTTGGCGCGGTGATCGCTACCCAGCAAAATCAGGGCAGGCTTAACCTCGTGGGCGGCAGCAATTACTGCGTCAGCCCCAGCGGCAGAAACCAGCTCGTCAGCCCCGGCGTAATCAGCCACCAGCACGCGGCTGGCACCATAGTTACCCCAAGCGGCGGCGTCGACCTTACCCGAAACCACGGCCACCACAGCGGCGCTGGTCAGCGAGCGGGCGGCAGTTAGTAGTTCAACGGCAGCAGCACTGGGGGCGCCGTCACTTAGCCCACCAGCCACCAAAATCGTAGCGTCTAACATATTGCCTTCTCCCCTCACACCAGCTTGTTTTCCACTAGCCAGGTAGCTAGCTGCTTACCGGCTTCACCGGCGTCGGTAACGATTACGCCACCGCTACGGGCCGGGCGAGCCTGAGCGTCAACCATTTCAATGACGCCGGGGGCCGGCTCGATACCTAGATCGCTAAGCTCCCAAGTTTCTAGCGGCTTCTTCTTAGCCGCACGCATGGCTGCAAAGTTGGGGTAACGCGGGTCGTTAGCCTGGTCAGTTACAGACACCAGGGCCGGCAGCTGGGCACGTAAAACTTCGTGCACGGTACCCAAGTTGCGCTGCACGTTTACCACATCGCCCTCAACCTCAAGGCTGTGGGCCATGGTCAGGGCCGGCAGGTCCAAAGCGCTAGCCAAGGCCCCGGGTAGCATGGCACTCATCGAGTCCAGCGAGGCCATACCGGTAATAACCAGGTCAACCTCACCGATTTTTTCAATTGCCGCAGCCAATACGCGGGCGGTAGCGACCACGTCGGAACCAGCCAACGCCTCATCGCTAACTAAAACGGCACTATCTGCCCCCATTTGCAGGGCGCGACGCAAACCTTCTTCAGCGTCTTGCGGGCCCATAGAAAGCGCCACAACCTCGCCGTCGTGCTCTTCTACTAAGGACACTGCTGCCTCAACAGCATTTTCATCTAGTTCGTTTAGAACATCGTCCTCGCCACGCACTAGGCGCTCGTCTTCAAGGCGACGTTCGGATTGCACATCCGGTACGTGCTTCACGCAGACCACAATTTTCATAGCAAATAGACTGCCACAGGCCCGCCAGCAACACCATGTTAGGCCAGCCTCACGCTTAGCATTTCACAATTGGCTTGATTAGCCCAGTGCACAAATACATGTGAGCTGTACCTGTAATCAGTCGTAATATTTTCTTGTCCCAAGCTGGTTCAAAATGAGAGACAATAACCCTGTGTGTCATATGCAAACCGATGAGGAAGTTCTACTGCCCGCCCCACTAAGCGAACAGGCAGCATCAAACCCCTACGTTTTGGGCGCTACGCCTAACGACGACGGGGTCGATTTCGTAGTGAACGCCCCTGGTGCAAGTGCAGTTGATCTGTGCTTGATCGACGGCGAGGGTGCTGACCTGCACGAACGCCGTATCGGTATGCATGACCACCTTACCGGCTCCTGGTCAGCCCACATTAGCGGCCTCGGTCCCGGCCAGCGCTACGGCTACCGCGTTTACGGGCCTTGGAACCCCAACGGGGGCTTGCGTTACAACCCCCGTAAGTTCCTACTAGACCCCTATGCCAAGGCGCTAGCTACTAAAGCAGTCCTAGATGACTCCCTTTACGCCCACAAGGTAGGCGTCCACGGCCTACCCACCAGCGCCAACTGGGAGATTTCTGAGCTAGATTCCCTGCCCTATGCCGCCATTGGTGTAGTGACTGACCCTAACTACCGGCCGGTTGCTCCTTCACCGCGCATCAGTGCCGATCAGCGTGTGATTTACGAAACCCACGTGGTGGGTCTAACCAAGCAGCTAGAAGCTATTCCTGAAGATCTGCGCGGCACCTACGCCGGTGTAGCCCACCCGGTGATGATTGAGTACCTAAAGAACCTGGGTGTAACCACCATTGAGCTACTGCCTATCCACGCCAAGTTCGACGAACCCTGGCTAACCCGTCGTGGCCTTAGCAACTACTGGGGTTACGCCACCTTGTCTTACTTTGCCCCTGAGCCCACCTACGCCACCAAGGCCGCCCAGGAAAGCGGCCCCCAGGCAGTGCTTAATGAAGTGCGTGCCATGGTTTCCGCCCTGCACGAGGCCGGGCTGGAAGTAGTTTTGGATGTGGTCTACAACCACACCGCTGAAGGCGGCTTTGATGGCCCCACCCTATCTCTGCGCGGCTTTGACGATCTGGGCTACTACCTGCACGATCCGGTAAACAAACGCCAGTACGTGGATGTTACCGGCACCGGTAACACGGTGGACTTCCGTAACCGCCAAGCTATCCGCCTAACCCTAGACTCACTGCGTTACTGGGTTAGCGAGATGGGCGTGGATGGTTTCCGTTTCGACCTAGCCGTAACCCTGGGCCGCCACGCCGGCGAGTGGCGCCGCGACCACCCGCTACTGGTGGCCATGACTACCGACCCGGTTTTGTGTTCCAAGCTGCTGATTGCTGAACCTTGGGATGTGGGCCCGGGCGGCTGGCGCACCGGCGAGTTCCCCATCCCATTCCTCGACTGGAACGACCGCTACCGTGGGGCTCTACGTGAATTCTGGCTCAGTGACCCCAAGGAAATGAGTCACGGCAACAACGGCCATGACGCCCGTGAGCTAGCTACCCGCATTGCTGGTAGCGCAGACCTGTTCGCCTGGGGTGACACCGTGCACGGCCGCACCCCGCTAGCCAGTGTGAACTTCGTTACCGCCCATGATGGTTTCACCCTGCATGATCTAACCACTTACAACCACAAGAACAATGTTGCCAACGGCGAGGACAACCGCGACGGCACCTGGGATAACCGTTCTTGGAACCACCATGATTTTGATGGTGAAGCAGACCAGGTTCCTGGCGCTGAAACCGTCAACATGATGCGTTTGCGTAACGCGCGTAACCTACTGGGCACCTTGTTCATCTCCTCTGGCACTCCCATGCTGCTAGGTGGTGACGAGTTTGGCCGCACCCAGGGTGGTAACAACAACGCCTACTGCCAAGATAACGAGATTTCCTGGTACGACTGGAACTTAAAGACTTGGCAAAAAGAACTAATTGCCACCACCAGCTACCTAATTAAGCTGCGTCAGCAGCACCCGGCGCTGCGCCGAAGCCAATTCGCTACCGGCCAGGTTGCCCCCGGAGACAAGATTCCTGACCTGTCCTGGTACGACATCACCGGTAACCTCATGCGCCCTGAGCAGTGGCATGACAACTACACCCGTGTACTTTCCATGCTGCGCTCGGGTAAGCCTTTTGGCGACGTCGACGCCCTGATCCTGATTAACGGCACACTCAACCCGCACGAAATTAAGCTTCCTGCCGGGCGCGGCGACGACTACGAACTGGCCTGGTACTCGGTTTGGGACACCCCCCACGCTGATTACGCCCTGCTTGATGATGATGACGACGACGAAGACACGGAGTCTGTGGCCACCTCGCTGGCTCAGCCTGGCTCCATGATTGCTTTGTCGCCCCTGAGCATGCGTATCTACCTGACTAAGCCTAAGCGTCAGGCCCGTTACAATGGGGCTCATGACGCAGTCGACACAGCCAACTAAGGCAGAACAGGCGCTAGCCAATTCCACTGACGAGGCTTCTTTGCGGCGCACCCAGGCGCGCAGTGAAGAAATTGCCGCCCAGATCGGTGAGCATCCCGAATATTTCCGGATGCTCACCGGTGCTCGTCCTACCGGGCACCTACACCTAGGCCATTACTTTGGCACTATGCAGTCTTGGAAACAGCTCCAAGACGCCAATGTAGACACGTGGATTCTGGTTGCCGATTACCAGGTAATTACCGACCGCGACGGCGTAGGCCCGCTGCGTGAGCGGGTTTTGTCGCTGGTTGCTGACGCTTTGGCGGTGGGTGTGGACCCTGAACGTTCCACTATCTTCACCCACTCGGCCGTGCCGGCCCTAAACCAGCTAATGCTGCCCTTCCTATCACTAGTTACCGAGTCTGAACTACATCGCAACCCCACCGTTAAGGCTGAGCTTGAGGCCACCGACGGGCGCGCCATGAGCGGGCTTATGCTCACCTACCCGGTGCACCAGGCCGCAGACATTTTGTTCTGCCAGGCCAATTTGGTGCCGGTAGGTAAAGACCAGCTGCCGCACCTGGAGCAGGCCCGCCTAATTGCTCAGCGTTTTGACAAGCGCTACGGGCGCGCCAACAAGAAGCACCCGGTGTTCCGCCGTCCTGAAGCCCTGCTAAGCGAGGCTCCCCTACTGCTGGGGCTGGACGGAGCCAAGATGAGCAAGTCTCGCGGCAACACCATTGAGATCCGTATGAGCGCTGATCAGACCGCCAAGCTGATTAAGAAAGCCAAGACTGACTCGCAGCGCACCATTACTTACGATCCCTCCGAGCGCCCCGAGGTTTCTAACCTGCTAATGCTGGCTTCACTATGCAACGGCCGCGACCCGCGCCAGTTGGCTGAGGAAATTGGCGACGGCGGCGCAGGCAAGCTCAAGGCCCTGGTTACTGAGGCCATTAATGACTACTTCGCCCCTATTCGTCAGCGCCGCGAGGAGCTGGCCGCCAATGAGGATTACCTACTGCAGGTGCTTCACGCCGGTAACGATAAGGCCAACCAGGTAGCCAGTGAGACATTAGACAATGTCCGCAAGGCCATGAAGATGGATTACTAAAGGTTAGTAAAAACCATCTACCGTCCCAATTTGGGGACTCTTCCCCGTGCTGAAAAGCTAAATCAGCACGGGGATTTTCTGTGGTTAGTGCGATTAGTGAACTAGGATGGCACCTAGGTTGCTTGGCAACTAAATGTAAACCCAATTTTAGGAATGCTATGCGTATTACTACGATACGGCGTCGCCTAACCGCTTTGACAGCGCTGCCTCTTGCTGCTGCGCTGCTGGCCCCCGTGGCCGCTGCGGCAGATGCTTCGTCAGCAAGTGACGCTGAGTTGGCTGCGGCTCTGCCTGCCTCCGCCGCCCAGTTCAAGACTGGTGAGAACACCTACCGTATTGGTGCCCCCAAGGCTGGGGGTAGCTCTACCGGAACTGTGCCCGCAGGTCTAGAGTCCTTCTACAGCCAGAAGATCGAATTCTCCAAGGCTAACTGTGAGGCCATGGGCAAGGAAGCTAGCCGCGCTGTGTGCGGTTACGCGATTGTGCCCGTGGACTACTCCAAGCCCAACGGCGCCACCATCGCCGTGGCAGTGGTGAAGGTACCCGCCAAGGGCACCAACGCCTCCCCGGTTTTCTTTAACCCCGGCGGCCCCGGCGGCTCGGGTGTGGACCTGGTGCTGGCCTACCAGAACGATGCTGGCGCTATCGGCAAGCTCAACGAGACCCACGACCTGATTGGTTTCGACCCGCGTGGTGTGGGTGTTTCCCTGCCTTTCGCCCAGTGTGAGACTAACGCTGAGCGTGACAAGGCCCGCGAGCTGCTCTACACCGGTACCCCTGAAGAGATCGCTAAGAAGCTGCGTGCCGGCACTGAGAGCTCCGTCAACGGTTGCTTCAACAACACTGGACGTATCTTCGGTTTCGACGCTGATGGTCGTAAGGACCTGCTCTACCACCTGGGCACCTCCACCGCCGTGCGTGACATCGACACCCTGCGCTCTATCATGGGCGCCACCAAGCTGGACTACGTGGGCTACTCCTACGGCACCCGCCTGGGTTACGTCTACCTGCAGACCTTCCCGGCTAACGCTGGCCGCATCGTGCTTGACGGTGTAGTTGACCCGCTTTCTAGCACCGCTCCTAAGAGTGGTCAGCGTGTCGACTCCTCCAAGATCACCGATGCACAGCTTGAGGCCGCTAACTCGGCTCTGCTGGGTCAGGCTAAGGGCTTCCAGGACAACTTCAACCAGTTCTCCAACTGGTGTATGCAGCTGGATGCCTCCGGTAAGACCTGGGGTGACCTGATGCCGCGTCTGGTTAAGAACTCTCGCTTTGAGACTGAGAAGGCCACCTGTGCTCTGGGTAAGGCTAAGTACCAGCCTCACGACGGCGACCTGGCCGACGACGACGCCAGCATCCCGGTGGCCACTCGCGCCTTCCAGAACATGATGCGTCCGCTGGCCACCAAGGCCATCCCGGCTGGTAACGACGGTCGTACCCTGAACTTCGACCTGGCCCTGACCGGTATGCGTCAGGCCCTGTATGCCGAGTCCTACTGGCCCTACGCCGCTTTGGCCATGGAGCTGCTCTCTGACTACAACAACGGTTCGCTGTTCATGTCGCTGGCTGACTCCTATGACGGCCGTAACCCTGACGGCACCTACGACCCCTCGCAGGCTGCCTTCACCGTTATTCGCTGTGCTGACTCGGCTAACCCCAACGGTTACGACCAGACCCTGTCTGACCGCCTAACCCAGATTTACCTCAAGTACTCCCCGTTCCAGGACCCGGGCGCTCCGGGCAACAAGGTCGGCTCCCCCGGCGCCTGTGACCTGTGGAAGTTCTCCGGTAACCTGCAGGCTGGTGGCGAGCTCAAGGGCCTGCCTAACACCTTGATCATCTCCACCACTCACGACCCGGCTACCCCCTACAAGAACGGCCCGGTCATGGCTGAGCTGGTGCACGGCACTCTGCTGAGCGTTGAGGGCGACTCCCACACCGCTTTCGGTAACAACGCCGCTAAGTACGCTTGTGTAAACGAGATCACCCTCAAGTACATCAATGAGGGTGTAGTACCTGCCGACGGCGACTACCCGAAGATCTGCTCGATCAAGTCCTACAGGCAGACGGTCAACCCGGACAACCCGGTCAACCCGGTTCCGACTCCTAACCCGACTCCGAACCCGACCGCCGCTCCTACCAGTGGCCCCACCAGTGGCCCCACTGCTGTGCCGCTGCCGACCATGGCCCCCAGCGCCCTGCCTACCGCAGCTCCCACCACCGGCAAGACCGTTGTGGCTGCTCCCGGTAACGGCGGTAAGAAGCCGCTAGCTCACACTGGTGTTTCCAGCGTGGCAGTTGTGGCCTTCCTGCTGGCCAGCCTCGGTGGCGTAGCTGTGCTGCGTAGCCGTCGCAAGGAAGCCTGATCGGTAATCGATTAGCGTTACAAACGCTAACGCCGCAACCGGCTAATCACTAGATAACCGGCTGATCATTAGATAACTGGTTGATCATTGGTTTGGGCCTCAGCGCTTTTGCGCTGAGGCCCAAACTTATCTATGCCGTTGCTTGCGCATATAGCTTGAACAGATACGCCACTATCTTTTCCTCGTCCCCGTCAAAAAACACGGCATCAACGCTGAGCTGCGTAGTTGCGCAGAATATTCAAGGATTTCAGCCACGATTCGAGCTGAGGACCAGTTAGGTCGCAGGGTTGGGCAATCCGTTTGCGCACGATATTGGGCGACATGCCGTACAGGTATGACAGCATTCCCCAATCCATGATTTCGACGGCCGCCCAGATGGGTAGAGTCCCGCCATATTTTGATTTGTGGTGGGCGACGAAGTCCTCCTTTGACGCTTTCAATGCCGACTGGTACTTTCTCAGCCACACCTCATGCACGCTACGCCCGTCTTTGTTTCGCTGCCGTGCCCGGGCGTTCAAACGTTGAGGATCCAAATAGATCAGCGGGTCAAGGCGGCCCAGTTCGTGACCGAGCTTGGTTCGAATAGCCAACTCCACGCTGACGAAGCAATTCGACCTGTTCACCGTAGGTCTTGAACTGCTTCACCTGCTCCACGCGCACCCCTGTTTGATACGAAAAACGAAGACCGGCCCTGGACTCCCACCGAGGCGGGCAGCGGAACCGGTCATGTTGGCCACGAGGTTACCTGGTTGATGACGCCGAAGCAAGAGCACGGGGCACGGAGCCATCGGTACGTTCACACACCAGTGTGCCCTCTGACCCGTCCGAATTCGCCGGCCCTCGGTGGCGTAGCTGTACTGCGTAGCCGCCGCAAGGAAGCCTGATAGGTAATCGATTAGCGTTACAAACGCTAACGCCACAACCGGCTGATCACTAGATAGCTGGTTGATCATTAGTTTGGGTCTCAGCGCAAAAGCGCTGAGACCCAAACTAATCTATGCCGTTGCTTGCGCATATAGCTTGAACAGATGCGCAACTATCTTTTCCTCGTCCCCGTCAAAGTTAACGCCATAGGCAGCTTCTACTGCGGCATCAAGCGCCCTGTGTGCTGCCAGTAGATCGGCTGGCATTTTATCTGGGTCGTAGAGGTTAGCTAGTGACTTATCAGGATAGTTGTCACGGGTATCGAGGATAGCTTGAGCACAAGCCTCGATAGCCTCTCGTTGCTTGGACGTTGGGTTAGGCCAAACAAAGTTGTTGTAAACAACTCCACCCGAATAGCGATAGTCACTCTTGAGCCTGCCAGCAACGGTGCGCATCCAGGCATTGTGGAACTGCGAGTGAAGAACTCCGAACTGATAGACAGATGCATCAGCAATCAGGAATACAAGATCGGAGCAGAATGTCTCAGGCCCAATAAAGCCAAGTGGAATATAGCGACGTCGTTCAGACGATACCTTTGGTACTAATACGGAGGTGCTACTAGTGATGATCTCTGTACCATAACGCTGAGGTGTAGCAGCAGCTTTTTTCGTCTGTGCTCTGCTCGATTTCTCTCTAAAAATCCGCACGTTCTCTACGCGCTCACGACAAAGCGGCAAATCTACAAGTTCCTGTGGTGTTGTTTCACCGAGCCAAAGTGTGTAACGAGGACGGCCATTCAAGAACTCATTAGAGCCAAGCCATGCGTGGAAAAACTTAGATGCTCCCGGTTCCTTGGCAATAAAATCGAGCATTTCTTGCTCATTGAACAGATAGTTTCCGCCATCTATCGGCTGTGAACCGATACTAACTTTAGGTACGTCACACAATGGCTTACTTCGGTTCCACACGAATACATCAGGCGCAGCTGCAAGGTAAGCATTGATATTGGCGGGGTTTGAAACTTCCTCAGGGGCATCAGGATTAGCGTGGTGGAACAGTGTCTTTTTACCGCTCAACTTAGAAAATCCCACAATCACTACGTACACGTGAGCTTGTTCTGTAGCCTCGTTACGCCAACGGAAAGTGTCATGCGCGAAATCGATTCGCACTCCAAGGTCATAAATAGGTTTCCACACGTTTGCCACCTGCTCGCCTTGGCAGATGGAGTTAGTTGAGACAAACGCTGCTCGAATGGGATAGTTACCCATATACTCTGCGGCTTTAATGTACCAGCCAGCTACATAGTCAATGTTGCCGCTGTTTTTAGAGCCATGAAATACGTCTTGAATCTCAGCTTTCTGCTGCTTGGACTGCATCCGTGCACCGTAGAATGGCGGGTTGCCTAGGATGAATGAACACTGGTTAGCTGGCACTACCTCGTTCCAGTCCATACGCAAGGCATTGCCATGCACAATATGGGCAGCCTCATGAAGTGGGAAATCATCATCCCCCATAGACAGCAACATCGAGGTCTCGCCATTGGCCTTAAGACGGCTAATCCAAAGTGCAGTCTCAGCTACAGTGACCGCGAAGTCATTAATCTCGATGCCGTAAAACTGGCTCAGGCGAACACGTTGCCCCATGGCCTCGCTTTCAAAGCTGAAGCCAGTCTGGCCAGCCTGTAGCTCGCCAAGAAGTACATCTTCTAGTTTACGTAGGCAAATGTAGGTCTCCGTCAGGAAATTACCTGAGCCGCAGGCAGGGTCAAAGAATTTCAGGGTGCACATTTGCTGGTGAAGACGCGCATAGCGGTTCTTTTTCTGTCTGGGCGTCAAATCCTCACTATCGCGGATATCGATGAACTTAGCCTTGAGGTCATCGAGGAAAAGCGGGTCTATAACCTTATGGATATTCTCAGGTGAGGTGTAATGCATACCACCCGAACGGCGCGTCTCAGGGTTCAAAGTGCTCTCAAAGATACCGCCAAAGATGGTCGGTGAAATCTGTGACCAGTCCACCGGGGCTGAAACATCTTCAAGCAGGAAACGCTTCATCTCGGCGTCGAAGTTAGGAACCTCGCTCTGTTCTCTAAACAGTCCACCGTTAACGTAAGGAAAAGGCTTGAGTGTCGTGTCATAGGGGTCACGCTGTGAATACGGAGTATCAAGTGCTTTGAATAGTCGTTTAAGACTTATGCGGATATTCTCAGGTGAAACGTCCTTTAGATAATGCAAGAACGCATCTTTGGGGAACAAATCCGCATCTTCACAGAAAAGGCAAAACACCAAGCGTACACAAAGCACATTGAGGGCATGCATCGACTCAGCTGAATCTGGCTCCATGTAGCCCTGCCTCATACGGTCATAAAGTTTGCCGATAAGCTCACCTGCATGAATGGAGACTTCTTTCTCCTTTTCAAGGCGGCTATTCGCAGGATCTGTGATGAAAGACAGATACTCGGGGTGGTCTACAAGTTCGGCCAGCGTAAACTCGAAAGGATGGTCGATAAGCTGGCTTTTAGCCCAAGCATCACGGTCATATACGCGGAACGTCTCAAAGTTGCAGGTAACCACAAAGCGTGGCTGTTCTAGGCGTGGAAGTTCCTCAACATAATCGAGAGCTTGCACAAGCGGCGTTTTCATCTTGCCTTGGCGAGACTCAGGCTTATCAAGGTCAACATTGAGAGCCTTTTGCTCAACTATGGTAGAGGCATCACGCAACCAGGCATCAATGTAACCACCGCTTGTCAGGTGGTGTTCATAAAGAATACTTTCAGGGTCATTCCAATGCTTATACCCCAGGGCGTAAAGCAAGTCTTTCCAGAAAGAAACAGCCTCGCCTTTCTCGTATCCTCGCCCAGTCCAGCGCTCAACGAAGTCACGTATCTTCCTGTTGTCTGCCATAGTCAAAGGACCTCCCCGTTGGTGTACTCCTAAGTATCCCCCAGGGCCACGAATACGGGTTAAGGGTCAAAAAGTGTGTCCGGAATCGCGGATTTTCACGGATTGACCT
>ERZ773197.209-NODE-209-length-49620-cov-9.436639_pt1 | contig 49620 bp, 48 predicted proteins | sample MGYA00580999_ERZ773197 | MGnify/ENA primary metagenome ERZ773197 (study PRJEB29015, sample SAMEA2738166) | human oral metagenome | biome: human oral; feature: human-associated habitat; material: saliva | place: China | collected 2185 ...
GCGCCAAGCTCTTTGAATTGGAGCAGGAGAAGAAGGAAGCCGAGATCCAGAAGCTGGAGGGCGACCAGCAGAAGATCGAGTGGGGCAGCCAAATCCGCTCCTACGTCTTCCAGCCCTACACGCTGGTCAAGGACATGCGCACGGGCATGGAAACGGGCAACGTGCAGGCGGTCATGGACGGCGACCTCGATCCCTTTATCGAAGCCTTCCTTGCTGCGAAGGCGAACCATGAAATTTGAGGAAGCACGGATCGATCCGGCATCCATCGGAAGGGATTTTTCTCAGCGCTTCCTTGAGGTGATATTTTGCGCAAGTTTTTGATTGTTTTTGCAGGCGTGTTGGCTCTTCTCCTCGTTTTTGGCGAGACTTTGCTGCCCGCATGGGCGCGCGCGACGGCAGAGACGATGCTTAAAGAACGCGGCGCTGAGAGCGCCGAGGTGACGCTTCAAAGCACGCCCGGCATACTGCTTCTCTTGGGTGAGGTCGACATGCTGGCCGCCGATGCGAAGGGGGTTCGCATCGGTGAACTGCGCATGGATCGTGTGCAGCTTTCCGGGAGCGGCGTGCGCTTCTCGGCGAAGGAGCTTTTTCTCGATCATCGCGTCCACCTCCTTTCTGCCGAGGATTTGAAACTCACGGGAACCGTTTCCGAGAACGCTTTGCGCGATCTTCTGGCAAAGCGCATCGACAAGCTGGAAAACGTCAAGGTCACGATCGACGAGGACGGCGTGCACGCGACGGCGGAGGTGAAGATCTTTGGCCGCATGGCGGATGTCACGCTCGAAGGCAAGATCGTCGAGGATACGCAGGCGCTCTACTTTCACATGACGCGGCTCGACATCAAGAACGCCGTGGTCGGCAAGGCGAAGCTCGGCGACATCTTTGGCGACATCTTGATCACGAAGCTCGATGCATTGCCCTTGAAGACGCGCATCGAGAGCGTCGATCACAGGGCGGGCGCCATCGTCGTGCGCCTTGCTGCCGGGGGAAATGAGGAGTAAGATTCCATGAAGCAATTTCAATACAACAAGGTGCTCATCACCGTCATTTTCGTCGGACTCATCGCGGCGCTCCTCATCGACGTCGCACGCTGGCGGGAGGAGGAGGTCAACAAGCAGGTCGATCTCGCAATCGATTACGAGGATCTCGTGCAGCTCGCCGAGGTGGAGGGAAAGCCTGTGCCTGAAGTGCTGCAGGCAGCGAAGGAAGCGGGCATTACGTCGCTCGCCGTCTACGAGACGACCTTCAAGAAGCTCAACGCGAATGGCAAGGCGACGGCGCTTGCGGGGGCTGATCTCGTTGCAGGCTATCATGCGGGAAGCCTGACCGATCCCGCATGGCGCACACTCATAGAGGATGGCACGATCAAGCCCTCGGATGTCTGCGTCGTCGGGCATGACGCGCGCACCTACAAGGAAGTCAGGGAAGACTTGCTGCGCCGTCTGGGCGCTGCGCGCGTGAATGCCGTCACGGTCAATGGGGAGGAGATTCTCGTCGTCAAGGCGAATTACGAAACCTTCCTCAAGATGGATCTCGGCATGCCGACGGATGAGATGCAGGCGGTCAATGACGCAGGGTTCTTCGTGCTCGCACGGCCGACGAATTATCAGAACTGCAAGCCCGAGGACGTCGATGCCGTATTCCGCCGCTTGGAGGACTTTCGCATTTCGGAGGTCGTTTTCTCCGGCTCCCAGATGCTTGGTGCGCCGAAGGCTCTGCAGGCGACGGTCGATCGCTTCAAGGAGCGCAACTTCGTCCTCGGACTCATCGAGGATACGACGCAGCTGCAGTTCTACAAGCAGGACGGACTTTCTGAGGTAGCCAAGGGCATCGGCTATGATCATGTCGCGCGCCTCTATGCCATCCCCAAGGACGAGCAGCCGAAGCTCAAGATCGAGACGGCGGTCGAACGCTGGGCAAACACGGACATGGAGCGCAACATCCGCATCGACTTGCTGCGCATCTACGAAAAGCCGGCGCCCGGCATGACGCTTTTCGAGACGAACATGCACTACATCAAGGCGGCAGCAGAGGCCGTCAAGGCGCACGGATTCACTCTCGGCCCGGCGGGGACGTTTGAAAGCTGGTATGCGCCCCGCCTCTTGCGCGCTGTGCTCATGCTCGGCATCGCAGCGGCCGCCGTGCTCTATCTCTCGCTCATTACGCACCGTTTGAAGCCGAGGACGCTCTATGTACTCTTTGCCGTGCTGGCGTTCGTTTTCGCCGCGCCGATCCTCATGGGAAGCGGCGCCAAGATGCGGATCCTTGCGGCGTTCTTGAGCGCGAATCTTTTCCCTGCGCTCGCCGTCATCTGGCAGCTCGACCGCATCCGCGGCATGGAGCCGGACGCGAAGGCGCCACTTTGGCGTATCATTGGCACGGCGGCCGTCGCCCTTTTCGTGACGGGCGCGCTCTCTTACGTCGGCGCGGCATATCTGTCCGGTGCGCTGGCCGATGTCGAGTATTTCCTTGAGTTCAATATCTATCGCGGGATCAAGCTGACGTTTGTCTTGCCCATCGCGCTCGTCGCCGTCGCTTTCCTGACGCGCTACGACATCTTCGACGGCAGGATGGACGAGGGGGAAGGCGCACTGGCGCAGCTCCGTCAGATCCTCGACATGCCCGTGAAGGTCAAGTCTCTCCTCATATTCCTGCTTGTGGCTCTTGCAGGCGTCGTGTTCGTCGCACGTTCCGGACATACTTCGGGGATGCCCGTCTCGGGACTTGAACTCAAATTCCGGGCGTTTTTGGAACAGGCGTTTTACGCACGGCCGCGTTCGAAAGAACTTATGATCGGCCATCCGGCGTTCATGCTCGCTGTCCTCGCCTGGTGCCGCAAATGGCCGACTATGCTGCTCTTTGCGCTCGTGCTTGTTGCGACGATTGGCCAAGGATCGATGGTCGAGACCTTCGCGCACATGCGCACGCCCGTCTACATGTCCTTTGTGCGCGGCATCGGCGGCATTGTCCTCGGCTGCGGCATCGGCGCCTTCCTCATGGTGCTCGTGCATCTGGTGCAAATGTTATTATCTTCGGCAAAGGAGCGTTTCTCAAAGGGATGAGCAACATCGTAGTATCCGGATATTACGGCTCGAAGAATGCCGGCGACGAAGCTATGCTCGCTGCGATGATCGAGGTTCTATCCGAACTGGACCCGCAAACGAATATCACGGTGATTTCGGCAAATCCTCCGGATACGAAGCGCCGCCATGGCGTCGAGGCTGTCTCATGGCTCTCGCTTTCCGAGATATGGAAGGCGCTGCGCGCCGCCGACCTCCTTGTATCGGGCGGCGGCAGCCTGCTGCAGAATGTCACGAGCCGCCGCAGTCTCTATTACTACATGGCGATCATCGTCCTCGCGTTTCTCGCGCGCAGACCCGTCATGCTGTATGCGCAGGGCATCGGTCCCATCGAGGGGTTCTGGGCGCGCACGATGATGCGGCTCGTCGGCAACGGCGTGCGCCTCATCACCGTGCGCGATCACGGATCCTTGGCGGAGCTTGCGGATATGGGCATCTGCCGGCCGAAGATCGTCGAGACGGCAGATCCCGTGCTTGCGATCAATCCCGTGTCGAAGGATGCGGGGTGGCAGGTGCTGCAGTGGAACGGGGTGACGGACGGCAAGCCGCTCGTTGGCATCTCTGTGCGCGAGTGGAAGGGATGGCAGCGCTACAAAGAAGCTTTCGCTGAGACGGCAGACCGGATCGCTGTCGAATTCGGGGCGGACATCGTCTTTCTGCCGATGCAGTACCCTGAAGATGTCAAGACAGCAGAGACGATCGCCTCGATGATGAAGCAGGAAGCCGTCATTCTCGACGGTGAGTTTTCGACGGCAGAGCTTCTTTCGCTCGTCGGCAATATGGATCTCCTCCTCTCGATTCGCCTTCACGCCTTGATTTTTGCAGGCGTCATGGGCGTACCGCTCGTCGGCGTTTCGTATGATCCGAAAATCGACCGCTTCCTCGATTCCATCGGCGAAGCTCCCGCTGCGAAACTTGCGACCATCACGGCGGATGAGCTGATGGCGGAAGTGCGGCGCAAGTGGGAAGCGCGTGAAACGTTTCGCGAAAAGAATGCGGCGCTCTTGAAGGGCCTTCGGAAACTTTCGTTTCAAAACGCTGAACTTGCTGTGGAAATCCTGCGTGGACTGCAGCCGGAAAAGGAAGCAGGCGGGAAAAATTATTAGAGGGATAACGCTGAGGACTGCTGCCCGGGCGTGTGCAGCAGTCCTTTTTGTTTGTTTCCGTGTGTGCTGCTTGTCGGAAAAATTTTTCATAAAATGCAGAAAAGAAAAAGGAATTTTCGCCTCGATATAGAAGTAGACAACAGAGAAATGAGGAAGCAACAGGTTGCTTGGAGGTGTTTTATATGGGCAGCATCAACAAGATTCTCGTGCCGGTCGATGGTTCTGTCAATGGCTGCAAGGCTGTGGATGAAGCGATCGCCTTTGCTGAGAAGTGCAATGCAAGTCTCGACTTCGTTTATGTGGCGAGCAACATCAACAAGGACATTCCGAGCCATCTCGTCTTCGACCGTATCTGGGAGAAGATTCCTGAGAATATGAAGGCGACTCGGCATGTCGAAACGGGCAACGTGCCGAAGGCTATTTTGAAGATTGCCGACTCGGAGAAGAGCGACATGATCATCATGGGCAGCCGCGGTCTTGGTCTCTTCAAGGGCGCTTTGATCGGCAGTGTCAGCCAGAAGGTTGTTGAGGAATCGAAGGTTCCCGTCATGGTGGTAAAGTAAGTGGCGGACAATATGCAGAAGGAAAAGCAGCCTCTCGTCGAGGGGCTGCTTTTGTCTTGCTTGTCTGTTCGCCCCATGATGCCGCATGGCGAAAACGACAGAATTTTTCCCAAGGGAGGAAAAAAAGATGGAATGTAGAAATAACATACTGAGGTGAGACTATGCAGCGTTTGCGGGGAAAAACAATCTTGATCACGGGAGCAACTTCTGGACTTGGCGAGGCGATGGCGCACCTTTTTGCAGAAGAGGGGGCAGACATCGTTGCTGTGGGGAGAAATCGCGAGCGGGGTGGGCGACTGGAAGAAGAGATTGCAGCACGTTTTCCAGCCAGCCGTGCACAGTTCTTTCCGTGCGACTTGACGGATGTGGATGCAATCGCTGCCTTGCGAAAGGCGGTTGCAAAGAGCGGTTTTACAATCGATGTCTTGGTCAATAATGCGGGCGTTTTCCAGACATATCTGCTTGAGGAGATCACGACTGAGGCATACGATCATGTATTTCGAGTGAACGTGGGAGCGGCGATCTTCATGACGCAGGCGTTTATTGCAGAGGTTTGCAGACGGCGGGGAAACATCTTGAATGTCGCCTCGATCGGAGGGCTGCAGTCTCATATTGCGGGCAGCCGGCAGTATCTCTACGCATCGTCGAAGGCAGCGTTCATCGAGTTTTCGCAGCTTTGCGCAAAGAATTACGCCAAGGATATTCGTGTGAACTGCCTGTGTCCCGGTCCGAACGACACGCCGATTTATGAGGACAAGAATTTTTCACGCATCCTGCCATCCATTCCGATGGGACGCATGGGGCAGCCGCTCGATGTGGCAAGGGCGGCATGCTTCCTCGTCTCGGACGAGGCGTCGTATATCACGGGGGCGGTGCTGACAGTCGATGGTGGCTCTTCCATCTAGTGATGAAAGGAAAACAGAGAGGATGACAGGATGATGGAACCCTTGAATATTCATTCGAACTTGTACGACTACCGCGTTTCCTTCGTGGATGATTTCCGCACGGCTTTGGAATCGCTGGAAGGCGAACTGGCTTACGTTTTGGATTGGAACGTCTACCGGCTCTATGAGCCGGCTTTTGCAGGGATAGAAAGGAAGCGGATCTTTTTTGTCGATCCCGTGGAAGAAAAGAAGAATATGTATACGGTGCTGAACCTCATCTCGTTCTTTCAGCAGCTCGGCGTGCGAAAGAATTGGCGCATCGTCTGCTTTGGTGGCGGCATCACGCAGGACTTGACGACGTTGGCGAGCAATCTTTTCCTGCGCAATGTCGATTGGTATTTCTTTCCGACGACGCTCCTCTCCATGTGTGATTCCTGCATTGGCGGAAAATGCGGCATCAATGCCGGGGCGTACAAGAATCAGCTCGGCGTCTTTTACCCGCCGAAGCAGATCTTCATCGACACGCATTTTATCGGCACTTTGTCCGAGGCGGACTATTTGAATGGGTGGGGCGAAATCTTGAAGTTCTCGCTGACGAGCGACACGGCTTTCTATCGCGAGCTGAAAGAGGAATCGTCCTACATTCCCTGCGAACGCATCGCCCACTATATCCACCGCGGCTTGTTGGAGAAGAAACAGATCATCGAAGCGGACGAGTTCGAATCCGACCTGCGCCGAGTGCTGAACTATGGTCATACCTTCGGACATGCACTGGAGGCGTACACGAAGCATGCGATCGCGCATGGAACGGCTGTCATCTGGGGCATTGATGTCGCGAACTACCTCGCGGTCCGCGAAGGGTTGATCGAAGAGGCGCTGTATCTCGATGTCAAGGCGCTGATCAAGCGGGCATTCCTCAAGAAGGAGATCGTGATCGCCGACCCACGCGCGGTCTTTGACGCGGTTCGTACCGACAAGAAAGTGCGCGGCAACACGCTGTCTTTTGCCATGCTCGACCGGGAGAGCCATCTCATCGTGCATCCGATGGAATTGGACGAGAGACTCTATCGGATGTTCTGCGAATATTTGGAGACAACGCATGATTACTATCGCGCTTGATTGCGGAGCCAGCTTCTTGAAGGGAGCTGTCTTTGAAGCGGATGGGCATCTTCGCGAATTCCTGCTTGTTCCGGCCACGCCGAGCGCTCGGGGAGAAGATGCGAAAAGCGTTCTTTTGCCCTTGCAGGCAGAGGCGCTTTTGGATAAGGTGCGCAGCATGCTCAGGAAACTTTCGTCAGGGGAGAGAAGGGCGCGCCTCTGCATTGCGAATGAGATGCATGGCTTCTTGCTCACGGATGCAGAAGGCGTGCCGCAGATGGACTATCTTTCTTGGCAGCGCTCCTTAGGCGCCCTTCCCATCGAGGGTGGGACGGCCGTTTCCGTCTTGATGCAGAATTGTGCTGAGGCGATATGGCGCACGGGAATGCCGCTGCGTGGATCGCTGCCGAGTGCGAATCTCCTGCATCTTTTTCACAGAGGCATCCTTGCACGGATGACGGGGGACCTTTTCTTTTGTACGCTTGGTGACTATATCCTGCGCGCGCTTGCGGGAAAAGCCGCCCCGATTCATCCGACGAATGCTGCGGCGAGCGGGCTGTACGATTTGGAAAGCGGGGAGTGGAGCGCACCGCTGATCCAGACGGTGACCGGCGGGAGAGTGCGTTTCCCGGAAGTCGGAGAATCGTCCGTTTCGTTTTCTTTGGATGGTGTGGTGTACGAAGCTCTGCCTGCCGTTGGTGACCAGCAGGCGGCTCTTTGCGGCGCGGGATTTTGCCGCGGGGGGCAGCTTTCCTTCAATCTTGGCACGGGTGCGCAGGTCAGCGTCCTGACGGATGATTTTTCGCACGGCGAAGGTGTACAGGTTCGGCCATATTTCTTTGGCAGGTATATTCGCACCTTGCCGCATCTGCCGTCGGGTCGGGCGCTCAATGTCTATATCCGATTCTTGTTGGATGTTTTGTCGCGTTTTGGCATGGAGGCGGATGAAGAGCGTGTTTGGCGGGTTTTTTTGGAAGCGGCGGCGAGCGCGGAAGGTGCGTGCTTCGAAGTGGACTTGAGTTTCTTTGAAAATCCGTGTTCGAAGCGGTTGACGGGGCTGCTCGCTGGATTCGGGGAGCATGAATTTGATCTGGGGGGACTTGCGGCGAGCATTTTAAAGGCGATGGTGCGCAATTTCCTGTGGGCTGCAGAGCAGGTGCGGACGCCGGGGCAGCCTGTAGAAGAGCTTCTTTTCTCCGGCGGCGTGGCAAGGCGGATTGGGGGGATTCGGAAAGGAATTGCGGCAGCTTATCCTGCCGCGAGAGTCTGCGTAGCTGAGGATGAGACGCTTCACGGACTGTGGCAGTACGCAAGACATGGATTTTGATCTTTAGCTGAGGAGGCTGGATGATGAAAAAGAAAATCGCATTGTTGGACTGCACGCTGCGCGATGGCGCATATGTCAACGAGGCACGTTTTGGAACAAGCGCCATCAGGGGAATCATCAAGAAACTGCAGGAGGCTCGTGTGGACATCATCGAAGTTGGCTGGCTCAAGGATGCCGCCCACGAGGAGGGAAGCACATACTATCATCTGCCGCAGGATGCCGCACCTTACATGGTGGATCGTCAGGAAGGAACAGAATACGTCGCGATGATCGACTGGGATCGTTACGATGTGGACAAGCTTCCTCCCTGCGACGGCAAGTCCATCGACGCGGTGCGTGTCGTCTTCCCACATGGAAAACATCGTGAGGGCATCAAGGTGGCGGAGCGTGTGCGTGAAAAGGGATATCGCATCTTCCTGCAGGCGGCCAATACGCTCGCTTACAATGAGGGGGATCTGAAGGATCTCGCAGAGTGCATCAATGATTGCGGCCCTGTCGCGGTTTCCGTCGTGGACACATTCGGTGCAATGTTTGAGGAGGATCTCGAACGTATTGTTCGCACGCTCGACGCGGAGCTTGCCCCCGGCATTGCCTTGGGATTTCACTCGCATAACAATCAGCAGCTTTCCTTTGCGCTCACCATGCATTTCGTTGAGCTTCTTGCAAAAAGCGAGCGCGGCGCGATCGTTGACGCCAGTCTCTGCGGAATGGGGCGCGGTGCGGGCAATGCCACGACAGAACTTGTGGCGAGCTACTTGGATCGCAAACAGGATGGGAACTACGATATGGATGCGATTCTGGACGCTATTGACACTTACATGGAACCTATCCAGGAGACTTACACTTGGGGATATTCGACGCCCCGTTTCATTGCGGGAATGTATCAGTGCCACGTCAACAACATCGCATATCTGCAGCGCAACCATAGGACAAACGCGCGCGATATGCGCAATATCATCGCCTCCTTGTCGCAAGCGGAGCGGCGCAAGTATGACTACGATTTGTTGGAGCGCCGCTATTTGGAGAACCAGTCTCGTCTCATTGATGACGAGGCAGCAGTTCGCGCCCTGCGCAAGGAGTTTGCCGACCGCACAGTCCTACTGGTCGCGCCGGGACGCTCCTCCGTCGACAAGGCGGAGATTGTGCAGGCCTTTATCGCAGGAGAAAATCCCGTGGTGATCGGCGTCAATGCGATCTGCGGCAACTATGTATACGATTATCTGTTTTTCGTCAATAGTGCGCGCTATGATTATGCGCAAAATGCGTATGAAGCGGTTTTCGCCAAGTCGAAAAGAATCGTGCTCTCAAGCATCAAGACGGAAGGGGATAAAGGCGAGTTGGTCGTGAATTTCAATCGTGCCATCAAGCGCGGTTGGCCGCATTTCGACAATGCCGTAATCTCAGCGCTGCGGCTGCTCAACAGCATCGGGACAAAGAAAGTCGCAATCGCTGGTTTTGACGGATTCCGTCATGCGTATAACGAGAGCTATGCCGATCCGTCCCTGCCTACGCTCAATCCGGATAATCGTTGGGACGAGCTGAACATAGAGATCGCTTCGATGTTTGAAGATGTGCGCTCCAGCACGAAGGGCAGAATGGAGATTACGTTTGTGACGGAGAGTCTTTTCGATGCAGCCGGAAGGAGACCGATGTGACGATCGCAGAGGACATGGCATTCGCAGGGAGGCACGCTGTACAATGGCCATCTGGCTTGCATGAAATCGGCCGATCAGTCAGCACCTACGGCTTGACTTCCCGGGGTTTCATGCAAGGCGATGACGCAGAACGATCTTCACGGTAGAAAAACGGAACAACGGGAAAAGGGTTTGCTGCAAAGGGCGGTTTTCGCTCATCGCAGCAGACCCTTTCTTGCGGTGTGCTGCCGGAGACGCCCCGATATGCTGCATGATTCTCCCACTCTGTCGGCCGCCTAAAATATCCTATGGATATGATTTTGCTTCCATGCTATAATGACTTCATGAAGTCTTTGCGGCACAAATGTAAATAAGATGGAAAGCCAAGGGCTTATGAGGGGAACGTTATGTGGAAGAAGATTCTTGGCAAGTCTGCCGTGCGAGGGATGGAAGCGGTGTCTGCCGATATCGATCGCTCGCGCTTGCCACGCCATGTCGCTGTCGTCATGGACGGCAATGGACGCTGGGCGAAGGGGCAGGGCTTCTTGCGCACGGTCGGCCATCGTGCAGGCGTAGATACTTTGCATGACATCTTGGATACGGCGATTGACCTGAAGCTGGAAGTCCTGACGGTCTATGCGTTTTCGACGGAGAATTGGAAACGTCCGCATGAAGAGGTCGATTTTCTCATGCGGCTTTTTTCTGAGTACCTCGATCGGGAAGAGCGGGAGATGCATGAGAAGAATGTGCGCATCCGCTTCATCGGACGTGTCGATGCATTGACGCCCGAACTCATCCGCCGCATGCGTCATGCACAAGAGCTTATGAAGGACAACACGGGCGTGCAGTTCTGCGTCGCCGTCAATTACGGTGGGCAGGATGAGATCTGCCGCGCCGTGCAGGGCTTGGCGAAGAAGGTGCAGGCGGGGGAGATCTCGCCTGAGGACATCACTCCTGAAGCCTTTCAAGGGGCTCTTGACACGAAAGATCTTCCGCCCGTCGACCTCGTGATCCGCACGAGCGGCGACATGCGCTTGAGCAACTTCCTGCTTTGGCAGGCGGCGTATGCGGAGTTCTGGTTCACGGAGACGAATTGGCCGGATTTCAAGCCCGAGTGCTTTTTGGAGGCGCTGCGCGATTATGCGAAGCGTGAGCGGCGCTTCGGCGGGATCAAAGGGAAATAAGGGGTTCGCCCCGTTGAAGAGGTGCATGATTTGCTTACAAGGATTATCACGGGAATCGTCGGCATAGCTCTCGCCGCCTTTATCATCATGCAGGGCGGGTGGCTCTATGCCGTTTTTGCCATTCTGCTGTCTTTTGCAGCTTGGCATGAGTATGCGTCGGCGTTCGATCATCTGGGGAAGCCGTTGGCACGACTCGCCGGCTTCGTCGCTGTCTCGCTTTTTGGCACGGCCGCCTGGCTCTGGGGCAGTGCATGGTTCATTGCGATTGCGACTTTCGCCGTACTTTTGGTTTTTACCGAGGCTGTTTTCCGTCATCGAACATTTGCTGTCGATCAAGCGTGCTTTTCCATCGCAGGCATCGTCTACGTCGGCTTTTGCTTCGCGCACCTTATCCTGCTGCGCTTCATGGCGCCGGATGTCGTCTTGGCGACGCCTGTTGGTGATATGACGCTTGGCTGTGCCTTTCTCTGGGTCATGTTTCTCGGCACATGGTCAAGCGATACGTTCGCTTACTTTGCGGGTTCGTTCTTCGGCAAGCACAAGATGTGCCCCGCAGTCAGCCCGAAGAAGACGGTGGAAGGATTCCTTGGCGGCCTCGTCGGTACGACGGCTGTCGTCGCGGCGCTCGGCTGCGCACTCGACTTTTCCGTGCCCTTGATGGCGCTGCTCGGCGTGCTTCTTGCAATCACGGCGACGGTCGGTGACCTCGCCGAGTCCATCATCAAGCGCTATACGGGCGTCAAGGATTCGGGACGGCTCATTCCCGGGCATGGCGGCGTCTTGGATCGCTTCGACAGCGTGATGTTCACCGCGCCGTTCGTTTATTATTTCATCCAGGTCTTTGGATTGGCAGGAGTTTGAGATATGAAGAATATTGCAGTTTTGGGTTCCACGGGCTCCATCGGCCGCCAGACGGTCGATGTGGCGCTCGCGCATCCAGATCTTTTTTCTGTTTCTGTGCTTGCAGCGAATGCCAATGATGCGCTCTTGGAGGAGCAGATCGAGGCGCTCTCGCCTGATCTCGCCGTGCTTGCCGATGAGACGGCGGCGGCGAGACTCAAGGAGCGCTATCGCGGCAGGACGCGCATTGAAGGCGGGCGTGACGCTTTCATCGAAGCGGCGGCGCATCCGGCAGCGGATATCGTCGTCACGAGCATGATGGGATTCGCGGGGCTTGCGCCGACGATGAAGGCGCTCGCAGCGAAGAAGAACATCGCGCTTGCGAACAAGGAGACGCTCGTCGTCGCGGGAGAGCTCGTGATGGCGAAGGCGCGCGAGATGGGGGTGGCCATACTGCCCGTGGACAGCGAGCATTCGGCGCTCTTCCAATGCCTGCAAGGGGAAGAGGCGCGAAGTGTCGAGCGCATCATCCTCACGGCTTCAGGCGGCCCATTCCGTGGCAAGTCGAAGGATGTCCTGGAAAAAGCGACGCTCAAGGAGTGCCTTGCGCATCCGACCTGGCAGATGGGACAGAAGATCACGATCGACTCCGCGACGCTCGTCAACAAGGGGCTTGAGGTCATCGAGGCGCATTGGCTCTACGATGTGCCTTACGATGCGATCGAGGTCGTCGTCCACCCGGAGAGCATCATTCACTCGATGGTTGGTTTTCAAGATGGCGCAGTCATGGCACAGATCGGTCCCGCCGACATGCGGTTGCCGATCCAGTATGCCCTGACATATCCTGCGCGTCAGCCGTCGAATTTTGAACGGTTGAATTTTTCCCGTCTGGCGCATCTCTCCTTTGAGAAGCCCGATACGGATACGTTCCGCGGACTTTCCCTCGCCTATGAAGCGGGACGCGCGGGGGGCACGATGCCGTGCGTCATGAATGCGGCGAACGAGGTGGCTGTGGCGGCATTCCTTGCGGGAAGAATCCGCTTCCTCGACATCTATGCGATCATCGAGCGCACGATGGAAACGTGCGGCGTGCAGAAAGCGCCGACACTCGACGATCTTTTTGCCGCCGATGAAGAAGCGCGCCGCGTGACGCAGGACTTCTTGCAGGAAATAGGGGGTTGAGATGGTCGTAACACTTTTCGCTGCCGTTTTTGTCTTCGGCATCCTCGTCCTCGTGCATGAGCTTGGACACTTCGCAGCGGCGAAGCTTACGGATATGCGCGTCGATCGGTTTGCCATCGGCTTCGGTCCGCGCATTTTCAAGTACACGCGCGGCGAGACGGAATACTCTCTGCGTGCGCTTCCCTTGGGCGGCTTCAATGACATCGCAGGCATGGACGCTGCGAACAACGCAGCGGGCGAGCGCGGTTACTGCGCGAAGTCCATTCCCGCGCGCATGATCGTCATTCTTGCCGGCTCTTTCATGAATCTCATCCTGCCGATCTTCCTTTTCTTCGGCATCTTCTTTTTTGCAGGCGTCTCGACTCCTTCGCCCGAACCTGTACTTGGCACGGTGATGGCGGGACATCCTGCCGCCAACGCGGGACTTCTCGCGGGCGACCGCATCGTTTCCATCGAGGGCGCGCCCGTGACCTCGTGGCAGGATATCACGAGCCTCATCAAGGATGCCGACGGCAAGGTGCTGCATGTCGAGTATGAACGCGCGGGCGAGCGTCAGACGGTGAGCGTCATTCCTGTCTACAACGCGCAGGAGAAGCGATCCCTTATCGGTATCAGTTCGTCCGTTACGACACGTATGCCGGGATTCTTCGAAGCTGTCGAGCTTTCCGTCACGCGCACGGGCACGACGCTCATGATGATGCTTTCGATGCTCGGACAGATCTTTACGGGTGCGCAGCAGGCCGATCTCGCTGGTCCTATCGGTGTCGCGCAGATTGCGGGCGAGGCTGCTCAGATCGGCATTGTACCGCTTCTGAGTCTCACGGCGCTTCTGAGTCTCAATCTTGCCATCATCAATTTGTTCCCGATTCCGGCGCTCGACGGTGGACATTTCCTGACGCTCGTTGTCGAGGCCGTGCGCGGCAAGCCGCTTTCGGCGAAGGCGATGCACTACGCACAGATGTTTGGCATATCGCTGCTCGTTCTCCTGATGCTTTATGCGACGAAGAACGATATCATGCGCATATTTGTGGGCGGCTGAGGCTTTTGCAACGAAAAGAGGGGTAGATTATGCAGAGAAAGATCACGCGGCAGATCCGCATCGGCTCCATCGCCATCGGCGGTGGAGCGCCCATCTCCGTGCAGTCCATGACGAACACGAAGACGCAGGACGCGGAAGCGACTGTGCGGCAGATCGAAGCGCTTGCGTCTGCGGGCTGCGACATCGTGCGCCTCGCTGTGCCCGACAAGGAAGCGGCTGCAAATATCGGCGCGATCAAGGCGCAGGTGAAGGTGCCGCTCGTCGCCGACATTCACTTTGATTATCGTCTGGCGCTCGTCGCCATCGAGCAGGGCATCGATGCTCTGCGGCTCAATCCCGGCAATATCGGAGGAGCGGAGAATGTGCGCCGCGTCGCTGAGGCGGCGAAGGCGCGCGGCATACCGATCCGCATCGGCGTCAATGCCGGATCTTTGGACAAGCGCCTTTTGGAAAAGTACGGAGGAGTTACGGCGGAGGCTCTCGTCGAATCCGCTTTGGAGCATGTTCGCTTGCTCGAAGAGCAGGATTTTTACGACATGAAGATCTCCCTCAAGGCGCATGACGTGCCCTTGACGCTTGCAGCGTACCGCCTGATGAGCGAGAGGTGCGACTATCCTCTGCATCTCGGCGTCACGGAGGCGGGAACCGTGCGTTCGGGCATCGTCAAATCTGCAGTCGGCATCGGAGCGCTTCTCGCCGAGGGCATCGGTGACACCTTGCGCGTCTCCTTGACGGGCGACCCCGTCGTCGAGGTGCGCGTTGCCCAGGAAATCCTGAAGTCTTTGGGACTCAGGGATTACGGTCCGACTTTGATTTCCTGTCCGACTTGCGGCAGGACAGCCATTGACCTGCCGCAAATCGCTGATCGCGTGGAAGAGAGACTCGCCGGCATCTCGCGCCCCATCCACGTCGCCGTTATGGGATGCGTCGTCAACGGCCCTGGCGAAGCGCGCAGCGCTGATGTCGGCATCGCGGGCGGCAAGGGCGTCGGACTCGTCTTCCGCAAGGGAGAAGTCGTGCGCCAGGTCAAGGAGGAAGATCTTGTCGAGGAACTGTTCCGCGAGATCGACAGCATTTTGGCAGAGGAGCAGGGGACATCGACCTGAGGGAGGAGTTTTTCATTGCTTACATCGAATTTATACGCGCCGACATTGCGCGAGGTGCCTTCCGACGCCGAGGTGACGAGTCATCGTCTCATGCTGCGCGCGGGAATGATCCGCAAGGCAGCGGGCGGCGTCTATACGTATTTGCCGCTTGCATGGCGCACGATCAGGAAGATCGAGCAGATCATCCGCGAGGAGATGGATGCGGCAGGCGGACAGGAGCTCTGCATGCCGATCATGCAGCCGGCGGAAATCTGGCAGGAGTCGGGACGCTGGAGCGTGTTCGGCTCGGAGATGTTCCGCTTGAAGGATTGTCATGGCCGCGAGTTCTGTCTCGGTCCGACGCATGAGGAAATGATCACGACGCTCGTGCGCGATGAAGTGCGCTCTTACAAGCAGCTGCCGCTGCTTCTATACCAGATGCAGAACAAGTATCGCGATGAGATCCGTCCGCGCTTCGGACTTATGCGCAGCCGCGAGTTCATCATGAAGGATCTCTACTCCTTCGACAAGGATGAGGAGGGGGCCGACCTTTCCTACAAGAAGATGTATGATGCCTATACGAACGTCTTCACGCGCTGCGGCTTGAAATTCCGTCCTGTCGAGGCGGATGCGGGAGCGATCGGCGGCAATCATACGCATGAGTTCACGGTGATAGCTGCTGCCGGCGAGTCGGAAATTGCCTGCTGCACGGCCTGCGACTATGCGGCGAACGTGGAAAAGGCGGAACTTCTGCCGCTCGATGCACCAGAGGAAGAGGCGCGTTCTTTGGAGAAGGTCTCGACGCCCGACTGCAAGACCATCGAGCTTGTGGCTGAGTTCCTGCACATGCCGCTCGAAAAGACGATCAAGGCGGTCGCATTCCAGGATGAGGATGATGCGCTCGTGCTCGCATTCGTGCGCGGCGATCATGGGGTCAACGACGTGAAGCTGCAGAACGCTGTCGGAGCGTCCGAGCTGCGCATGGCGGACGAGGCGGCGATTCGTGCGGCAAAAGGCGTCGCGGGCTTCATGAGCCCCATCGGCATCAAGAAGGGAACGAAGGTCGTCGTCGACAGCACAGTCATGAACATGAAGAATGCCGTTGCGGGCGCGAACGAGGTCGATGTGCACTATACGGGCGTGAATCCCGTGCGCGACTTCACCGATGTCGTCGTCGCCGACATCCGCCGCATGGCGGCGGGCGACCCCTGCCCGCACTGCGGCGCGCCCGTTGAGATCACGCGCGGCATCGAGGCTGGACAGGTCTTCAAACTCGGCACGAAGTACAGCGATGCGCTCGGTGCGACCTTCCTCGATGAGAATGGCAAGGAGAAGGCGCTCTTCATGGGCTGCTACGGCATCGGCGTAGGCAGGACGATGGCGGCGGCCATCGAGCAGCACAACGATGAACACGGCATCATCTGGCCGCGTGCCATTGCGCCATACGAAGTCGTTGTCGTTCCCGTCAACGCGAAGGCGGCGGAGCAGATGGCTCTTGCCGAAGAGCTCTATGAGATGCTGCGCGAGGCAGGCGTCGATGTCATCCTTGACGATCGCAAGGATCGCGCGGGCGTGAAGTTCAAGGACGCCGACCTCATTGGCTATCCGCTTCGCATCACGATCGGTCCGAAAGTCTTGGAAGAGGGCAAGATTGAGCTCAAGGTGCGACGCTCAGGTGAGAGCCTCGACTGCACGAAGACGGAGTGCCTGGCGAAAGTGCAGGCTCTTTTGAAAGAACTTTGAGTTTTGATACGGGAGATTGCTGAGAAAGTGAGGAAGCATCATGGAAGGGGAAATACTCTGGAAGAAGGATCACTACGTCATACGCTACTTTGAAGGCGGCGAAGAGCATTTGCAGCCGCTGGCGTTGGGCGATGAGATAGAAGTCCTTGTCAATGACGCATGGAAAAAGGTGAAGGTGGAGGCGAAGAACGGCGAGCCGGTTCTCGTCGGCGTCGGCTATGGCGACGGCATTGGCTGCCAGGCGCGTTTTGAAAAGAAGTAGCCGGAGGCGATGAGCATGGAGAAGATTGGCATAGTGTTTGCCGGGGGAAACGGCAACAGCGCTTACCAGTTCGGCGCGTGGAAGGCATTGCGCAGCTACGAGTTGGAGTCTTCTGTGCGCGTTGTTTCGGGAACGTCCTTCGGCGCGTTGAATGCCGTGATGTTCGCGAGCGACGGTTACGAGAAGGCGGAAGCGATGTGGCAGAACGCCGCGAAGCTCAAGATTTCCAACGTGCCGATCACGAAGCTCAAGGAAATTTATGACATCCTTTTGACGAGCGGGCTTTCCGGCGTGTCGTTCGAGCAGTTCCTCGCGCTCTTCGGGCATGGTCTTTTTGCAGAAAAGAGTTTCTCCGAATTCTTGGATGAGCATATCGATCTTTCCAAGATGCGCGAGAGCATTGAGCATATCTTCATCGGCGCGACGCGGTTTCCGACGGTCGAGCCTGTCTACTATGATCTTCTGCGCTACCCGGAAAAGATGCGCAGGGTTCTCCTGACGGCGACGAACGCGCTGCCGATTCTCTACTCGCAGCTGCGCTTTTCCACCGGCGTCGTGCTCTGGGAGGGAAGCTTCACCGATCTCTCGCCGCTTCTGCCCGTTTACGAGGCAGGCGCGCGCGTGATTTTTGTGCTGCATTTGTCGCAGAGGAGCACGGTGCAGCAGAATCTCTATCCCGATGCGAAGATTTATGAGCTTTTTCCGCGCCCAGATTTCTCCGATCGTCCGGGCTGTGTCGACTTCACGCGCCTCTCGGTCGAAAAGCGCATGAAGGAGGGGTACGGCGATATGGTTGAGCTGATCCAGAAGCTCATGAAGGAAGGCGTCGTGAGCTGCCCGATCGGCGAAAAGATCAAGGGGGTCAAGGCGCAGGAAAAGGATTTTCTGAAGCAGACGAAACGGGCGAAGAATCGAGAGGCTGAAGAAAAGCGCAGAGAAATCGTAAACCTTTTGACGGAAAAGTGAAGAAGGAAGCGCTTCTTGGCTGATTTTGGGAAGGTGGGGGGGCTCATGCGATATAGGAAGGCGGCATGGCTTATGGCAGTCGTCTGGGCAGGACTTTCTCCGACGGTGCAGGCTGTTGATGCTGCGGGAACGGTGCTGGCGGGAGAGACGAGTCGGAAGCAGACGACGGGAACGGCCATGGATGAGGCGGCATGGGAAGCCGCTTTGGCTGCTGGTGCAGCAGTGAGCGCCGTGCATGGGACGGTGGCGCAGGAGCCGGCGGCGCAGCAGGCTCCTGCGCCGGCTTCATCGCATGAGGCGGAGGCCGCGCCTGCCGTGCATGTGGAATCGGCGCCGAAAGAGAGCGCCGCGCCGTCGGCAACAGGAAAGGTGCAGCCGCCTGCTGTGAAAGAGACGGCTTCTGCGGATGCCGGCGCTGCAGGCGGCGTCGTGCAGCAGAGGCAGCAGGAAAGCATGACCGCGCAGCCGACGCAGAAAGCAGCACCTGGGGCGCGCATGGAAAAGGCGGCGATTTCGCCGGAGGCTGCGCTGCGTGTACGGGAAATCATGCAGAAGTTCAGACTCTCGGGCGACCCGCGAAGCGGCGCCTACAGCTGGGGCTACACTTCGCCGACTTGGACGGCGGAAGCTGTCAGTCGTCCAGCGGCGGGCAGCAGCTACTTCCTGCTCGCCGGCTCGGAAAACCTGCGCTTCCAGTCGTTTGACTGCGATGAGGTGTGGTATTTCCACGAAGGCTGCGGCATGAAGCTGACCGTGCTTCTTGCCGACGGTGTTGTGCGCACCTTCGTGTTGGGCGTGAAAGGCGAGGCGATGCCGATGGTCCTGATTCCCAAAGGGCAGATCTTTGCCGCGGAGAATGCAGATCCTACAGGTTACAGCTTCATCAGCTGCGTGACGATTCCTGCTTTGGAGACGGCAGGAATCCGCGTCTGGCAGCGCGAGGAACTCTTGACGAGATATCCGCAGGCACGGGAGACGATCGAGCGCTACACCGATGCACCGTGGGGAGCGGTTCGCATGATGGAGACAGTGCAGACAGGAGGCGAGACGCATGGCTGAAATGGTACGCACCGAGACGTTGGAAGAAATTCGCGAAGGCTGCTATGAGAATGTCAAGCGGTATGCTGTATTGGGAGCGGCGAATGCCATCAATCCGATCCCGGGTCTCGACATCGGCGTTGACGCGGGACTTTGCCTGCGCATGATGGCGGATATGCGCGCACGCTTTGGGCTCTCCAAGGAAGCGGAACACGAGCTGCGCCATTACGACGTCCTTGTGCCGCTCGTGAAGAAGGTGTTCGACTTTGCGACGAAAGAAGGCGTGATGATTCTCCTGAAAAGCTTCGGCAAGCGCTATCTTGGCAGGTCGGCGGCGAAGTACGTTCCCCTCATCGGACAGGGGATTGCGGCGGCGGCTGGATATGGCATGATGCGCTGGTTTGCGCACCAGTATATTGAAGACTGCTATGCTCTTGCGCGACTGGCGAAAGACAACGAGATCACGATCGATGCAGAGGCGAAGGCGCTGCCGTAGCTGCGGCAAAGCTTGCATATGGAAAGACTCATGATGGGGTTCATTTCTCGATGGGAAAAGGAGCGCAGAGTGAACAAGGTGATCGTGAAAGTCACGGGTGAACAAAAGGATGCGTCGGGTGATGTCAGCCGCATAGAGATGACGGCGATGGGCGAGCACTATTTCCGCAACGGCAAGCATTATATCGTTTACGAAGATACTTCGCTTGTGGAAGGGGCGGCGGCCTCGACGATGCTCAAGGTGACGGCGGATTCTCTGACTCTTTCGCGCCGCGGCGCCGTGGAACAGGAACAACGATTCGCGCCCCAGCATGAAAGCCGCAGCCGCTATCGTACTCCTTTCGGCGACCTCGACCTCTGCGTCGCGACGCAGAGACTCGACATCGTCTACGGAGCTGTTTCCGGACGCATCGACGTCGCCTACGACATGCACATCAACGGCGAATGGCAGTCGGCGAACGAGCTGCACATCGAGGTCGCGGCAGACGCCTCGGAGCTGCAGAAACTGAATTGAGCCATTGTTTTCAAGGGAAGATTAGGAGGATTTTTTTTGGATATCAAGGAACAGTTGATCGCAGCGATTCGGCAGGCGGCGGAGAAGGCGACTGTCGACGGCGTGTTTCCAGCAGGAGAACTTGCCGACATCTTGCTCGAAGTGCCGCCGGAAAAGAGGTTCGGCGATTTTGCCACGAATTTCGCCATGCAGTCGGCGCGTGTCTTCCGCATGAATCCACGCAAGATTGCTGAGGAGCTCATCGCGCGCATCGAAGGCGATTGGCTCGATCATGCGGAGATCGCAGGCCCAGGATTCATCAACTTCCACCTCAAGGGCAACGTGCTCTACGATATGCTTCGCTCCATCTACGAGGGGGGCGAGGCACATTTCAATCTGCCGTCAAAAGAGACAGAGCGCATTATGGTCGAGTATGTGAGCGCGAATCCGACAGGCCTCTTGCATGTTGGGCATGGGCGCGGCGCGGCAGTCGGCAGCGCCCTCGTCAACCTTCTGCGGGCGGCGGGCTATCCCGTTCGCAGCGAATACTACATCAATGATGCGGGACATCAGATCGACAACCTCGCTGCCTCGGTCAACGCGCGCTATTTGGAGCTTCTGGGCAAGGAGTCAGCCTTTCCTGAAGACGGCTATCATGGAGCGGACATCATTGATACGGCGAAACGCATCGTAGAGGCGGACGGCGAGAAATATCTTTCGTTGAGCGACGAGGAACGCTGCGCAGCCTTCAAGGAAATCGCACTGAAGGAAAAGTTGGAGCACTTGAAGAAGGATCTTGCCGATTTTCATGTGACATTCGACGAATGGTTCAGCGAGCGCACGCTTCATCCGGAAGCAGTGCGCGATGCCTGTCAAGCCCTCAAAGAAAAAGGCAAGGTCTACGAAAAGGACGGCGCTCTTTGGCTGCGCTCGACGGATTACGGTGACGACAAGGATCGCGTTGTCATACGCGACAACGGTGTGCCGACGTACCTCGCAGCGGACATCGCCTATCATCGGAACAAGCTGGCGCGCGGTTTCGGGCATCTTATCAACATCTGGGGTGCTGACCATCACGGCTATGTCTGCCGCGTCAAAGCGGCACTCGCTGCGCTCGGCTATGCGCCTGAGCAGTTGGAAGTGCTTCTTCTGCAGATGGTCAGCCTCTACCGAGGCGGAGAGCTGGTGAAGATGTCGAAGCGCACGGGTGAGAGTGTGACGCTCAGTGAACTGATCGAGGAGGTCGGCACGGATGCAGCGCGCTACTTCTTCCTCATGCGTTCCTTGGACAGCCAGCTCGATTTCGATCTCGATCTTGCCAAATCGCACTCCAACGAGAATCCCGTCTACTATATCCAGTATGCGCACGCGCGCATTGCGAGCATCTTCCGCCAGGCGGCGGAGGCGGGGATCGAGGTCGCTGAAGCGCCTGAATTCCCGCGACTTGTCGATGAGTCGGAAATCGTGCTGATCAAGAAGATCGAGGAATATACAGAAGAGATCGAACGTGCGGCAAGAGAACGCGCACCGCACCGCATCGCGCGCTTTGCCTACGATACGGCAGGTCTTTTCCACAGCTTTTACAACAAATGCCGCATCGTGGGCGTGGAGCCGGCGGTTTCCCAGGCGCGGCTGGCGCTCGTGAAGGTCACGGGAAATGTCCTGCGTCATGCGCTGGGGATTTTGGGTATTTCGGCGCCGGAGAAGATGTGACGAGGAAGCAGGAGGTCAGGATTTTGGAAAACATGGATTATTCGAAGCGCTTGGAAACGGATGTGGCTCATGACATCTTGAGTGAAAAGAACGAAGCGATGTACTACAAGGATCTCGTCCTGGAGGTCATCGACAAGAAGCGCAAGCCTGTGCAGTCGCTTTCCCATGCGATTTCGGAGGTCTATACGCTGATCAACATGGACAGCCGCTTCCACTACGAGGGCGACGGAAAGTGGGGGCTGACGGAGTGGAATCCTCCGGAGGTGAAGCGCACGCATGCCTCGCGCGCCAGCGCTTCGCCTGCTTCCAAGACGTCGCGCCGCCGCGAGAAGCTCTTGGAGGGCATCCAGGAGGAATAAGGCTTTCATGGAGAGAGAAATAGGGCAGGAGGAAACATGGCAAAGTATATTTTCGTTACGGGCGGCGTCGTTTCGTCCCTCGGCAAGGGAATTACCGCTGCTTCTCTGGGGCGTCTTTTAAAGAATCGCGGCATCAAGGTCACGATCCAGAAGTTCGATCCGTATATCAACATTGATCCCGGTACGATGAGCCCGTACCAGCACGGCGAGGTATTCGTCACGGACGATGGTGCGGAAACGGATCTCGATCTTGGGCACTATGAACGCTTCATCGACATCAACCTCACGAAAAATTCCAATATCACGGCGGGCAAGGTTTACGACAATGTGCTGACGAAAGAGCGTCGTGGCGACTATCTCGGGAAGACGGTGCAGGTCATTCCGCACATCACGAACGAGATCAAGCAGCGCGTCTACGACGTGGCGACCGCTGACGGCGCCGACGTCGTCATCACGGAGATCGGCGGTACGGTCGGCGACATCGAAAGCCTGCCGTTTCTGGAAGCGATCCGCCAGGTCAAGAAAGAGGTTGGCCGCTATGATGTGCTCTACATCCATGTGACGCTCGTGCCGTACATCTCAGCGGCGGGAGAACTCAAGACGAAGCCCACCCAGCACAGCGTCAAGGAGCTTCGTGGCATCGGAATCCAGCCGGATATCCTCGTCTGCCGTGCAGAGAAGGAGATTTCGAGCGAGATGAAGGAGAAGCTCGCCCTTTTCTGCGACGTGGACAAGAGTGCCGTCATCGAAAACCTCACGGCATCGACGATTTACGAGGTGCCGCTGATGATGGCGAAGGAAGGTCTCGACAAGATCGTGCTGGAAAAGCTTCATATGGACTATATCCCCGCGAATATGGAAGAGTGGGAGAAGATGGTCTTCAAGATCAAGCATCCTGCCAAAAAGGTCAAGATCGCTGTCGTCGGCAAGTATGTGGAGCTGCCCGACGCCTATATGTCGGTGACGGAGGCGCTGCATCATGCGGGCATTACGAACGATGTGGAAGTCAAGATCGCCTGGGTTAACTCGGAGGCGATCGAGGCGGCCGATACCGATCTCAGCGAGGTGTTTGCAGGCGTCAAGGGCATACTTGTGCCGGGAGGATTCGGCGACCGCGGCGTCGAGGGAAAGATTCGCGCCGTGCAGTATGCGCGGGAGAACGGCATTCCGTTCCTCGGCCTTTGTCTGGGCATGCAGTGTGCCGTCATCGAGTTCGCGCGTCACGTCTGCGGCATGACGGATGCCCACTCGACGGAGTTCAGTCACGAGACGAAACACCCGGTCATCGACCTCATGCTTTCGCAGAAGGATGTCGAGGACAAGGGCGGCACGATGCGCCTCGGCTCCTATCCGTGCAAGCTCAGAGAGGGTTCGAAGAGCTTCGCCGCTTACGGGGAGCAGGAAATCTGTGAACGTCATCGTCACCGCTATGAGTTCAACAACGATTTTCGTACCGAGCTTGAGCGCGCGGGACTTGCCATCGCGGGAACACTGCCCGATGACAGTCTCGTGGAGATCGTCGAGGTCAGAAACCATCCGTGGTTCGTCGGCTCGCAGTTTCATCCAGAGCTTAAGTCGCGCCCGAATCACCCGCACCCGTTATTCCGCGATTTCGTAAAGGCGGCTCTTGAAGTGAAATGAAAATCTTCTTGATGTTGATTTTGGCGGCGCTTTTCGGCAGCGCCGCTGTTTTTTCGGGGAATGGTGCAGCAGCGCCGGCACAAGGGATGCGGCCGGAGAGCGGCATCGTCGAGGGCTTCTACGGCAGGCCTTGGACAGAGGGCGAGCGGCGCATGATGCTGCACTTTCTGAGAGAGCAAGGCATGAACCTCTATGTCTACGCGCCGAAGGATGATCCGTATCACCGCGAGAAGTGGCGAGAACCATATCCGCTGGAAGAGATGCTCGCACTGAAGCGCTTGGCTGCTGAGGCGCGAGCTGTGGGCGTGGAGCTCGTTTTCGCCGTATCGCCGGGATTGGATCAACGCTTTTCCGGCTGGGCGGGCGAGGTGGATGAAAAGGTGCTGCTGCAGAAGCTGGAAGCTGTTCATGAAATGGGCATCGATCGCTTTGCCATATTTTTTGACGACATTGAGCACAAGGAAGGCGAGGCACAGGCGCTTTTCCTGAATCGGCTGAATAAGGAGCTGCTGGCGCGCAGCCTCACAGAAAAGCCGCTGATCGTTGTGCCGACGGAATACTTCCTGCAGGATATGAAGGACGGCAGCAGGACGAAGATGTACACGCGCGAATTTGCCGCGCACCTTGACTCTGAGATCGTCGTGTTGTTCACGGGGGAAAGCGTCGTGCCCGAAGGGATTCGCTCCGAGGATATGACGGAAGCCGAGCGTCTCTATGGGAGGAAGCTCGGCATATGGTGGAATTATCCCGTGACGGACTATTTGCCGGGAAAGCTGGCGCTTGGCCCGGTGCAGGGATTGGCAGCTGATGTGGCGGAACGCACGCCTGTATTCTTGATGAATCCGATGGAAAAGCCGTACTTGTCGCGCATCGCCTTGGCAACGGGTGCGGAATGGCTTTTTTCGCCGTCGACGTATGACGCGGAAGCGGCATGGCGCACCGCTATCCGCAAACAATATGGCGATTTGGCCGACGAGATGGAAGCGTTTGCGCTTCATTCGCGCCGCATGGAGAAAGATTGGGCGCATACGGGCGCACCCGACGCCCCCGTGCTGAAAGAGCAAATGGAAGTGTTTTGGCATAAGGTGGAAGGTGGAGAAGAGGTGGCTGCGGAGGAGGCAGAGCTGGCACGCGAATTTCGTCGCCTGAAGGATGCCGCTAAGCATCTGGAAGCGAGACTGCCCCAGGAAATCCTTGCCGAATGCCTGCCTCAGCTGCAGCTTCTCGCGCAATATGCGGAGGCGGGAGAAGCGTCGCTTGCCATGGTGAAAGCGCGGCGCGAAGGAAAGTTCGCTCAGGAAAAGGCGCTTTACCAGAGGATTGAAGGCGTCCCTACGCAGTGGCAGGAAAAGGAAGAGCCGCGTCTATCCGAGCAGGTGCTCGCCGATTTCATTGCGAAGGCGAAGGCGTGGGAACGCAGAGGAATTTTGCAGATCGAAAAGAGGATGTAAGAAATGAAAAGACAGAAGAGGGTCTTGGCGATTCATGATATTTCGGGCGTAGGGAAATGCTCGCTGACGGTGGCGCTGCCAATCATATCGGCGGCGGGCGTCGAATGCTCGGTCCTGCCGACGGCAGTTCTGTCGACACATACGGGCGGCTTTACGGGATTCACCTATCGCGACTTGACCGAGGACATTTCACCGATAGTCGCGCATTGGCAAGCGCTGCATTTGAAGCTCGACGGTATCTACACGGGTTTTCTCGGTTCGTTCGAGCAGATCCGACTCGTCGGCGATGCGTTTTCCGCCTTGGCGGACAAGGATACACTGCTCGTCGTCGATCCCGTGATGGCGGATGGAGGCAAGCTTTATACGATTTTTGACGAGACTTTCCCGCCGGCGATGAAGAAGCTTTGCTCCAAGGCAGACGTCATTTTGCCCAACATGACGGAAGCGGCGTTCATGCTTGGCGAAGATTATGTGGAAGGTCCCTATACGCATGAATACGTGGAGAGTTTGCTGCATCGTCTGGCAAGGGAAATCCCTGTCAAGTATATCGTGCTGACGGGCGTCCACTTCGATGGGGAGGAGCTTGGCGCGGCGCTCTATGATGCGGCGGCGGACGATGTGAAGTACATCCTCGGCGCAAATATTCCGGGCAGCTACCATGGCACGGGCGATGTGTTCGGCAGCGCCTTTGTCGGCGCGGCGGTGAGCGGCAGATCCATGGCGGAGGCCGTGCGCATTGCTGTGGACTATACGGTCGAATGCATCGCGTGGACGAAGGAAGCGGGCACGGACATCCGCTACGGCGTCAACTTCGAGCGCTACCTCGGAGACTACAGCAGGAAACTGGGACTGTAAGAAGATGGCGCGTGCATAGAAGCAGAAGCGCGAAGGCAAAGGGTTGCAAGGGCAAGGCAACTGTGCTATAATGCCTTAGATGTTCAAACTAGGAATCATGGATGCTTGGGAATGCGCCGAATCGGCGTTGGATCTGTCCGTGCTTCCGTAATATTTCCGCAGCTACGACACCGAATTTCTCCGACGATACCGTGGCTGTTGGAGGAAGAAGAGTTCAAAACAGGAGGGCTTGTTCATGCTGACACAGGAAGCGAAGCAGAAAATCATCGAGGAAAATGCCGTTCATGAAGGGGATACGGGTTCGCCCGAGGTGCAGATTGCGCTTTTGACGGCGCGCATCGTCTACCTCACTGAACATTTGAAGGAGCACAAGAAGGATCATCATTCGAGACGCGGCCTTTTGAAGATGGTCGGTCATCGCAGGAGACTTCTGAGCTACCTCTACAACAGCGACATCGAGCGTTATCGTGCGATTATCGCGAAGTTGAATCTGAGGAAGTAAAAGGGAGAGAAAGCGGGGATTTCATCCCCGCTTTTTGTATATGGCAAGGATAATGCGTTTTTTTGTCGAATAGTGTATAGATGGATTGAAGATTGAAGAAAGCACGGATAATTTCAGAACAGCCGTTTTGATGTGTCTTTCCTGCCCGCTCTTTTCTGAGGAAAGCCCTGTGCAGCTCTGCTGTGCAACGGTTTTTCTCTTTGCTGGATTTCCGGGGAGGAAGACGCAGACTGATCGGGCGATCTCGTTTTCAGCCGTGCTCTCTAAAAAGATTTTAGGAGGAACTCAAATGCAGAGTTTTGAAATGCAGGTCGGAGGACGCCCGCTGATCATCGAGCAGGGAAAGATGGCGAAGCAGGCGAACGGCTCGGTTCTCGTCCGTTACGGCGATACGGTCGTGCTTGTCGCAGCTACTGCGTCAGCGGCGCCGCGCGAGGGTGTGGACTTTTTTCCGCTGACTGTGGATTTTGAAGAGAAGATGTATGCTGCTGGCAAGATTCCCGGGGGCTTCATCAAACGTGAAGGCCGTCCGAGCGAGTCGGCGATCCTTTGCAGCCGACTCATCGACCGCCCGATCCGTCCACTGTTTCCCGAGGGCTTCCGGAACGACGTGCAGATCATCGCGACCGTGCTTTGCGTCGATCAGGACAATGCGCCGGAAATTGCCGGCATGATCGGCGCTTCGTGTGCGCTTTGCATTTCAGATATCCCCTTTGCGGGACCGATCGCAGGCGTTAAGGTCGGCCGCGTGGATGGAGAGTTCGTCATCAATCCGACGGAGGAGCAGCGCGCGGTTTCCGACTTGAATCTGACCGTGGCAGGGTCGCACGACGCCGTCATGATGGTCGAGGCGGGAGCGAATGAGCTTCCCGAAGAGGTCGTTTTGGAAGCTATCCTCTTCGGACACAAGGAGATCCAGCGCATTGTGGAGTTCCAACAGGAGATTGTCGCTGCCTGCGGCAAGGAAAAGCGCGAGGTGAAACTCTTCCTTGCACCCGAGGATTTGGATCTGGCGATTCGCGACTATGCTGCCGCGCGCCTCGACGAAGCCGTGCGTAATCCCGACAAGCTTGACCGCGATGAGCATATTGCCGCGATTGGGACGGAAGTGCTCGAGCATTTTCTCGCAGACTATCCGGAAAATGCCAAGGAGATCGCTGCCGTCACGCACAAGATCGTCAAGGAGAGCGTGCGTCGCATGATCACGCACGAGAAGATTCGTCCGGATGGGCGTGCGCTCGATGAGGTGCGCCCCGTGAGCTGCGAGGTCGGTCTTCTGCCGCGCACGCATGGTTCGGGATTGTTCACGCGCGGGCAGACGCAGATCCTCACGGTCACGACGCTCGGCTCTGTCGGTGATGAACAGATCATCGATGGCTTGGGACCTGAACAGTCGAAGCACTACATCCATCAGTACAACTTCCCCGGCTACAGTGTCGGCGAGGCACGTCCTGCACGCGGTCCCGGCAGGCGCGAGATTGGCCATGGCGCCTTGGCGGAGCGCGCGCTTCTGCCCATGATTCCCTCGTTGGAGGAGTTCCCCTATACCATACGCCTCGTGTCGGAGGTCTTGGAGTCGAATGGCTCAAGTTCCATGGGCAGCGTCTGCGGCAGCACGCTCTCCTTGATGAATGCCGGCGTTCCTATCAAGCGGCCTGTGTCGGGCGTCGCCATGGGGCTTGTCAAAGACGGCGACCAGTATACGATCTTGACGGACATCCAGGGCATGGAAGATGCGCTCGGCGATATGGACTTCAAGGTTGCCGGCACGGAAAAGGGCGTGACGGCGATTCAGATGGACATCAAGATTGCCGGCATCACGCGGGATATCCTGCTCGCGGCGCTCTCACAGGCGAAGCGCGGCCGCGCCTTTATCCTGGACAAGATGCTCGCTGTCATTGACAAGCCGGCAGACGACCTCTCGCCCTATGCGCCGCGCGTCACGGTCATGAAGATCCATGTGGACAAGATCCGCGAGGTCATCGGCTCGGGCGGCAAGACGATCAAGAAGATCATCGAAGAGACGGGGGCACAGATCGACATCCAAGAGGACGGCACGATCTTCATTGCGGCTGCGGATGGCGAGAGCGCAAAGAAGGCGCAGGCGATCATCGAGGACATTGTGCGCGATGTGGAAGTTGGCGCTGTTTATAAAGGCAGGGTCACGCGCATCATGAATTTCGGCGCTTTTGTCGAGATCCTGCCGGGCAAGGAAGGTCTCTGCCATATTTCCCAGCTTGCACGCCATCGCGTCGCACAGGTTGAGGATGTCGTGCATGAGGGCGATGAGCTTGAGGTCAAGGTTCTTGAAATCGATAAGCAAGGGCGCGTGAATCTCTCGCACAAAGTTCTTCTCTAAGGAAACACGGACCCGTGGTGCTGGATCGATCGGTGCTTTCCTGAATGCACAGAAAGACCCGCGCTGCTCGCCGCTGCGTGGGTCTTTCTGTGCAAGAGTTTTGAGAATCATTTCTTATTCTTGCGCAATGTACTTTTTGCACTTATTGTCTTTTTTCTTTTATAAATGTATAATGGAGTAAGAAGTTGGGTTGGGAAAGCTTCGGAAAGGATGGATGTCGATGATAGGCGATCTTTTGCGTGCAGAACGCGAGAGGCAGGGATTATCGGTCAAGGATATAGAAAAAGCTACGAGCATACGTGCTTTATATATAGACGCAATCGAAAAGGGCGAGCACAAGACGTTGCCCGGCGATGCGTATGCCAAGGGGTTTGTCCGCAATTATGCGCGATATCTCCAGCTTGATGCTGATGATATCGTGAATAAATTTAGTGAAGAGATCTGCCCACCGGAACCTTTGGCTGCAGCAGAATCTTCGGCGGTAGAAGAAGCAGGCAGCGGGCAGACTCAGGATAGAAAATCGGAAGAATATCGAGGGCCGAAGATAACAGCGCTCGAAAGTTATCCGATGGAGAAAAATTCCCATGGTGTTCGCAATGCCGTGTTCGTAGCAGTCGTTGTCTTTGTCGTCGCCTTTGCGGCGCTCCTCGTGTTCGACGGGGAAGAGGAGCCGCATGTGCAGAAAGCGCGTCCGAGTGCGCAGCAGACGACGCAGTCGGCGCAGTCGGCGCAGAAACAGACGGAGGCTGCTCCGAAGCCTGCAGCCGATGGCTTGGAGATGAAGCTGAGCTTCACCGATCGCTGTTGGACAAGGGTCGTCGTCGACGGCAAGACGGAGTTCGAGGGGACGGCGGAAAAAGGCAAGGTCTTGACGGTGAAAGGCAAGGACAAGGTTCATATCACGGCGGGCAACGCCGGGGCGCTCAGCTATTCCTTGAACGGCAAGGACATGGGAGCGATCGGGCAGAGGGGCGAAGTGGTGGAAAAAGACTTCACCAAAGATGCCGTGGCGCACTGACGTGTGGATGGAAGCATGAAGGGGTTTTTGCCTCAGAGCTTGGCGGATCTGCGGGAGCGAGGCTGGGACGAGCTTGATTTCATCTTCGTTTCCGGCGATGCCTATGTCGATCATCCCGGTTTTGGCGCGGCTGTCATCTGCCGCGTGTTGGAAGCGCATGGCTATCGCGTCGGCATCATCGCTCAGCCAGATTGGCGCAGCGCAAAAGATTTTCGACGTTTAGGCAAGCCTCGGCTTGCCTTTCTTGTGTCGAGCGGCAACCTCGATTCTGTGCTCGCGCGCTTCACGGCGGCGAAGAAGGTGCGCCGTCAGGATGCCTATTCGCCTGGCGGGCGCATGAACTGCCGTCCCGAACGAGCCGTGAGCATCTACACGAAGCGCCTGCGCGAGGCCTGGGGCGCTGTTCCCGTCATCATCGGAGGAATTGAAGCGAGCTTGCGCCGCATGGCGCATTATGACTATTGGCGCGATGAGGTGCGCCCGTCCATCCTCGTGGAAAGCGGCGCTGATCTTCTCATCTATGGCATGGGAGAGAGGCAGGTCATCGAGGTTGCGGCAGAGCTTCATGCGGGCGTTGCGATCGAGAATGTGCAGGATGTGCGCGGCACATGCTATCGCGTGCCGAACCGCGACTATGTATGGGACTACTTGGAGCTTCCGCCGTATGAAGCGGTTGCGCGGGACAAGCGGCAGTTCGCCGAGGCCTTTCGCCTTGAATACCTGGAACAGGATCCTTTGCGCGGGCGAAGACTCATCCAGCAAAATGAGGAGATCTGCGTCGTGCAGAATCCTCCGGCTCTTCCGCTGACGACGGAAGAGCTTGATGAAGTTTACGAGTTGCCGTATCGCTATACATGGCACCCCTCCTATGACACGGTGGGAGGCGTGCCCGCCATCGCTGAGGTCAAGTTCAGTCTCGTCAGCCAGAGAGGCTGCTTCGGCGGCTGTCATTTTTGTGCCATTGTGTCGCATCAGGGGCGCATCATCCAGCACAGGAGCAAGGCCTCCTTGCTGCGCGAGGCGAAGCGGCTGATTGATCTGCCGGACTTCAAGGGCTACATCCATGATGTCGGCGGACCGACAGCGAACTTTTACGAGCCGTCGTGCGAGCAGCAGCTTGTGCGCGGGACGTGCCGCGGCAAGGCGTGCCTTGCGCCGCTTTGCAAGAACCTGCATGCCGACCATGGGGAATATCTCTCCATCCTGGAGAGCCTGCGCGCCCTGCCCGGCGTGAAGAAGGTGTTCATCCGTTCAGGCATCCGCTTTGACTATCTGCAGCAGGCGGATGATGCGTTTCTGGAGGAGTTGTGCCGTCATCATATCAGCGGACAGCTCCGCATCGCGCCTGAGCATGTCTCGAACCGCGTCACGCGCTTGATGGGGAAGTCGGGCAAGTCCGTGTATCTGCGCTTCGTCAAGGCATTTGATGAAATGAACAGGAAACTTGGCAAGGAGCAGTATCTCGTGCCGTACTTCATGTCGAGCCATCCAGGAGCGCAGTTGGAGGACGCTGTCGAACTGGCGGAATTCATTCATGAACGCGGCTACCATCCCGAACAGGTGCAGGACTTTATCCCGACGCCCGGCACGCTTTCCACCTGCATGTACTATGCTGGAATCCATCCCTTGACGGGAGAGCGGGTTTATTCGGCGAAGACAGCCGAGGAGAAACGGATGCAGCGCGCACTTCTGCAATATTGGCTGCCGAAGAACGAGAGCATCGTGCGCAAGGCTCTGCATCTGGCAGGCAGGGACGATCTCATCGGCTATGGAAAGAAGTGTCTGCTGCGCCCGAAACGATGCGAAACGACAAGAAAGAAGAAGGGGATATAGATGCGTTGCCCATTTTGCAAAGAGGCGGACAGCCGCGTCATCGATTCGCGTGCTGCCGATGACGGCAATACCATTCGCCGCCGCAGGGAGTGCACGACCTGCGGCAAGCGGTTTACGACATACGAGACAGTGGAAAAGATACCGCTGATGGTCATAAAGACGGATGGAAGGCGCGTGGTCTTCGACCGCAACAAGCTTCTGAATGGACTGATTCGCTCGTGCGACAAGCGCGACATTCCGACGGAGCGCATCGTTGCCTTGGCGGATGAAATCGAGAAAGAGCTGCGCAACACGATGGATCGCGAGGTCTATACGCGGGACATCGGCGAGCTTGTGATGGAGAAGCTCAAAAACTTCGACGAGGTGGCCTACATCCGCTTCGCGTCGGTCTACCGGAAATTCGCTGATATCAGCGGTTTTCGCGAGGAGCTGGAAGCGTTGCTGCGGGAGAAGAACCCATCTTGAGCTGGAAGATCAAGCGGCGCATGCGCGAGCAGCTGGAACGCGAGCAGGGGTATTTCTCTTTTCCAGCAGGCACGCGGCAGAACTTTGCCTTGGTCTATCCCAATTCCTACTTCGTCGGCATGTCGAATCTGGGACTGCACATCATCTACGATTTGCTGAATCGGCGTGGTGACACGGCATGTGAACGATTCTTCCTGCCGTCGGAGGATGAGCAGCGTGAGTACGAGCACACGGGGACGCCGCTTCTGAGCTTGGAGAACCAGCTGCCGCTTTACCGCTTCCCCTTGATCGGCTTCGCCGTCTCCTTCGAGATGGACTATTTCAACCTGCTGCGTATCCTGCAGCTGGGCAAGGTCAAGTTGCTGGCCGAGGAACGCGGTGAGCATGATGCCATCGTCCTCGCGGGCGGTCCTTGCTCCACGTTCAATCCGGAGCCGTTGAGCCTCTTCGTCGATGCGTTCATCATCGGCGAGGGCGAAGCCGTCATGCCGCCTTTGATGGATGCGTATGCGTCCGCCGTGCAGGCGGGGCTGCCGCGCGCCGATGTGCTGCGTGCTCTGGCCGAGGTCGAGGGCGTCTATGTGCCTTCGCTCTATGAGCATTCCTACGATGCGGAGGGACGCTTGTGCGCCATTCGTCCTAAGAAGGATGCCCCGTCGCGCGTCGCGCGTCAATGGGTGCGCAATCTCGATGACTTCCCTGCGCACACCGTAGTCGTCACCGACGATACGGAATTTGATCTCTACCTCATCGAGACGGCGCGCGGCTGTGGCAGGCATTGCCGTTTCTGCATGGCGGGATACTGCTTTCGCCAGCCGCGCAACCGCTCTCTGTCCGTCTTGGAGAAGGAAGTCCGGGAAGCGAGGCGATACGGGAAAAGGATCGGCCTCATGGGCGCGGCCATTTCGGATTATCCCGAGATTGATGCACTGTGCCGCGACATCTTGAAAGAGGATCTCGGCATGTCCGTCGCTTCTTTTCGTGCCGACTCTGTGAGTGAGGAGCTTGTCGACTCCTTGGCAAAGAGCGGACTGCGGACGATTACGCTCGCGCCTGAAGCGGGAAGCGTGCGCATGAGGAAGGTCATCAACAAGGGCATCGAGGAAGAGCATCTGCTCCATACGGTCGATCTTGCGCTGCAGGCGGGCATCCGCCAGTTCAAGCTCTATATCATGATCGGCTTGCCCTACGAGGAGGAGGAAGACGTCGAGGCGATCTCTGCCATGGCCTTGCGCTTGGAAGCGCACATCCGAGAGAAGAAGGAACGCGCACAGATCACCTTGAGCATCAATCCCTTCATCCCCAAGCCCTGCACGCCGTTCCAATGGCTGCCGATGGCGGAGGAGAAATGGGTCAAGGCCTCTATGAAGACGATTCGCAAGAGCCTGGCTCCCTACAGGAACATCCGCATCATCGCCGAATCTCCCAAGAGCGCCTACGTGCAGGGCGTGCTCGCGCGCGGCGACCGGCGTGTTTCACGCGCCCTGCACCGCGCCTTCCTGGCTGGCGGCGCCAAATCATTCAAGCGCGCACTGCAGGAGGAGGGGCTTGCCTTTCAGGATTTCCTGCAGGCGACGCATCCAGAAGAGGCGCTTTTTCCGTGGGATGTGCTCGACATGGGATTTTCCAAGCAGTACCTCTACAGGGAACTGCAAAGGGCGGCGGCGCTGCAATATACGAAACCTTGCTTTTCGGGATGCACACGCTGCGGCGTTTGTGATACAATGGAGGAAGGACATGTTTCAGCTCAGACATAGCGGCGGGCTTTGGCGCGGCTCGTTCTCGCTCTTTCCCGATTCGGGACTTTCGCATGGCATCTCCACGCGCCTCGGCGGGTCATCGAAGTGGCCGTTCGCTTCCTGCAACATGGCGCTTCACGTGGGGGATCTTCCTGCGGATGTTTGGGGGAATCGCCGCCTTTTTGCCGAAGCCTTGCATCTCGATGCCGCACGCCTCGTCACGCCGCGCCAAGTGCATGGTGACGAGATCCATATCGTTGAGGCAGCGGATGCGGGCATGGGCGCGAGGCGCTATGATGAATCTGTCTTGGCCTGCGACGCCCTGGTGACCGATGTGCCGGATATACCGCTGATGCTCTGTTTTGCCGACTGTGTGCCGCTTCTTTTTTACGATCCCGTGCGGCGTGTCGTTGCTGCTTCCCATGCGGGTTGGAAGGGAACGGCAGCGAAAATCGGGAAAAAGACCGTGCTTCGGATGCAGGACGTGTTCGGCTCGCGCCCGCAGGATATCTTGGTGGGCATCGGTCCCGCCATTGGCGCGTGCTGTTTCGAGGTGGACGAGTCGGTGGCGGATGCGTTTCGCGCAGCCTTTCCCGAAGCGCCGCAGATTCTTTCGCGTTCGCCTGCCGGGAAGGCGACGGTCGATCTCTGGGCGGCCAATCGTCTGCAGCTCGAAGAAGCCGGAATTTTTTCGAAACATATCGACAGCGCTGACGTGTGCACGAGATGCAATGCGGAGCTGTTTTATTCCTATCGTGAAGCGCAGGGGACGACGGGCAGATTTGCCGCATGGATCGCACTGAGCTAGGTTGCAGGAGGTAAGCAAGTTGATCGAGGAGAATTTGCGTGAGGTCTTGCGCTCCATCGAGGAGAGCAGAGCGAGGAGAACGGTTGCCAATCCTGACGAACCCGTGCTCCTCGTGGCGGTGACGAAGAATCACGAGGTTGCCGAGATGCGCGAGGCGATTGATGGCGGCGTGACGGATATCGGCGAAAACCGCATCCAGGAAGCGCGCGAAAAGTTCGATACGCTGGAACGGGATGCTGTATGGCACCTCATCGGTCATTTGCAGAAGAACAAGGCGAAGTATGCTGTGCGCCTCTTCGACTTGATCCACTCCGTCGATACATTGGAGCTTGCCGCGGCCTTGGACAAGGAGGCAGAAAAGATCGGCAAGGTGCAGGATGTCTTGGTGCAGGTCAATCTTGCCAAGGAAGCTTCGAAGTCCGGCATTTATGAGGAAGATCTGCAGCCCATGCTGGAAGCCGTCGATGCTCTCCCTCATCTGCACCTTTGCGGATTGATGTGCATAGCGCCCAATTATGACGATGTCGAAGAGACGAGGCCGCTCTTTCGGCACATGTATGAAATTTTTCAAAGGATAAAGGGATTCCCTTGGAAAACGGCGAATATAATATATTTGTCAATGGGTATGACACATGATTATCGGATTGCTGTAGAGGAAGGCGCCAATATCGTTCGTGTCGGCACGGCCATTTTCGGGCCACGTCAATATTGAGGAGGGAACAAGATGGGCTTCATTGATAAGGTGTGCGGAAAAATCGGCCTGATCGATCCGGAAGACATCAACGATAAGAGGGATTCGCGCGACGAAGACGACGATTTCGAGGAATCCGACGAGATGGAGCGAGGGGAGTCGCTTGCCTCCAATGTCGTGAACTTCCAAGCGGCAGCGTCGAATGCCGCGATGAACAACGTCGCCGCCTACAAGATGAAGGTCGTCGTCATCGAGCCTAAATCCTTTGACGATGCGCAGCAGGTGGCGAACTGCCTGCGCGATAAGCGGCCTGTCGTCATCAATTTTGAGAACACCGTCGATGAGGATGCCAAGCGCATCACGGATTTCATCAGCGGCACGATCTATGCCTTGAACGGTGAGATCAAGAAGGTCAGCAACAACGTCTTTTTCTGTGCGCCGAGCAACGTCAACATTTCCTATTCGGAAGACAAGAAGTCGGTGTCGGCTGAAATGCCCTGGTTGAAGAAGTAAGGCGGTCGTGATGAAACTTGCTTTGATCGGCGGCGGCATGATGGCGGAGGCCTTCATTGCCGGCGTCCTGCGTGAGCGTGTGCTTCCAGCAGAGGATATCTTCGTCTCCGAGCACAAGACGGCGCGCGCTGAGGAGCTGCACAAGAAGTATGGTGTGCAGGCTTTTTGTCGTGCAGCCGATTTCCTGGCTGATATGGATGTGGTGTTCCTAGCGGTCAAGCCGAATGCAGCGAGGGCGGCAATCGAGGAGCTGCAGGGAAGGCTGTCCTCCTCTGCCGTCCTCGTTTCCATTGTGGCAGGCTTGCCGCTTGCCAGATTGGAACAGCTGCTTCCTGGGCAGCCCGTCATCCGCGTCATGCCCAACACGCCGCTTGCGGCAGGGGCGGGCATGTCTGCTTATGCGCTCGGCTCTTCTGCAAGTGGGGTTCACGAGGAGAAGATCCGAACGATTCTTTCTGCAGCGGGAAAAGCCGTATGCCTTGAGGAATCCATGATGGACGCGGTCACGGGACTTTCCGGCAGCGGCCCGGCCTTTGCCTTCCTCGTCATCGACGCGCTCGCGGACGGCGGTGTGGCTGCGGGGCTGCCGCGCAAGGAGGCGCTGCTGTTGGCGGCGCAGACGCTCTTCGGCGCTGCCAAGATGGTGCTCGATACGGGCAGGCATCCCGCCGAGCTGCGCGACCAAGTCACGTCGCCAGCGGGGACGACGATCGCGGGGCTGCGCGTACTGGAACAGCGTGCCGTGCGCGGAGCTTTTCTTGATGCTGTCCTGAGTGCAGCGGAGAAATCGAAAGTTTTAGGGGAATGATGTATCATGTCGAATCGAGAAAAAATCCTGCGTTTCTATCGCGGTTCGGAAGGCGAGGATAAAGCAGTCCGATTGGTCGATGCTGCAGAGAAGGCGATGAAGAACCAGAAGTTCCGCCTGACGGATTTCCTCGATCCTTTCGGTCAGGAGATCGCCGAGGTCGTGGCGGCAAACTTCGATGGGCTGCAGGTTTCCTTCAACGGCGGCTATGCGGGGGCAGAACGGCAGCGCGCGATTTTCAAGCATGAGGAGTTCCGTGGCACGCCTTCGTGGGAGATTGCCGTCGTGCTGGCGGAGTGGAAGGATGTGTTCGTGCATATCGGTCATAGGGATGTGCTCGGCTCTCTCATGAGCCTGGGCATTGAGCGCGATATCGTAGGTGACATACAGCTGCAGCAGGGAGCTGCGAGAATCGTCGTGATGGAAAACATGGCGGAGTTTCTGTTGACGCATTGTATGCAGTTCGGGGCAGCGCGTGTCCGATGCACGTTGGACGAGCTGTCGTCCCTTGTGCCGAGGGAGGAGCGGTGCAAGGAGATTCGTGCGACGGTGGCTTCTTTGCGCGCCGACTCGATCGCCGGGGCGGGTTTCGGCATGTCCCGCAGCCGCGCTGCAGCAGACATCGCGGCGGAAAAGCTCAAGCTCAACTGGCAGTCCGTCAAGAATGCCTCGCAGTCTGTCAAGGAGGGCGATGTGCTCTCCATACGCGGCAGGGGACGCCTTGAAGTGAAAGAGATTTGCGGGCAGACGAAGAAGGGGCGGATCAGCGTGCTCCTGCATCGCTATTTGTGATTTAGAAAGGACTGAGGCGATTTTCGTGCCGATTTTTCTAAGTATCTGCATCGTTGTCCTGGATCAGGTCGTGAAGTTCCTTGTCGTTCACAAGATGTTTCCGGGCATGTCGCTTCCCATCATACAAGACGTCTTCCATATCACATTCGTCCTGAATCCTGGCGCTGCCTTCGGCATTCTCGCCCATCAGCGCTCTTTTTTTATCGTCATGGGCATCGTCATCCTCATTCTCGTCGGCGTATTCTCGCCGTATATCCGCCGCCAGTGCGGCATCTTTCGCTGGGGAGTGGCGCTTTTGCTCGGCGGCGCCCTGGGCAATCTGATCGACCGTGTGCGCATCGGACATGTCATCGACTTCTTTGATTTCCGTATATGGCCTGTATTCAATATCGCGGATATCGCCATCGTCGTCGGTGTTGCGGCCATCATCTACGCTATCCTCTTCAAGATGCACCCGACGGAGGATGCCTGACATGAAGGAACGGCTGCTCGTCGATGAAGGGGCGCAGGGAACTCGTTTGGATGTCTTTCTGGCTCGTGAAAAAACTCGATTTTCTCGCTCTCATATCCAAAAGCTGATCGAAGGTGCTTCCGTCCTCGTCAATGGCAAAGCGACGAAGGCGAACTGCAAGTTGTCTGAAAGGGACGTCGTGGAGATAGAGATCCCCGAAGCACGGGAATCAGCGGTTTTGCCTGAGGCCATTCCCTTGGACATCCTCTATGAAGATCAGGACGTCATCGTGATCAACAAGGCGCGCGGCATGGTCGTCCATCCAGCGGCAGGCACATCCAGCGGCACGCTCGTTAATGCGCTCCTCCATCATTGTCATGATCTTTCCGGCATCAACGGCGTCATCCGCCCGGGCATTGTGCATCGCTTGGACAAGGATACGTCGGGCGTCATGGTGGCGGCAAAGAACGATGCGGCGCATGTCGATCTTGCCGAGCAGATTCGCTTGAAAACGGCACAGCGCATCTATCGGGCGATTGTCTGCGGTACGATCGCCGAGGAAAAGGGCGAGATCCGTGCGCCGATCGGACGCCATCCGGTCGATCGCAAGAAAATGGCGGTCGTGATGGAGGGCAAGGAGGCAACGACGTTCTTTCGTGTGGTGGAGCGTTTTTCTTCCCACACCCTTGTCGAATGTCGCTTGAAAACGGGGCGCACGCATCAGATCCGCGTGCATATGGCATATATCGGACATCCTCTGCTCGGCGATCCGAAATATGGGAAGCGTATGGCGTCGCTCATAGCGGGGCAGGCGCTTCATTCCTGCGAGCTTCTGTTCACGCATCCGCGCACGAAGGAACCCATGAGATTCGTGGCAGAAATGCCTGCGGATATGGAGGAGATTCTTCGTGCTTTGCGGCAGAGGAGATGAGATAGCGGCGACTCTCATAGAGCTATGAGATCGTAAAACATACATGAAGATGACAGGAAGTACGGGAAGGGAGCGGAACGATATGGCAGTCTTGGTCGATAAGACGGTTTTGATGGATAAAGATGCGATTCGCCGTGCGCTTACGCGCATTTCGCACGAGATCGTGGAGAGGAACCGGGGCACGCAGAGTCTCGTCCTCGTCGGCATACGAAGCCGCGGCATTCCTCTCGCGGAACGCATCGCGGCGGCGATCGAGAAGATCGAGGGAACGAAACCTGCCCTCGGCATTCTTGACATCACGCTGTACCGCGACGATCTTTCAACCTTGTCGTATCAGCCCATCGTGCGCGAGACGGAGATCCCTGTTGACATCACGGGAAAGACCATCGTGCTCGTCGACGATGTGCTCTACACAGGCCGGACGATTCGCGCCGCGCTCGACGCTCTGATCGACATGGGGCGTCCGAAGATCATCCAGCTTGCCGTCCTCATCGATCGCGGCCACAGGGAGCTGCCAATCCGTGCCGACTTCGTGGGCAAGAACGTGCCGACTTCCTCGAAGGAGGCGATCCGCGTCATGCTCGAAGAGCACGATGCGGAAGAACGGGTCGTGCTGGCCGAGTGCAGGGAGGCATGAGCATTTATCCTCAGGAAGGAAAAGAGAGAAGAGACGCAGACGGAAGTGCTGCGGTCTCTTCTCTTTTTTGTCGTTCTATTTGCCGTACATACGTGCCAAGGGATTGTCCTTGAAGATGTTCCCCTGCTCGATGTAGCGGTGCACCATCTTTTCCGACTTGTGGCGTGTCTGGCGCATGATGGTCAAGGCGTCGACATCATGCTGTGCAGCGCTTGTCGCAAAGCCGCGCCGCAGGCTGTGGCCGGCGAAATCCTCTTCGCTGAGGCCGGCCTTCTTGATGTATTTTTTGACGATGAGCGCCACGGACTTGTCCGACAGCTGCGTATCGCGCAGCTCATGGTTGCGCTTGAAGGGGCGGAAGATCGGTCCCTTCTTTATGCCGCTGAGGAAAAGCCACGCGCGCAGCGCTCGAACGGCGCAGATTTCCTTGTCGGGTGCATAGGGAATGCCGATGTAGCTGCCTTTGCCGAGTTGGTCGCCCTTGGATTTGCCGATGAAGACGACCATGCCTTCGGCGGAAAAGCTTATATCCTCGACGGAGAGGGCGACCAGCTCCGAACGGCGGAAGGCTCCAGCAAAGCCGAGGAGAAGAAGCGCCTTGTCGCGGATGGAAGTCTCATCGGTGCCGAAGCCGTCGGCGATCAGATAGAGCGTCTCCAGGAGGATCGGCGCCTTGCCGTGCTGGAATGTGCCCTTCTCCCGGCGAATGGCGGACATGGCGTTTCGCACAAGTCCCGAGTGAGCCGGGTTGTCGCGCTTGTAACCAGCGGCGATGTGGTTTTCCGAGATGGCGGTGACGCGGCGTGACACCGTGTTCGCCTTCGCATTGTCCGCCAGGTCGTTGATATAGTTGACGATGGTCTCCGCCTCTGCGGGCAGGGAAGCGACTTGGTGGTGCTCGCACCAGTCGGCAAAATCGTTCCAGTCGCTCGCATACGATTTGATCGTGTTGAATGCCTTGCTCTTCTGTAGCCGCCGCTTGCTCTTTGCGGAAAGCTTCTCGTTCTGCTCGACAGCCTCGTTCCTGGCAAGCAGAAAATCGTCGCGTACATCCATGAGCAAATCACCTCCTCGATTTAGCCGTACCATCATTATACAGGAATTCTGTTTTTTTTCCAGATGAAAAAAGCGGACGCTCTCTATGCTTCGAGAAACGTCCGCTTTCTTGCGGGAACACTGGTGAGGTCACGCCGGAAAGGCGGATTCTCGGGTCGATTCTGCCGACCAGGTTTATTGCAGCGCTGTCTTCAATGTTTCCATGTTCTTTTTCATGGTGTCGATGTAGGCGTTGAGCGCCTGCTCGTTTGCTTCGCCCGTGACGATGGGATCCAAGGTGTAGATCTTCGCGCCCGTTTCGCGTGCGATGGTCTCAGCAGCGCTCGGTGAGTATTGCGGCTCCGTGAAGAGGACTTTCACGGGGAGCGCCTTGACCTGCTCGATGGTTTCCTGCAGTTCGGCCGGGGTCGGTTCGGTGCCAGGTTCGCGCTCGACGACGCTGATGATGTTGAGGCCGAATTCCTTGGCGAAGTAAGGGAAGGCTTCGTGGAAGGTCACGATGTCCTTGTTCGGCACCGTGTCGAGCGCTGCGTGCATCTCGGTCTTGAGCGCTTCGAGTTTCTTGATGTAGGCTGCGGCGTTTTTCTCGTAGGCGTCCGCGTGCTTGGGGTCGGCCGCCTTGAGCTGTTCGGCGATGTTTTTCACCTGCGCGATGGCGTCGGTGACGCTGAGCCAGACGTGCGGGTTCTCCTCGTCGCCGTCCTTGAGAAGGTCGATGCCCTTGGAGGCGTCGATGACTTTGAGGCTCTTCTGCTGCTTGATGACTTTGTCGAGGAAGCTTTCCATGCCAGCGCCGTTGATGACGAAGGCATCTGCCTTTTCGAGCGTCTTCATGTCCTCGGTCATGAGCTGGTAGTCGTGCAGGCAGCCTGTCTGAGGTTTCGTCATGTTGGTGACGGTCACGCCGTCGATGCCCTGCGTGATGTTGAGAGTGGCGATGTACATGGGGTAGAAAGATGTGACGATGTGGAACGAACCATCCTTGCCGCCTCCTGCCGTATTCGTGCCGCCGCATCCCGTGAGCAGTAGGCATAGGGCGATGATCAGGCAGAAGAGCGTGTTTTTGAGTTTCAAAAGAAAGACCTCCTTTGAGCAACAAAAATCCTGCAATAGTAATTTTACTATTTAATAGAATAGCACAACGGGATATTTTTTGCAAGGGACGATGCTTTTTCTCAAGAATCTTCTTTCTGGCGGCATTCTTGGCAGATACCGTAGAATTCGAAGATGTGTCCTGTGATGAGGAAGCCTTTTTTCTCGGCCTCTTCGATATAGGATTCCTGCATGGGGCAAATGTCGATGCATTCTGTCTTGCCGCATTCCGTACAGACGAGATGATGGTGGTGATGCCCTGGCTTGCTGATTTCGTAGACATTGCCCGCTGCGCGGTGGATTTCATGAATGATGCCAAGGTTCGAGAGGAGTGCGAGGTTGCGATAGATCGTGTCGAGGGAGACATTGGCGTGTTTTTTATGCACGGCGGCAAGCAGCTGTTGCGCCGTGGGGAAGGGCGCGCATTCCAAGAAAGCATCGAGGACAGCGCGTCGCTGCGGGGTCAGCTTGTAGCCCTTGGAGCGCAGCAGCGCCAGATGATTTTCTGTCATGATGGTCTCCTTTCGTCGAGAGGGACACGGTTTATTTCAAATCATACCACAGCTGGGAAGAAAGGGGTAGAGTGAAGTTTGCGGCCGATCGGTCAGCGCCTACGGCTTGACCTCTCGGGGTTTCATGGTAAACTTTCTGGACATATGTTCAGCCGTGAAGCAGCGTGGTATGGGGTGCTTTCGCCGTCGCTTCTGGCGATGACGTCATCAAGGAGGCACGCTGTACATATGTCCACACGCCTTACAGAAACCAAGCCGATCGGTCAGCGCCTACGGCTTGACCTCTCGGGGTTTCATGGTAGAATAAAGGATGTGTGGATTCGTTTCTATAAGGAGGAGTTTTTCATGTCGTTTCTTGATCTGGCGAAGAAGCGTTATTCGTGCCGCAAGCTTTCGGCGCAGGCCGTGGAGGGGGAGAAGTTTCGGAAGATTTTGGAGGCGGGCAATCTCGCGCCGACTGCCCACAACAACCAGCCGCTTCATATCTGGCTTCTTGAGAGTGCCGAGGCGATGGAGAAACTCTCGCAGACGACATCGTGCATCTTCGGCGCGCCCGTCGCCTTCGTCGTGGGCGCCAAGCAGGATATTGCCTGGGTGCGTTCGTTTGACAAGAAGAATTTCGCCGAGGTTGATGCGAGCATTGCGGCGACGCATATGATGCTGGCGATCGAGGATTTGGGGCTTGGCACGACATGGGTCGCAAATTTTGATGCGCCGAAACTCAGGCGCTGTTTCCTGAGATGGCAGGATACGAACTCGTGGCGGTCTTTCCCGTCGGCTATCCGGAAGAAGGCGCTGCGCCTTCGCCGCGTCATGCCGAGCGCGTAGGCGTCGACGCGCTGGCCGATCGGCTTTGAGGGATGGCTTCTGCCCCGCTGCACGCATGTTGCGGCGGGGCTTTTCCGATGAAGCAGGTTGAAGAGAGAAGGATTTTGTCGGAGACGGGGGAAAGCATGACATACGTTGAACGATTGCAGGACATCGTGCGCACATTGCGCTCCGAGCATGGCTGCCCATGGGATCGCAAGCAGACACATGAGAGCATCAAGCCGGGCTGTATAGAAGAGGCAGTCGAGGTGATCGGCGGCATCAACATCCTGAAGGAGACGGGCAAGGCAGACAACTTGCGTGAAGAGCTCGGCGATCTCTTGCTGCAGGTGATCTTTCACGCGCAGCTCGCAGAGGAAGAGGGGCTCTTCTCCTTGGAAGATGTGGCGAAGGCCGCCGCAGAGAAGATGGTGCGCCGTCACCCGCATGTCTTCGGAGAGCCAGTCAAGGACGACGCGGGAGAGCCGCTGACGGAATGGTCGGCGATCAAGGCGTGGGAGAAGCGTGGACGCGAATGGGAGGAGGCGTATCTTCCCGACGCATTCGAGGAGGCCGCGCTCCTTTTGAAGAAGGCGAAGGAGCGCAAGAATCTGCAATGAAATGCCCCTGGTGGAATTATTCCCCAGAATGACGCAGATGTGCTATAATAGACAGCGTATGACAACAGCGATTATATGGATGGTGAGAAGATGAAGGTCACGAAGAAGGATTTGGCGGATGTTGCCGTCTTGTCGCGCCTCTCGATCGCAGAGGAGGAGACGGACAAGCATCTTGGGCAGCTGAACGCCTTTTTGCAGTATGTCGAGAACCTTGACTGCGTCGATACCGCAGAGGTTCAGCCAACGACGTATGCTCTGCCGATGCAGAATGTCTTTCGCGCCGACGAAGTGAGGCCGTCGCTCCCGCGCGAGGCGGCGCTTTCCAATGCGCCTTTGGCGGAAGATGGTTATTTCAAGGTGCCGAAGATTCTGGAAGGTTGAGGAGGAAATCAGGTGAAACTTTACGACAAGGCGGCGCATGAGCTTCATGATCTGCTGCAGAAGAAAGAGATCTCCTCGACCGAGCTGACGAAGGATGTACTCGCACGCATGGACGAGGTCGAAGGCGAGATCGGGGCATATCTGACAGAGACGCGCGAGATGGCACTCGCACAGGCGGCGCGCACCGATGAGAAGATCGCGGGCGGCGGGACGCTCTCTTTTTTGGAGGGCATTCCCGGCGCCGTTAAGGACAACATCTGCACGAAGGGGATCAAGACGACTTGCGCCTCCAAAATTCTGGAAAATTTCGTGCCGCCTTACAATGCGACGGTCATGGAGAAGCTTGCCGAGCAGAACCCTGTCATCTTGGGCAAGCTCAACATGGATGAGTTTGCCATGGGTGGCTCTACGGAGAACTCTGCCTATCAGAAGACGCACAACCCGTGGGATCTCGACTGTGTGCCGGGCGGCAGCTCGGGTGGCAGCGCGGCGGCGGTCGCGGCGGGCACGGCGATCTGGGCGCTTGGATCCGATACGGGCGGTTCGATCCGTCAGCCGGCATCGTTCTGCGGCGTCGTTGGCATGAAGCCGACGTATGGCCGCGTTTCGCGCTACGGGCTTGTTGCTTATGCGTCGTCGCTCGACCAGATCGGTCCCGTGACGCGCGATGTGACGGACTGCGCGCATGTCTTGAATGTCATCGCCGGACACGATGCGATGGATTCGACGGCGAGCATGGCCGCTGTGCCCGATTATTCGAAGGCACTGATCGAGGATGTGAAGGGGCTCAAGATCGGCTTGCCCAAGGAATATTTCGTCAAGGGCATGGACGCTGATGTGGAGAAGGCGGTTCGCAAGGCAATCGCAGACTTCGAGGCGATGGGCGCAGAGATCACGGAAGTCACGCTGCCGCATACGGAGTATGCGATTTCAACGTATTATCTCATCGCGCCGGCGGAAGCCGCGACGAACCTTGAGCGTTACGATGGCGTGAGCTATGGGGCGCGCGTCGATGGCGCGGACATCGTAGAGATGATGACGAAAACGCGCAGCGAGAAGTTCGGCGAGGAAGTCAAACGCCGCATCATGATCGGCAACTACGCGCTTTCTGCAGGGTATTACGATGCGTATTACCTCAAGGCGCTGAAGGTGCGCACGCTCGTGCAGAAGGATTTCATCGACGCTTTTGAAAAGGTCGACGTCATCATGGCCCCGACGGCTCCGACGCCGGCATTCAAGATCGGCGAGATGACTTCTGACCCGCTGAAGATGTATCTGCAGGACATCTGCACGGTACCCTTGAACCTCGCGGGATTGCCGGGCATTTCCGTGCCGTGCGGCTACTCGGCGCAGGGCATGCCCATAGGCTTGCAGATTATCGGCAAGGCGCTGGCGGAGGAGACGATCCTGCGCGCTGCCTACACCTATGAACAAGCACATTCCTTCCATAAAGACATGGCGAAGATCGGAGGGGCGCAAGGATGAATTATGAAGCAGTCATCGGTCTTGAGATCCACAGCGAGCTCAAGACGAACACGAAGATTTTCTGCGGCTGCGCCACGAAGTTCGGCGCCGAGCAGAACACGCAGGTCTGCCCCGTGTGCTTGGGGCTTCCCGGCGTCCTGCCCGTGCTCAACAAGCGCGTCGTCGAGTTCGCCATCAAGGCGGGTTTGGCGCTCAACTGCACGATCAACAAGTACAGCAAGTTTGACCGCAAGAACTACTACTATCCAGACTTGCCGAAGAACTTCCAGACATCGCAGTATGACTTGCCGATTGCCGAGCATGGCTACGTCGACATCGAGACGGAAAATGGCGCGAAACGCATCCGCATCCTGCGCATCCATATGGAAGAGGATGCAGGCAAGCTTGTTCACTCGGGCGCGACGATCACGGATTCTTTGACGTCGAACGTCGATTACAACCGCACGGGCGTTCCTCTCATCGAGATCGTTTCCGAGCCGGATATGTCGACGCCCGAAGAAGCCCGCGCCTACATGGAAAAAATCAAGTCGATCCTCGAATACATCGACGTTTCCAACTGCCACATGGAGGAAGGAAATCTGCGCGCCGACCTCAACATCTCGCTCCGTCCCACAGGGGAGAAGACGTTGGGAACGAAGGCGGAAATGAAGAACATCAACTCCTTCAAGGCGGTCGAGGACGCGCTTTCCTACGAGATTGAGCGGCAGGAAGAAATCCTCGAAGACGGCGGACACATCGTGCAGGAGACGCGCACATGGGATCCCGAGCGCGGCATTACGAAGTCCATGCGTTCGAAGGAAGAGGCGCATGACTACCGCTACATGCCGGAGCCTGACCTCGTGCCGATCGTGACTTCGGAAGAGGAAATTGAAGCGTATCGCAAGGCCTTGCCCGAGTTGCCGGATGCGCGTCGCGAGCGCTATATGGAGGCGTTCGGCCTGTCTGCTTACGATGCGGGAATCCTCACGGCATCGCGTGCTCTGGCCGAGTATTTCGAGGCGTGCTTGGCGGATGGCGCCGATGCGAAGGGCGCCGCGAATTGGATCATGGGCGATCTTGCGAAGAATCTCAACGCTGAAGGAAAGACGATCGAGCAGTCGCCCGTCGAGGCTTCGCGCCTCGCACAGATGCTCAAGCTCATAGAGAAAGGCACGATCTCCTCGAAGATCGCCAAGAAGGTTTTTGCCGAGATGTGGACATCGAGCGACGCGCCCGAAAAGATCGTCGAGGACAAGGGTCTCGTGCAGATCACGGACACGAAGGCAATCGAAGCGATTGTCGACGCCGTTATCGCTGCCAACCCGAAGCCCGTTGCCGACTACAAGAGCGGCAACAAGAAGGCTGTAGGCGCTCTTGTCGGCCAAGTCATGAAGCAGTCGAAGGGCAAGGCGAATCCTCAGCTGGTCAACCAGCTGCTCGCGGACAAGCTGAGCTGATATGATTTTGAAGGCAGCCGTTTTTGCGGCTGCCTTTTTTGCAGGGAAAAGACGGCTTTTCGCGAATAAGACAAGAAGCAACGTATGCTGTGATTTTCGCGATGGCAGAAAGGGGATCGCTATGCAATATAAAGCTGTGATTTTCGACCTCGACGGCACACTCATCGACTCGTTGGAGGATTTGGCGGACAGCGTGAATCTCATGTTAGAGGGATATGGCTTTCCGACGCATGACGTAGAAGCGTACCGCTATTTCGTCGGCAATGGCTCGAAGAAGCTCATGGAGCGCACCCTGCCTGCGGAAAAGGCGTCATCCGATGAGTTTGTCGAAGAAGCCCTCATGAAATACAAGGCGATCTACAAGGAGCGTCTTCTGGAAAAGACACGCCCCTACAAGGGCGTGCGGGAACTTCTGACAGAATTGAAGAGACGCTGCATCCCGTTGGCTGTTTGCACAAACAAGCACAACGAGGCGGCGCTGACCATCGTGAAGATTCTCTTCGCCCCCGATGCCTTCGATGAGGTTCTTGGCGACCGCCCGGGCTTCCCGAAAAAGCCTGATCCGGCGACGCCTTTGGAAATCGCTGCGCGTCTCGGCGTAAAGCCCGAGGAAGTTGCCTATCTGGGCGATACTTCAGTCGATATGGAGACCGCCGTGCGCGCGGGATTCCTGCCCGTCGGCGTTCTCTGGGGATTCCGCCCCAAAAAGGAGCTTGTGGAGAGTGGCGCCAAGATATTGCTGGAAACGCCGTGGGAACTCTTGGAAAAAGTGGAGTTCTCCAAGAGCTGACTGTGGATGAAATCGAAGGAACGAGAAACGATGAAAAAAGAAATCCCCGTGCAGCAGGGAAGAACATACGAGATTGCTGTCAAGACACTCGGAACAAGCGGCGAAGGCGTGGGGCGCGTGGCAGAATTCACGGTCTTTGTGCCGGGCGCCCTTCCGAAAGAGCGCGTGCTCGTCGCTGTCGACGAGGTAAAGAAAACGTATGCACGGGGAAGGATCGTGAAAATCTTGGAGGAGAGCCCTGAGCGCGTCGCGCCTCTCTGTCCGATTTACGATTCCTGCGGCGGCTGCCAGCTGCAGCATCTCTCCTATGAAGAGCAGCTGCGACTGAAGCGGCAGCAGGTCGTCGATGCAGTGGAACGCATCGGCGGCCTGTCCGGCGTCCAGGTGCTTCCCGTCTTGGGTGCGAAGGAGCCGTGGTTTTATCGAAACAAGATGCAATTCCCCGTTGGTCGAAAGCAGGGGAAGATTGTCATCGGCTGCTTTGCCAAGGGTTCGCACGACATCATCGACACGCGGGACTGTCGGATTCAAAAGGAAGGAAATAATACCATCGTCAACGTCATGCGGGAGATCGTCGAGCGCCTGCACATTCCCGTCTATGACGAAGATCGTCACACGGGCATTCTGCGCCACGTCGTCGGACGTATCGGCGAAAACGGCGAAGCCATGGTCGTCCTCGTCACGGCGACGAAAGACTTGCCCAAGGCAAAGGAAATCACGCGCCTTTTGAAAGAGCGTGTGCCGAACCTCAAGAGCGTACAGCAGAATATCCAGACGTACCGAAACAATGTCATATTGGGACGCGAAACGAAACTCCTCTGGGGCAGGCCGACGATTCCCGACGGCATCGGCAGACTGCGCTTTTCCATTTCGGCGCGTTCGTTCTTTCAGGTCAATACCGAACAGGCGGCTGTGCTCTATGAAAAAGCTCTGGAATACGCCGGACTCAACGGAACGGAAACTGTCATCGACGCCTATTGCGGTACAGGAACGATCACGCTGTTCCTCGCGCAAAAAGCCCGTCGCGTCTACGGCATCGAGGTCGTCAAGCCCGCGATCGAAGATGCGAAGCAAAATGCGCGCGACAATTGCATAAAAAATGCCGCCTTCCTCGTTGGCGATGCAGCAAAGCTCATGCCGCGCCTCTACCGCGAGGAGATCCTTCCCGACGTCATCGTCGTCGACCCGCCACGCGCCGGCTGTGCGGAATCTGTCTTGAAGACATTTGCTGCCATGCAGCCCTCCCGCATCGTCTATGTGTCGTGCAACCCGGCAACACTCGCAAGAGACATGGCCGTTTTGGAGACGCTGGGATACACCGCGAAGGAAATACAGCCCGTCGATATGTTCCCACAGACGGCTCATGTCGAGTGCGTGGTATTGATGTCAAGAGAGCAGAAGTAAACGTAGAGAAAAGGGCTTGAAATCAAGGGATTTCGAGAGAGTGACTGTGAATGGCAGCGTCGCCGGAGTCCCTTCTTTATGCCCTTTGCCAACAGTTGCCACTACTGGTTTTTCAGTATTTGTAACAAGAGAACTGCTTTTGTCCTTGGCGTAACAAGAGAACTACTGTTTTTCGAGGGGGAGTGTATAATAGTTTGTGTAAACGCCCACGCCTTACGGCCTTAGTGTAAACGCCCACGCCTTACGGCACCACAATGAACGAGAACCGCCATCTATGGTATAATAAGAGCAGACGTTGAAGGTCGAATAATTTTTGAGATTCGATCTCGCTGTGTAAACTGATCTGGTCTCCTTTTTTCGCACCACGCTTTGTTCAGAGCTACGCTCAAAAGGACGTATGGTAAAATGAGCCATCATCGAGGAGGCCACGTCGTACAAAGGGAGGGAATCCT